>Ga0214917_10000371_pt1 | contig 59046 bp, 53 predicted proteins | sample LL_1208_BB_MetaG_FD_177983 | JGI IMG/M metagenome (GOLD analysis project Ga0214917, IMG submission 177983) | Freshwater microbial communities from Lake Lanier, Atlanta, Georgia, United States - LL_1208_BB | ecosystem: Environmental > Aquatic > Freshwater > Lake | place: USA: Georgia | collected... | reverse complement strand
TAAACGAACAATACCAACCACACCACATCGGTAAAATGCCAGTACGTCGAAACCAAGTCTATTTTAGTTCTTTCAAATGGATTTGTAAAAAATATTAATTCCTTTACCGGATCCCCCAATACCCTTGAATGTTGATAAATCATAAATCCTAATGCAGTAATCCCGCCTATCATATGCGCAAAGTGCAAACCACTGATTACATACACATATGAACTCGCTACATTCACCGTCGGAAATCCAAATCCCAATGAAAAAAATTCCATCCAGCCCCAGGCTTGACATATCAGAAATGTCAAACCAACCACCAAGGACATGCTTGTAAGTAAAAGCGATTTTTTTAACTGCTCCTTAAAAAAAGCCCGTTTCCCATAGGTAAGTAGTACCGATGAGGCAACCATGCATAGGGTGCTCAATACAAAAAACTTCGGAAGTTCTATATCTAATTTTGCATTCGCACCATGAAACCGTTGTGCCGTATACATCGACAACATGACCAAAAACAACAGCCCACTTGCAGCCATACAAAAAAACAACAGGGTTTTTAAAGGATGCATTTGTATTCGCCCCGAGCTGCGTTCAATGCTGTTCGAAAATTTTAACTCTTTTTTTATCATACCTATCCTTATCAACAAAAATAGCAAATCCGATGTTCAAAGTAAGGCTTATTTAATTTATGCAATACTTCCTTCTCGTACTTAATTCAAGCCTGATTTTTGAAATCAAATCCTAAATTCTATGAAAAAGTCCTTTAACCCTATCCGAGAGCACATAATTAGTTTGTTTCAAAAAAAGGAATTTGAAAGGGTGATAAATACCTTAAAAGACATTCAAGAAGACAATTATGAAGCTTTTCTTTTTCTTGGAATGAGCTTAAGCAGACTAAATCGACACAATGAAGGGTTGGCTGCCCTGAACCGTGGTTTGGATGCATTTCCCGAAAATCCCGATCTGCTGGCAGAACGCGCTGTTGTTTTTCTTCATTTAGGTAAAAAATCCCTTTGCATCCTAGACCTTGACAGAGCGGTTGAGTTGGAAAAACTAAATCCATATCGGTATGCCTCAAGGGGCTTTGTTCGAGAAAAACTCGGTGACATCGAAGGAGCCGCCGCCGATTATGAAAAAGCCTTAGAATTAGATCCCACAGATGCAATTACCCACAACAACCTGGGTATGATTTTTGAAAAAAAAGGCCGGCCCACTCAAGCTAAAACCCATTTGCAATTGGCGGATGCACTTCAGGGTTTGGAAGGTGCTGAAATGTGGAACAAACCCGGCCCCGATTCCTCGAACCAAATTCCTCAAGAAAAAAGAACTCTGCCCGCACCCTGGTGGAAAGAAATGTGGAAACCCATTCTAAGCAAACAAGAAAGAAAAGCGTTCTGGCGTTGGCTTAAAAGCAATCCCCAATAACACCTTTAGTTATCCCCGTTCTGAAATGCCCCTCCACCAATCAGTATACTCAAAGACAACATCTGGGGAGACGCTGAGGGGGCACTGCTCAATGCATTTCCCGAAATGCTCCAGTTTTTGTCGGGCCAACCTGCCAGATACTGAAGACGCACGCCCAACATCCAGCCTCCGGAACTGCTTTCTTTAGATCGATTTAATACATAATCCAATCCCATTGTTATCGATGCTACATAATTGGTTTGCTGAAATTGAACTTCTTGCAGTGCATAATTCGCAGTTATGCCCGACAAATCCAATGGAGTAGTGGGTATATGCCTGACTCGAAGGTTGTTTTGCATCACTCCCAAACCCAACATTGGAAATACCTTTAAACGAGGTTTGTTCACTAGGGCATAGCCGCCCTGTACCTGAAAAGTGCCAAACGAACGGCCCATTCCTAAGGTGTCAATCCTGCTCTCAGATGCCATACCGCCATTCCCCTCCAGGCCAATCATCCATTTGCGGAACAATAAATATCCACTCCCTCCCAATGTCAGGTGGTTTTCAGACAACGTTGGTGCCCCGGCCGGCAACAACGAACCGGAAGGAATACCTGAAATCATGGCCCCACCCAAATGGAAAAATCCCGCTCCACCCCCCTGACAATAAACAACCGTTTGAATTATTAAGAACCCTGTAACACCAATTAAGCGAATCATAATACAGATTTTTTAAAATTATTTTACCATTCAAATGTAAGAGGAAACTCTCGAAAAGTTAAATCAATTTCGTTTTACCTGCAATCAGTGGAATGTTAAGTTGGGGGTTAAGACTTGATAATTCCCGCAAATAAAATTCTACCTCCTCCGGTTTTTGTGTGCCAATCAACAATTCTCGGCCAGACTTAAATTTCAATTGAATTCCATAGTTCCCTGAAATATTCCATGCATTACCCTTTTTACCCCCATGGCTTCGAAATCCCCAACCCCCAAATTCCCGAATCGGATTGTACCTGCGTACCTCTATGGAGTCCAATTCATCCCAATAATAGGTTTTGAATTTCAGGTGAATAGGAATCATCCGAGCCGAAATCCCATGGGCAGAAATGCACGTATCAAGACGAAACACCAAAAAAACTCCATTCAAAATCAATATGATTGTTATGGCACAATATACATCGGCTGAAATACCTTCAGCAGATTGAAACGCAAAAATTAGCCCTGCAGCACTACTTACTAAGGGCAACATCAATACAACCCAAATCCACCACTGCCTAAACCGCTGTTTTTCTTCAAATTCATTCACAACGTAAAGTTTGAGTAAAATTTTTGTATTTTTTAAATTAAGCTGTTGCTTCGTATTGATTTTTTTGTTTCCTTTGACGCCATTAACAAACCATTAACAATTTTAATTATGAAAAAAGTACTTTTATCTATGGCTGTTGTAGCTTTCTTAGCTGCTTGCGGCGGAGGTTCTAACTATGAAGCTCCTGCAACTGACTCAACTATGGTTGACACCACTACTGTTGTTGAAGAAGCTGCTCCTATGGTTGACACCACTGCAGTTGATACTGCTGCCGCTGCTGAGGCTCCTGCCGCTGCTCCTACTGGTCACTAATTGGTGAGCAAAAAAATTGCAAAGCCGACTTCGTGTCGGCTTTTTTTTTGCCCCAATCCCCCGGACCTTAAATCTTTCTTCTTTAATTCTTTCTCCCAAACAAAGGTTTAACCTTGATTTTATCCATCCTAAGGAAATTAGCCGTATCTTTGTGCAATAAATCAGTTTTCTGCCGCCTGTTTTTCTTTTCTTTCGACGGATAGCGTTTAAGTTTGAAGCAGAGTCGACCAAATCCGGCAGGAATAAAAACAGCCTCATATGGTAGAAAAAAAATATTCTTCGGGTAAATCCGGAGGATTTGCAAAAGGCCGCGGCAAAAGCAGCTCAAAAAATCGAAAAAAGAAATTCAACGACAGGGAAAATATCTCTATTGAGATGTTAACCAGAAAGGCCATAACGCCCGAAGAACGCCCCGTCATTGAAACTCGTACCTTCGAAGAAACCGGCCTTCATCACCGCCTGCTTCGCAATCTGCAAAAGCAAAACATCCACAAAATGACCGAAATTCAGGAAAATACCTGGAACCCCGTTTTGGCAGGCGAAAATGTTATCGGTCTGGCCAGCACCGGCTCCGGAAAAACCATCGCCTTTTTATTGCCCTTGTTGCAACGGAAAATAACCAACGAACCGCAAATAAAAGTGTTGATTATTTCACCAACCCGTGAATTGGCAAATCAAATTGGTACCAATGCCGCTAGCCTAATCAATGGAACCTCCATGAAAACAGCCTGTTTTACCGGTGGAACCGATATTTTCAATGACTTACGCCACCTGAATCGCAAACCCGAAATCATTATCGGAACCCCCGGCCGGCTAATGGATCTCCTAGAACGGGGTTACCTGGATTTACGCGGGTTTAATACCTTAATCTTAGATGAATTCGACCGCATGCTCGATATGGGCTTCGTTGAAGATGTTCATTTGATCTCTGATGCCATGCCTGAACGGGCTCAAACACTCTTGTTTAGCGCTACAGTTCAAGGTAAAATTGAACCCGAAATTCAACGCATTCAACCCGGAAATGCAATTCGGGTTCAGGTAAATTCCGGAAGTTCCCCAAGCGATCAGGTAGATCAAGAAGTTGTTTTTGTTGACGAAAACATCGGCAGACATGCCACCCTAATTCGCTTGTTAAAGGAACAGGCCGGCGATAAAGTGTTGCTGTTCTCTGAAACCAAACGTGGCGTCAGTAGAATTACCCAACGCCTCAAAGAGGCCGGTATTCGCGCCGACGAAATCCATGGCGACAAAAGCCAGGCCTACCGGAACCGAGCCCTAGATAGCTTCCGCAAAGGCAAAATCCGGGTTTTGGTCGCTACCGATGTCGCTGCCCGAGGATTGGATATTCCCCTGGTTACCGATGTGATTAACTTCGAAATCCCCAGAACCTACGACAGTTACATCCACCGGATTGGCCGTACCGGCCGGGCAGGGAACTCCGGGCGAGCCTTTACCCTGACAGATAAGCCGCACGAAAAACCCCGGCACGAAGACCGGAAAGAGCGTCCATCCAAAGCCCAAATGATCGCCGAGTTGATGAGCGAGCCTTTGCCCCCACGCAAAAAGAAAAAGAAAAAACCGTTTTCCGGAAAGGAATCCATCGGCTCGGAACAATAGCCCGATCCAATCGATTTGTATCGGTTCATTACATCGTTTTTAGGGCTGGGCGGTAGCCGGGCTTTCGCCGTTAGTCCGCGGTTCCAGCCAGCGGGCCCAGCGGGTTTGCGGGGGCTCCCAAGGTCGCCTCCGCACCTCGCGGGCCCCCTGCCTGGCCCCTGCGGGCTGCCCGGCTCAATCCCTACCGCGGCCGCCTCTTTCCTTTTGCCTCTTTTAATCGGTTTCCCAACCCATTTTTTCCATATAACTAACCTCCAGTTGGGGCACCGAAAAGTCCTCGCTGATTCGCCCCTGCAACAAATAAATACCCAACCCGCGAAATGGATAGCGCACCGCCACCTTAGGAAAATGAACCGTATCAATCACCCCGCCTTCTCGATCAATAAAAGTCCCAAAAAACATCCGATCACCCCCTGCCGTTCGGGTGGGTTTTACAGTAACCAAATAGCCCTCGGCCTGAATTTCCTGACCCAAATGGCTTGCAAAACAACGGGCAGGCAAGGTGCTGTAAGATGTCACCGGTGCTAAGGCAAACAATGATTCTACCGTAAAGCCAAACAATTCCACGTCTTGAAGAGCTCTGTCTTTGGAACCGTAATGCAAATCCGGCATTATCTCGGGGGGCCCCGGGGGTTCAAAAAGCATGGGTTGTACTCCTTTATTTTGCCTGGGCAATGCAACAGATTTCCATAGCAACGCTTTCCAGCCTATATTCCAATGCCGTAACGCATCCGATCGAATCAATAAATCCATTTGCTCCGAACCCATCCCCGTGCGGCATTGAAGATCCGCTAAATTCTGAAAATAACCCCCATCCTCCCTTTCTTTAATTAGTCTGTACATGACCTGCTCCTCTATGCCTTTGATGTGTATAAAGCCTAACCAAATGGTTGTTCCCTCAAGGCGGGTTAGCCATTGGCTGTTTTTTATGCATGGCCTTTCTATCCGAGCCCCGGCCAGCCGAGCCTCATGCAGGTAAATCTCAGTACGGTAAAACCCCCCAAAATTGTTAATAACAGCCACAATAAATTCTAAGGGATAATGCGCTTTCAAATAAAGGCTTTGAATGCTTTCGGCAGCGTACGATGCAGAATGGGCTTTGGAAAATGAATACCCTGCAAAACTCTCCATCTGCGCCCAAACCGTCTGGGAAATCACTCCTGGATGCCCTTTCTCTGCACAACATTCAAAATAGCGGTCACGGATGCGGGCAAACTCTTCCCGGCTTCGAAACTTCCCCGACATACCACGCCTCAGCACATCGGCCTCGGCTAAACTTAATCCCGCAAAGTGGTGGGCAACCTTAATGACATCTTCCTGATACACCATTATTCCAAAGGTTTCTTTCAATAGACTTTCCATCAGGGGGTGGATGTATTCTACGGAATCCGGTTGGTGAAATCGTTCAATGTAGGCCCGCATCATTCCCGACCTCGCCACCCCCGGACGTATAATCGAACTGGCTGCCACCAAGTCGGTGTATGTTTTGGCTTTCAACTTTTGCAACAGCATCCGCATGGCAGGCGATTCTACGTAAAAACAGCCAAGGGTGTTTCCCGTTTCAATGAGGGTTTGCACTTTTGGGTCGGCCTTTAACTGCTCTAAATCGCGAATAGGAACAATAATATTCCTCTGATCCTGAATTATTTCTATGGCATCTCGGATGTGACCCAAGCCGCGCTGGCTTAACACGTCAAACTTATATAACCCCAAATCTTCGGCTTCAAGCATGCTGAATTGCACCATAGGAAAACCCTTTGTAGGACGTTGAAGTGCGGAATAATAGCTTAATGACTTTTCGGATATTAATACTCCCCCGGCGTGAATACTTAGGTGAGACGGCATGTCCTTAAGTCGAACTGTAAAATGCCGTATAGCCCGCTGAATCGGATCCTGATTTTCCTCATTCAATGCACTCTCCCACTCCGATTCAGGCAGGCCAAATACCTTAGCCAATTCGCGAAGAGCTCTGCGCTCCTGAAAAGTCTGATATGTGGCAATCAATGCCGTATGGCCTGATGGATATTTTTGGAACAAATAATCAAGAACCCTATCGCGGTCTTTCCACGAAAAATCCAAGTCAAAGTCAGGCGGATTGGCCCGGTATGGATTAATAAATCGCTCAAAATACAAGTCCAATTCAATGGGGTCCACATCGGTAATCCCCAAACAGTAGGCGGCTAAGCTGTTGGCTCCGCTGCCACGACCCACATGAAAAAAACCCCGTTCTTTTGCAAACCGTATCATGTCCCAGGCAATCAGAAAGTAGCTTGTATAGCCCAGATTTTCAATCATGTGTAGCTCCTTTTCCAGCCGTTCTACGCTGCCTTTATTGGGTGGACTATAGCGCTCGTGCAGCCCTGCATAGCTTTGACTGTACAGCAGGCGAAAGTCCTCCCGAGCATCCTTGCCAAAACGTTTTCGGTTTTTATTCTTCCCAAATTCCAAATCGACCCGGCAACTTTCCAGCAGCTCGCGGGTGTTTAATATAAGCTCAGGATACTGCCGAAATGCATGGCAGATTTCACTTTGGGATTGAAGCCTGTCTTCCGGGTCTGCAAGGCAATCGGCGGGAAGACGGCTGTGCAGTTCGTTCGCATCAATCGCCCGAAGCAAACGATGCAAATGGTGGTCCTCGCGGCAATGAAAATCCCCCCCGCCTAGAATGACCAATTTCGAACAGCCCTTCCACACCGAATGCGGCAGCATGGCCAAGTCTTTTTCTCGGATACCTATCCATTCGTTTTCTGCCAAGGCTATCTGATCGGGCATTCCACGAAAGGGATATACAATATGTGCCTGGCTTAAGTTCCTGGGGCGTTTCGGTATCGCTTGCCCTTGGCATAAGTGTTCGCTAAGCATTGCGTTAATTTGCGATAGCCCTTCGTTGTTTCTTGCCAAGGCCAAAAAAAGCTGCCGCCGGTACGGCCCCACGTTCTCCCTAAAATCAATACCCACAGCCGCATGAACACCAAATTGGGGCGCCAAACGCAACCAATCCGCCATTCCGGAACTGTTGTTGATGTCGGTCAAAGCCGCTTGGGATATACCCCGACCCGCTAATCCTTGAAGCAGCACCTCAGGGCTATGCACACCATACAATAAACTAAAATGGGAATGTAAATTTATATACACAAAAACCGACAAAAAAAATGGCTAAAAATCGCCACTTAATTTGTCGATTGTTTCGGACTATTCCAAGTTTTCTTGAAAAAATATCCTTACCTGGCACATACCCGAAGCAGAACGGGTTCGTGGTCTGAGAAGGCAAAGGCCTGATTTAAACCTTTTACTTCCACCTCTTTTAGATTGGGCGAAAGCAAGAAAAAATCAATGGTCAGTTCTCGGCTAATCCCAGGTTGGTATCCCGTAGATAAATCCCGGTTTGTAGGACTTTTAGTAGCAACCCAATTCCACCCGGCGTCCGGAAAAGGAACCGGAACCGGTATGCCTACCTCCTTATCGGGCGACCCGGGAGCCAACTGATTCCAGTCTCCGCCAATTAAAATACGATGCCCGCGCCCATATTCAATTCGAAGATAAGAAGCCAAACTGTCCATTTGCTGCTTTTTTACATTACCATCGTCGTATGCCGACAAGTGCAGATTAACTAAAATCAAATCCTTCCCATCTGAAAAATAACCGGGGTAACGCCAGCTAATAAAACAACGATCCAACATAAACAAGCCAACCGGCCAGTCAGCATCGGGTGCCAATGCATGCCGAACCGCTTCGGCCGGTGCAACCCGCCCCAAGGTCATTAGCCCTGCCATGCATTTTCCGTAGGGCTCACGAAGGGGTTCCGGAACAAACAACGATTTGTAGTTGTACGCAAAAGACGAAGCGTATCCCGGAAGGGCCTTCAGAATTTCAGCCTCCTGGTCAATATAATAACTGCGGCGGGAATCCTTATCTACCTCTTGAAGCATCAACACATCAACACCCCTTTGCGAAGCCAAAAACCCCAAAATACCATTCAAATAATAGGCCGACATGTCGGAATTCGGTCGAACATCAAGGCCACCGTCAAAGAAAAAATCCTGTTCTGCTCCCAAACCCCCATAACCAATATTCCAGGTGAGAATTGACAAGGTGTCTGAGTAAGATTTGGCGGCGGCACTGCCTTTCAATTTGAGTTCTTCCCGCGCATCAGGTCGGTAATCCAGCAAGGTAAAACACAGCAAGAACAGGCCAAAGGCAAGTATTGGCGCCATAAGTATGGCTAATAGTATTCGGAAGATTCGTTTCATGTCCTTAAAAATACACAGATTTTTTGGGCAAGCACCTACCCTTTCCGAATAAATTCCTATTGGAAGTTGACATGAAAGTAGGCCTTGTTGAAAATTGTTTTTCGCAACAAAAAGTCCACTCGGGCAAGGGGCCGAGGCCATCCGGAAGGCAACTCGGGGCTAAATTTAATCCGCATTGGTTTGCTTTACGCCTGCCCAAAAAATTCCAAGGTATCTTTTAAGGTTTCCTTCAATTCGCGGCATTGGTAATTAAGTTCGCTTTGCGCTTTTCCGCTGCAAACCAAGCGAGGCCCATATTTTAAAATGTGTAGTGCCTCGGCAGTAAATTCTGTTTTTTGACCTGAGGCTTTCGCCCAAATCCGACCCATAGGAATCAAGGCTTTGCCCATCCAAAATGGAAGCTCAGGCAATAATATCGACCTGCCACAAATTTCACCTATGCACTGGCCAAATTCCCGCATGCTGTACCATTTCCCCCCCAGCAAATACGCCTGACCGCCTCGCCCCGTTTCTACTGCATTGGCAACGGCAACCGCAACATCCCGGACATCGCAAAAATCAAACCCGCCGGGAAATACCGCCGGTATTTTGCCCCGCACAATATCCATTATTGCCTGCCCCAACAGCGAAGGCCGCAAATCCGGTGGGCCAATCATGGAGGTAGGGCACAATGCCAAAGTCTGGAATTCTTCGCTGTTTTGGGCAAGTACCCATTGCTGGGCAAACGATTTGCTTGTGTCGTAGGCCCCACCTTGCTCTACCATTGGGCGCTCCTCGTCCAAGGGCAGCAAATGCGGACGATTCTGAAACGCGTGTGCCGAGCCAATATAAATGAAGCGTTCAACGCCCCCAAGTTTTGCAGCCTTCAATGCATTTTGACTGCCCACTACATTTGTTTTGTGCACAAGCCCCTGAACATCTCCGGCAACTGAAATTAATGCGGCAGAATGAACAAAAACCCTCATCCCCTCGGTGAATTTGCTTAATGCCGAAACATCCTCCAAATCCCCTGCAACCTGCTCTACCGAGGCAGGAAAATCAGGTCTGTAGTTCCGAACCAATGCCCTTACCCGATAACCCCTTTTCAACAACTCAGCCAACAGTACGTATCCCAAATGCCCGGTAGCTCCTGTTAATGCAATTCCATTGGCCATGTTTCTACGTTTTAGAATACCAAAAAACAGAAAAATCCCGTTCTTTTATAATTGTTAAACAAATTTCTATATTTAATCATGGCTTTTCAAACTTCCCACCGAAGTGGTTTCCCATTTTTTTCCCGGGCTTTGCAGGCTTTGCTCATCTTTTGCCTTCTGTATTCCTCAGCTCTGGCTCAATATTCAGAACAAGCTATGTTGGGAACTGCAAACGAGTTTGGCAGGCAGTTGCAAACAGACCCCACGGATTTTGAAAGCTTAGCCAACCTTTCCGAAAAAGACCTGCGCCGCCGATTGGTTACCCTCATTCCTGAATTGAACACCGATGCTCGACGAAATTTGTTCGCCAAACTGATGGTGAGCCGGCCGAATTGGTTTGAACATTGGGACGATTTAGAACTTTTCCCGGATTCCACAAGCCTTGATACCATGCCTTCGCAACTTCATTTTGTACTTTTAGAAGAAGGCGAAAAACTCATTTATCCTTGGTATGGCGAAGATCTTACCTATGGATACGGCCCGCGAAACGGACATATGCACAAAGGTTGGGATACTCATTTGGAGGTCGGCGATACCGTCATGAGCATTATGAATGGGGTAGTGCGTTATGCCAAATTTAATCACAGCGGTTATGGCAATTGCGTTATGGTTAGGCATTTTAATGGCCTCGAAACCTTATATGGCCACTTAGACCAAATTGACGTCCAAAAAGGAGATGTTGTTTTGGCCGGTGAACCCCTAGGTCTTGGAGGAAGCACCGGGAAAAGCTCAGGACCCCACCTGCATTTTGAAGTGCGTTACGGCGGTTTTGCCTTGAATCCGGCCCTCTTAATGGAATGGACAGATGAAGGGCCCATCGCTAAAACCAATAAACTGAGTTTTGATAAATCTTCGTTATCCAAAGAGAAAGGCGGTGAGACATACCATGTAGCACATGTTGTTAAAACCAAAACCCACCGGGTTCGACACGGCGAAACCCTTTCCTCCATCGCCCGAAAATACCGAACCACCGTTTCAAAACTTAAAAAATTGAACCGGTTGCGAAAATCCAATTTGATCCGAAAAGGACAAAGACTTAGAGTTAAATAGACCCATTTGACCAACTCCCCAAATTTCCAACCCCCAATCTATCTTTAAGATAGAATCTGTTTTGGGTAAAATCGGTTTTAATCCATAAATTTCTTGGTCGTCCCAACAATAATGCCCTATATTTGGGCACCCATTAATACGCTATTTTTATATGGTTCTTACTGCTACCGACATTGCAATACATCCACGACCAAACTCCAAATTAAGCTCGGTAAATTGGGATCAACTCGTGTTCGGACGTACCTTTACCGACCACATGTTCAGCGCAGACTTTGAAGAAGGTAAATGGACAGGATTTCGAATTGAACCCTATGCAAACATTTCGATTGAACCCTCTTTGTCTGCAATCCATTATGGGCAAAGTATTTTTGAAGGCCTAAAAGCATTTCGAGGCAGCGATGGCCAAATCAGGGTCTTTAGGCCCGAAATGAACGCCAAACGCTTAAATGCTTCGGCCCGCAGAATGTGCATGGCCGAGGTGCCCGAATCGGTTTTTCTGGAAGGAATTAAAGCCTTACTCAGCATCGATTCAGAATGGGTGTACGCAAAAGCCGGCTATTCTTTGTACCTGCGCCCCTTTTTGTTTGCCACCGAAACCTATTTAGGCATCAAAGCCTCCGATTCCTATCGATTTATGATTATTGCCTCTCCGGTTGGGGCTTATTACGATGGCAGAATTCGGGTGCGCATTGAACAACATTATTCCCGGGCTGCAGCCGGAGGAACCGGAACCGCCAAGGCAGCAGGAAACTACGGAGCCTCCCTTTTTCCCGCTATGTTGGGCCAAAAAGATGGTTATCGGCAGTTGATTTGGACGGATTCTGCAACCCACTCTTACATCGAAGAATCCGGTACCATGAACCTTTTTATTGTGCACAACGGTTCCCTTATTACCCCACCATTAGAAAGCAATACCATTTTGGCAGGGGTAACACGCGACTCCATTCTCGCCTTAGCCCAACGCCGCGGTTGGGAAACCCGTGAAGAACCCATCTCTGTCGATTTTTTAGAATCCGGATTAACCAATGGTTCCATCAATGAAGTTTTTGGAACCGGCACCGCCGCCACCATTGCTTCAATAGAATGCATTGGAATAAACGGAAAAGAGTATTCCTTGCCCGATCTTGGCAGCGATTCTCAGGCAAATCAGCTGGCGAATGAATTATTTGGCATCAAAATGGGTGATATTCCGGATACCCTTAATTGGAACTGGAATCTCTAAAACACCCGAAATCTGTTTTCCTATTCCCCATTTTTTGCTTCCACCTTTAAAAATTCAGCCAGCTCTTCACCGGTAACCCTAAATAAGCGTTCGGCATCCTCTGAATTTTTCGCCCTTTGCGAAGGTTGGATAATTTTACGACGATGAAAATAACTTCCCGAGGGGGGCAGGTCTCCGGCCAACAGCGTAGCCAGCCACAATGAATTGTCGGCACCCCTTTGAACCGAAATGCCCTTCATTCCGGTAATGAGGTGCCAAATCGCTCCAACCCAGCCGGCACTGTTCTTGCTGCCAATTTTGGTCTTGACAACCCCGGGATGAACCGCATAAATCTTAGGTTCCTCAGGCCGTTTCCAATGGGCACTTAAATACCGGGCATGCATTATTTGAGCCAACTTTGATTGGGCGTATGCCTTTAATATAAAATATCTCCTGGTCGCCTGAAGATCATCCCAGTCAATTTTACCATGGTAATGGGCCGTACTTGCCAGGTGAATAATCCGTGCCGACGAACTTTTTACCAACTTGGTTTCCAACAATTGAGTCAACAAATAGGGACTAAGGTAATTTACAACCCAGGTAAGTTCGTGCCCTTGAGCCCCCAACTGCCTGGAACCATTCGCTCCTCCGGCATTGTGTACCAAAACATCCAGTTTTTCAAACGGGAATTCCAAGGCCAATCGCTTAACTTGATTCAGGTCACTAAAATCGGCCTGAACTGTATGCAGACAATCCCGAAATTCGTTCTTCATTTCTTCCAATGCCTCGGCCCTTCGGCCAACCGCTACTACCAGGAACCCTTTATCAATAAGTCCCGCCGTTATTTCTCGGCCAATGCCCGCTGTGGCTCCGGTTACTAAGGCAATTTGGTTGGATTCTGTCATTTGCTCTGATTTATTTTCAAAGTTACTTTTTTTCACCCGCTTGCAATTGCTGCCCCAATCCAATTCCATCCCCCAAACCACTATGGCCTACGCCCTTCATTTATTTTTACCTTTAATCCTATGAATCAGGGATACATTCGAATCGCCGCCTTTTGTGGCTTCTTTCTTCCCTACCTTCCCTTTTTGCTTTGGCAACAAGATGCCTACATTCGCCTTCATGATACCCTTGAAGGCGAATTGGTTTGGCTTGAAGTCCTAAGACAAAGTGGCCTTGCTTTTGATTACTCTGCCCAAGCGACCTTGCCCAATATCTTAGGCGGAATTCCCCGAAACACCTACCCTCCGGGGCATAGCTTGGCATACCTTTTCATTCACCTTTTTGGTATGTTCCATGGTTACGTGCTGTTGTCTTTCTGCCTTTCCCTTATCGGCTTCGTGGGCATGCACAATTGGGTAAAACAAACCTACCCAAATGCCGCTCCCGGATTGCCTTGGGCCGCTGCGGTCCTTTTCTCATGGATTCCCTTTTTCCCCACATTCGGTACCGCTGTCATGGGCCTGCCCTGGCTCTGGCTTTCTTTTCGTCGCCTGCACCGCAATCAGGCCAAACCGCTAGATCCGGCAATTTGGTTTGTATTCCCCTTTACGGCTTCCTTTATTTGGACGGCCATTCTGTTTGCTCTGGCATGGGGATTCCTTCTACTCTTTCAGGTTAAGAAATCCTTTCAATTTTCTGCCCTGATATGGGGATCTGCTTTGGCTTGGGCTTTGGGGCTGCTATGCGCCCATTACCCTTCCTTTGCCTTGATGTTCAGCGGATTCGAGTCACACCGGCAAGAATACCTTCCCTATCCGGACGGGCCACCTGAACCATTAGGTCAGCTTCAATCTTTGGTTCAAATGGCTTTATTTAGCCATTACCACGTAGGCACTTTGGTTACACTGCCTATATTACTGTTGCTTTTTTTGGCCTGGCCAAACCTTCCTAAACGAAGCAAATACACCGCCTTTGTCTTGTTCTTGGTTTTAATCTTTCAAGCCTTTTACCCCAGCCTTGAGTTTTTGCTTTTTCAACACATTGACGTAATTCGAAGCCTGCGGCTCGATAGGCTTTCTCCTGTGTTTCCTTTCCTTTGGATTGTTTTGTTGGTTGATAGCAGTCTGGCCATTTGGAATCAGATTCCTCACCGCCGTCTAGCCTTTATGGTCTGGGCCGGCATGTTGATTGTTACCGGCTTAGGCAACGATCAAAACCTTCAAAACCTGCGCAAAGCAATTGGCAAAGACATTATGCCCAGCTATCGAAACTATTTGGCTGCCGACCAAATGAAAAAAATACAATGGTTTATTGGCAAGCCGCTTCCCGCCTACCGCGTGGCTTCTTTGGGTTTGTCGCCCAGCATTGCCCAATTCAACGGCTTTTATACGGTGGACGGCCTACAGTCTCAATATCCACTGCAACAAAAACACCGCTTGGGCAACATTATGAAGGCCGAATTATTAAAATCAGAGAACTGCCGACGCTATTTTCAAAACTGGGGCAACCGTGCCTACCTGTTTAGCGCCGAATTGGGCTGCAGTTTTCAAGCCATTCACCAAGGAAAGGCAAAACGGGGACAAATTCAAAACCTGGAATTAAACCCCAAGGCCATGCACGAAGCCGGATTAAATTACCTGCTGTCCGCGGTAATTTTGCCCCCATCGAATGCCTACCGACTCTTACGTAGTTTCCACAACGGCGATTCCTGGTGGACCATTCACCTTTACGAAATTCAACCCTTATGAAGCGTTGGAAATGGTTGTGCTGCTTGCTTTTTCCTCCTCTGTTTTTAGGCTGGAATCGCTTGACTGAAAAAAACTGGTACAAGGTTGGTTCGGTCCTTTTTGCAGGTTTTTTACTTGGCATCTGCTTGCTGGCCCTGCTGGTATTTTGGCAGGGGGGCCGCTGGCTTTCTGTGCTCTCCGGATTTTACGGGGGCTAAGGCAGCGGCTACACTTATAACTATTTATTTTTCCCTTTTCAGGTTTCCCCGATACAGGCCCGACGATTAACGCACCGTTAAGGTCTCGCTGGTCAACGATGCATCGGCCTGGCCATGCAATTCGCGGAGCAATTGCTGTACTTCTTCCGAACTAAAATTGCAAAACCAACGGTCGGCCCGTTCCTGGATGCTGGGTAGTCCCTTTCCCCGAAGCGTGTCGGCAATAATGGCGGTGGGTTTTCCGAGGGCCAAAGGAATGCTTGAAAAGGCATCTTCAAGAGCCCTAAAGTCGTGCCCGTTTACCCGCTTAACTTCAAATCCAAAGGCCCGGAATTTGTCGTCCAAAGGTTCCAATGGAATGAGTTCTTCGGTACGTATGTTTGCCTGAAACTGGTTTCGGTCCACCAAAAAAACCAAATTATCCAATTTATAGGCCTGGGCCACCAAAGCGGCCTCCCAACAAGTACCTTCGTTCAGTTCTCCATCGCCGGTTACCACCACCACCCGGTTGCTGCCGCCCCGCAATTTAATGTCCATGGCAATGCCAACCCCAACGCTGGGCAAATGCCCCAATGAACCGCTATGAAACTCAATTCCGGGAATATTCCGGTTCGGATGCCAATAAATGTGGTCGTTGCTCTTTAAGTGGTTTTTCAACCGCTCGGCAGGCATCCATCCCAACTCAACCATGGTACCGTAAAGGGCCGGAACATCGTGGCCTTTTGACAGCAATAAATAATCGCGGTTGGGGTCTGAAAGCCGTTCGGGATGCACATTCAGCCATTCGCTGTACAGGTAAACAAACAAATCAGCGCAAGAAAGCGAGGCTCCAATAAAGCAGCCCCCATCGGTCGACATCCGTATAATATGCTCTCTGACTTTTAAGGCAATGGCCTCCAATTCCTGTTGACGTTCAAGATTCATGGCTTGGTTTTTTTGTTTGCTGAACCGAAATGGTTTTTAATTCATTCAAATGATTCCGGTACCAGTTTACTCCGGCATGGTGCCGGTTTATCTGGAATACCTTTGGGTTGTTTTCAAGCAGTTGCAATATGTCCTGCAGTCCAAAGTTCGGATTTTGCGGCCACAATGCCTCATACACCGCTTTAATAAATGCATAGTCTTCCGGGTAATCTATGGTAAACCGATGCGACATGCTGTAATCTAAACCCAAAGGCCAAATTACATTTTTAAGCTTAAATCGTTCCGGACGCTCCCAAATAAAGGGTGTAGTATGTTCCCGTTCCATGGGCAGTATGGCCTCCTTCCAAGCCACATGGAGCACCTCTATGGGCACTACTTCCACATCGTTTCCGTCGGGCCAGGTTCCGGGGTGCAGGTTGCTGATATAGTCCCAGTTTTCGGTTTGATCCAGTGCCTGTTCCAACACCAAATCAATCACGGAAGCATCAATCAAGGGCACATCTGAGGGGATTTTAACCACCAAGTCTGCCCCAAAGGCCAGGGCCGCTTTATAATGCCGATCCAACAGGTCGGTCGGATGACCACGAAAACAGTTCCACCCACGCTGCTCGCACAAAGTTTGTATTAAATCGTCTTGGGGCTCTGTGGTGGTCGCCACCACTACGGTTCCTACGTGTTTGGCCGCCAATACGCGTTCAACCATGCGTTCCAGCAAGGTTCGGCCACAAATATCCAGGCATACTTTATCGGGCAGGCGGCTTGAACCCCGCCGGGCTTGAATTACCGTGGCAACCTGCCTCATGAATTGGCAATCGAACGGGGTTGATATTGACGCAAGAATTCAGGGCCGCTTCCATTAAAATCGGCAAATTGCCGAGCCAATTCGGCAATGTGCACAGCAGATTGTCCCCCATTTTGAATGGGCTGCAAGCGCTTAAGTTCTTCAACATCAAAGTACGAATGCACCGGTTTGTCCAAGGCCAATCCCACATACACCACCGTTGAATATTGGGTGATCAGTTCACAGCAGTTCGCAATCATGTGGTTGGTGTTTCCCGATTGAAAAACAAGGGTGTTTTCAGGGCAAAGCGCTACAATTTCATTGTAAGCACGATCCCAAATTTCGTTGGGGTGCAGTTTGAAAATCATGGGGCGGCCCGCTGCAATTTTTACACATTGTTTTATGAATTCAGGTCGGTTTTCGCGCCGGAACGTCTCCCGCATGTCTGAAGTACAAACCAATACATAATCCTGATAAGGAAAGGAATTGGTTAAAAATGCCCGGCAGTTGTCAAAGTTGGGAATGCCCGTTACCACAATCTTGCCGGCCTCGGTTCCCAAAGAAGCAAAATGCTGTTTGTAGCCTTCGCTGGCAACACAATATACATCGGGACCATTCATGCTGCCGTTCAGGCTTGTAGTTCCGGTGAAATAGGCGGGAAGTCCCATTTTTTTTACCCATTTGCTCCAGGTATCCAAGGGGTCAACCATGCCTTCTTGAATAAAAATAGACTTTGTTCTGCGTGCCACCTCAGGATAAATCGCATCGGTGCACATAAACACCAAATCGTATTTCCCCATGTTTTTGAGCCCCCCATAATCGTAATTCAGGTTGTGTTCGCGCACAAAATCTTCAGACTTCTTCCGAAACCGTCCGTCAATGATGGTGTTTTCAAGCAAACCTATGCGAACCGCGAATTTTTCTAGCCCGGAATGCGGAAAAAATTGAGTAAAATACCCCTCAAAATCTCCTTTTAGTTCCTGATATATCTGGAACATCTGCAAGGTTTGATTGGGTGAACCCAATATAAACAAAGCCTTTCTCCGCGGGGTCATGAATCTACACGATTAAAATACAAGGATTTTCCAATCCAGGGGAATCCAATATAAGCACGGATTTCAGCCCGATTCCGATTCACCAGCGTGATGCGGCAATCGTAGGTCTTTCCACTCTCGGGATCGTAAATTTTTCCATCGTTCCAGGTGTCGTCCCCATCGTATTTCAGACCCAAAACCACCGGAATTCCTATGTATGAGCGCGATCTAAGCTTGGGATTTGGATTCAGGTGGTCTTTTTTCGGACTTCCATCCGCCCAATGATTGCGCTCCATCCAAATAATTTTCCCAAAAAATCGCTCACCCTGTTTTTCAATGCGAACTTTAAAGGCTTTGTCGTCCTTCAACCATGTGCCTGCAAGGGCAAATTGACCAAATTTTTCGGAATACAGGTCATTCGTACTGCCCGGAGAAAAGCTCGATAGGCAAAGCATTGCACCAATTGACCACACTAAAATCCGCTGAGCAGTTCGCATAATTTGTGTGCAAAAATACGGCTTAGAAACAGCAGGCACAAGGAAAAGGTTCAATAAAAGCTCAAAGAATTGTTAAGTACCCTTTGTTAATAATTTTAATCCTATGATAATAAGGTAGTTGGATTGTTTTTTTGGGCGGCGGACGGGCTTTCAGGCTTAGTCCGAAGTGGCTGCCGGGCAGGCTAAGGCCCAAAAGGAGCTCCTAAAGTCGCTCTTTTGGGCCATAGCCTGCTGCCGGCAGACCCCTGCGGCCTAAGCTCTTCAATCCCTGCCGCGGCCGCATCAAGCATTATTGCCTGTCAATTTATTTTCGACTGTCTAAAATAATGGGGAAGTTAAACACCTGCCGCTCGGCGGGTTCAATTCCATCAAGCCAACGCTGTAAGTCTTGCCTTAAATCAATGGGCGGGGCAGGCATGGACTTTTTAAAAAACAACAACATGACCGATTTTGCAGCCTTGGGTTGGGTATTCTCCATATAATACTCCCGCTGCGATTTGGGGCCGGGAAATACGTGAACAACCCCCGCTTCCAATTTTACCTGACGCTCTGCCTCGTTCGGATAAAAACAAAAAGCGGAATCCCCTTCTAAATAATAGGCCAACATATAACTTCCCGGCGACTGAACCCGGAATGTCAGCAGGGCTTCGTAGGGGTATGCAGGCAATATCCCTTTAACCTCATGAATAAATGTGGGATCGGGATCGGTTTTGTATTGAATTATGCTGGCTTGTATGCAGCGCTCTACCTCCATTAGTTTAAACTCATTGAAGGTCTTCTTGGCTTCTTCAACCTCATTCCATTCGGTAATTCCGCCTTTGTATCGGGTTTGCACCACCTTTGAAAAGGCTTCGGAGTACACATTTCCACCTTCGGATTGCTGCATTTGGGTGCTGGAATTTAATTCCAAAGGAATTCCCGCCCGGTTAAGGGCCTCTTCCATGGCTTTCTCAAGGGCACAGCGTTCAACATCTTGCATGGTCTGATTCTTTTCCATCACACAACGTCCACAGGCTTTTACCCTTTGGCCTTGAACCTGATTCAAGCCGGTCAAATAATAAAAAAGGCAAATGAACAGCAGTGAATAATACCTAAGCATCTATGTACAATTGGTGTAGGCCAAAGACATCGATTATTCAACCGTCCAGGATTCCCAACGGTTTTCTAAAGCGGGGGGAGTTAAAATTTGAGGTTGTTGATTTTTACTCTGCCTGGCGGTTTCTTCGTCAACCTGAGTTTTGGCATATCCAAACAAGGCTCCGTAGTTGGCTGAAATGCCCATGGTTTGAATGCCTTTCAACAAGAAGTAAGTCAAGAAACCATGTTTTTTTTCTTTATAAACCGCACTGCTTTGATTGCCGCTGGAAGAAGTCAATACCACCATGTTTTCAGGAATAGCATCTTCTTTTGGCCGAACGCGAATGCCTTTTTTGGCCACCAGTTCCTCGTTCCGAGCTCCACCCGAGAAGCAAGCGTCCAGAACAACCGTAATTTTTTGGGCAGGGTAGATTGAAAGCTGTTTATAAACCTCTTTCAGTGCAATGCCAAGTTCGGGCCGGTCTCCTGAAATATCCACGGGAATCAAATAAGGTGTTTGATCGGCATCTGACGGCAGACCGTGACCGCTGTAAAAGAAATACAGCTCAGCTGCGCCATTTTTTACCCGTGCCATTTGTGAAAGCCATTCTAATTCGCCGCGCATTTCGCCCGAGGTAGCGTTCCGCAGCACTTTAATGTTTCTTGCTTCAACACCAAAACTCTGCTCCAGGTACTGAGCGAAAACCGTGGCGTCGTTTTCGGCGAAATCCACGTTTACAGCTGTGCTTAAACCTGTTCGTTTGCTTGCATAATCTTCATTACCAATTACAAGGGCAAAACGGCTGGAATTTATTTTTGAGGTTTTAGGTATGTTTCTATCTACATCGCTTTTTAGGGAAGCGGCCTCAAAGTTCACTTTTTCTTGAGCCTGTGCTTCAACTACCAATTTTTTTGAAGAGGCCATTTGTTGGTTCATGGCAAAATTTTCGGTCCAAGATTCCGAATACTTTCCATAGGATTCACCTATTGAAAGCGAAACGGGTACGGAGGAGGCAGTATACAAGGCATTGATAATCAATGAGAACGTCAAATTTTTTGTTTCTCCGGGCAACAATTGGGGTATGCGTTGAATTTCTTCGCCCGAAAGCAGCATGACGTTTGCAGGCAACTTTAAACCGGTTGAAATGTCTTTGGCCACTCCTTGTCCGGTATTTTGAATCAGTATTTGCAAATCAAAGGGATTTTTTGCCTTTAAAATTCCATCGCCCGACAGGCTAAAATCGGCCACCTTAACCCAAGGCGATTGAAAAGGTCGGGTTTCAATGTCATAGGAAAAATCGGAAGGATTAAATCCGTTCGGCTCCTCAATCATTACTTTTAGTGAAAGTTTGCCCTGAACCGTATTCATATCGGCTTGAATGGGAATTCGATAATTCATGGTACCCGATTTGGGAACCCTTGCCAAATTTACCCGGCTGTCAATACGAATGCCCTCTGTACTGCCGTTGGATTGAATTCGGGCAACCAAATTTAATCCGTCTCCAAAACCTGTATTTTTAAGCGAAAATTCCAAATGGCAGGATTCATTTGCATCAATGGCACGGTTGCCATCGGTGTCAACAAACCGCTCTGAGCCATCAACAACCTCTAAAATGGGAGGCTCAATTTTTGGTTTAATGCTGATGGAAGCCGGAGTACTCATGGCTTTTTTTTGCCCATGAATCAAAGACAGAGAACACAAAAACAGCAGAGCAGACAGGAAATACTTCATAAAATTTTTTCTACCTCAAATATAGCAACAAAAACCAAACAATTCGGGGGTAATTTTATGTAATTTTACCGCAATAGTTTAATCATGGAATTCCGATACTTGTTTTTTGCCCTTGCCTTGTTTTGTTCTCATGTATCTGGGTTTGCTCAAAGCGTTCGGGATGTTGAAATGAGTCAGGTAGGGAAGAATATCATTATTGAATATACCTTGGATGCCAGAAGTCCCCAAGAAATAAAAGTGTATGTAAGCAAGGACGGTGGACGCAGCTTTTCGGCACCTCTGAGAAAAGTTTCGGGCGATGTAGGGCGGGGAATTCGTTCAGGCCGCAAGCGAATAGAATGGAACGTGCTTGAAGAATACGAAGAATTGGTGGGCGACAGGATCGTTTTCATGGTTGAAATTGTGGAAGAGGTGCCGGTAGTTAAATACAACAAACCCAAACCATATGTAAATTTCGATGCTTTTAAACCTGAATCAGGAAATTGGCGCATTGGCACCCTTTTTGAAGTCATGGAATCGAGCAGTGCTCAGAGCATTGGTTATGGCTTTAGATTGGAATGGTTTTGGTCCTCCAAATTAAGTGTAGACTGGCAATTTCTGTTCGGAAACAACTATCAGGGGAATTTTTATACCCAAATACCCGGCACTGCTTCGGCATTTTTGGCATCAGTTGATCAAAAGGGCGACCCTTGGTTGGCCGGTGGTGTAGATGAAGGAACCCTGTCTTTGTTAATTTTGGGCATGATGATTCCCGAAGGATTTACCATTCATTCCTATCTGCACCCCAGGATTGAAATTGCTCCTTCAATAACCTTGCTACGGGCCGATTACAACAACCGAAACAACGGCATATCAACCTTGGGTGGGGCCTTAACCCTTCGAGTGAATTACCAGCCGATTCGAAGATTCACCCTTTCGCCGGCCTTGGGAATGCGTGTGGACTATGAAACGGGCGATCCATCCCTGCTTTACGGTTTTGGAATTGGGTTACGCCTGTAAGGAAGTTTTCGCTTTTTATTCTATTTCTTGACTTTGGGTATGGTGCGGCCTGCGGGCGGGATTGAACCGGGTAGCACGCAAAGCTGTTGCACCTGCAGCCCGCGAGCTGCGCAGGCGACCTTGGGAGCCCGCGTAAAGCCGCTGGGCTGCCGGTGCACAGCTGCGGACTACCGGTGAAAGCCCGAATCCCGCCCCAAAAAATCACCAAAGGAAAGGGAGGATGGCTTTGCGGTTTTTAGGGTAATCCGGGAAGTGCTCACGGTACCAACGGTGGTGTGCCAGTGCCCGAGGCAGTAAGTTGGCCAGGGTCCAAATCCAAAAACTGAGTGCCGCCAGGCTACTGCACATTAGCGCAAAGCCTCCCCATTCTATGATTTCGCCCAATAAATTGGGGCAAGAAATGAAGCGAAACAATGGCCCTTGTGGAATTTTGTAGCCTGTTTCGCCCGGCTTGCGAAGGGCAATTAAACGGGAATCGGCGGCATAATTCAGGGCGAATCCCAGAAAAAAAAGCATGAAGCCCAGGCGGAAGCTTAATTCGCCCGTCGGTTCGCGGTTGGCCTGCGATAAATCCCAGCCCAACAGGCTGCCGTTCACCAAATTGAACAGCATGGCCGAGCCCATAATGAGCACCGGCATGGTTTTGCCTTGGGTTCTAAGGCGAAAGGGGAACACAAAGCTGCGGTGAATGTAATGCAGTGAAAATAGGACGCAAACAATCAGGATTTGAGGCTGTTTGGGAAGTCCCAAAGCAAAGAACCAGGCCCAAAAAACCAGTAAAACAAAGCCTTCCATAATAATCCAACCTGTCCGATTGGGTAAGGTTGGGCCCCAACCCGGAGTTTGATGCCGGCCATAGGGTGCGTTTTTGTGGAGCAAATAAAAAAAGGTTGCAGTGGCTAAAGCTATCCAAACGAACAGCCATGGATGGGCAATATTCATGGTTTGGAATTCAGATTGGGGTTTGGGCAGAAGGGCCAAGAAGGTGCAGAACCACCATGGTTAATTCCTGAACCAAGGTTTGATTGGTGTTGTAAAACGAAAAATACCATTCTACTTTACCGTAGCCTTTTTCGGGCCTGGCCGAGCAGGATTGGACTTTGGCCCGGCAGACCAAAACTTCATTGGGGCGCAGGGGCAGCAGCATGTTCCAGTTTGAAATGCCCTTTCCGGCCAGGACCGAGTGGGCAAAGCGGGGAATCCATTCCCTGAGATAAATGGTGTGGAAAGGGTGAGGCCCCGAGGCAATGAGGCCGCCGAAGGGGCCCAGTGCTGCGGCCTTGGGAGAAGTATGCCAGGGAATGGGGTCGTAGGCTTTTGCAAAGTCTATGATTTCTTGAGCAGAAAGGCTTAGGGTGCCAAAATCGAATTCTTGGCCCTGCTGCAAGTCGTAAAAATGAATGGGATTCATGGTTTAAAGGGACGGAAATGGGGGTGGGTTGCCAGGGCAAGCATTTCTTGGTCGCCTTTGGAATCGCCGTAGGCATAAATTTCGGAAAAGGAGTTTAAATCAAAGGCTTCTTGAATGCGTCGTGCTTTTTCGGGGCCGTAGCAATTTTGGCCTAAAAAGCGTCCGGTAAATATTTGATTTTGAAAATCAAGTTGGGTGCACAGAACGGTGGGGATGTTGAGTCTTTTTCCGAATTCTTGCATCCAAATTTGAGGGCTGGCTGAAACCAAGGCCAAAGTGGCACCGGCCTGCCGGTGGGTTTCGATGGTTTTTAGGGCTTGGGGGTAAATTCGTGGCCAGATTCGATTTAGCATGCGTTGGCCTTGTTCGCGAAGTTCTTTTTCAGATTTGCCCAGATAGAATTGAGCAAGCAGGAGTTCCTTGGCTCGGCTGTTGCTTAATTTGCCCAATTTCCACTGAATAATGGGCATGCGGCAGGCCCAGATGGGGCTGAAGCGGCCAAAACTGCCATGGGTTTGGGTAAAAAAATCCCAAAGGGTATCGCCGGGCAGTAGGGTGCCGTCAACATCAAACAGGGCAAGGCGTTTGCCATTATCTTCGGATGCAGCGGACACGACCGGAATATCCAGTTTTGTTTTGGTTACTTCCTGCATCGCAGCATACAGATTGAAATTGATGGGTTTGGGCAAGAGATGCAGCCAATCCGCCACCGCCGGCATATTCGTTGCTGCTCCAGTAGTCGCCAGAATTCAGAGTCATGTTGAAAGTGATTTTATTGCCGTTCAACACCAAAAGTTCATTGAAAGAGGGAAGGTACCAATCGGAGTACCCGTAGGCAACCAAATCACTGCATATTTTTGCTGCATAATTTCCATTTCCTTGGTTTGCTACAATTGCGGCAGTATTAATGGCACCGTCGTTGCCACTTTGCAATCCAATAAATGTTTGAGAATTTGCCCAAGGACCGCTAAAGTTATCGGTGGGGTGAACGGTAACGATTTGATTGTTGTTGTTGATGTATGAGGGCAAGGGTGTAAAACTGACTTGATTTCCGTAAGAGGTTCCTGCGGCGTTGGTAGCGTAAGCTCTTACATAGTAAAGGGTTCCTGGAGTAAGTCCTGTCAGGTTGGCTGAAAAATTTCCTGTGCCGGAACCGGCCTGGGCCACTGAGTTGGCCAGAGTGGGTTGCTGAACGGTGGCATAGCAGAGTCCACGGGCGGTAACGGGACTTCCCCCGGCGTTGGAAACCGATCCGCTGGCGGTTCGACTGCTGCCTGAATTGCTTCCTGAAATGATAAAAGTGGAATCGGTGCTTACCAAGGGAGGACAGCCACCCCAGGTAAGAATTCCGTTGCAGATGTTCAAAGTTTGTCCATAGGTTCCGGGAGCCAACAGCTGCCATTGGCTGCCATCCCAATACAAAATTTCGCCCGGGTTGTTGCCCAAAGGAAGGGCGTTGCTTTGCAGGGAATCGCCGCATAATTCAAGCCAGGCCAAGCCGTTGAAAAAATTGTCGCAGTTGGTATTGGTATTAAAAATGTGCAGGCCTTTGGCAGGCGATAGAATGGAATCACGTTGGGCGGTGCTTAATCGGGGGGGCAGGAAGCCTTGTTGGGAGGCCGACAGTTCTAAAACGGCCGTTGCATGTGGTGGGCCGGAAGGCAAACCAATTTTGGCTTGTCCGAACAATGCCTGTAAGAAACCCAACATTGCGATTGAAGAAAGGAATCGAATCATACTTTGGAAATGGGTTTTTGCAGTCTTAAAAGTAGCAATAATTTAGGTTCAAGGCGCTTGCGGCAGGGATTGAACCGGGGAGCCCGCAAGGGTGGCGGGGCCTGGCCCGCGAGGCGCGGAGGCGACTTTAGGAGCCCCCGCAAGCCCGCAGGGACAGCCCCCGGCAACCGCGGACTCCCGGTGAAAGCCCGCAGCCGCCCTAAAAATCAGCATAAAAAATGGAAATTATGGAATGACAACCCAGCGGAAGCTGCGAAGGATTCCGGCCGACTCCATTTGAACTATGTACAAACCGGGCTTGGGCTCCGCAAGGCGAATGGTATTGCCGTCAAGTTGGGCTGCTACCTGCCTTCCATCGCTGAAAAACACCTTGAAATTCTTGGCATTTATGAGTGGAGCAACGATGTTGCCAAGTCCCTGTGAAGCCGGATTTGGAATGATTTGAAGGTCTTGATTCCAAGTGTTTAAGCCGGAAGAAGGCGTGTTGTTGATGACAAAATCGGCGTTTGAAATGTCGTAGAAGATGTTGCCGACGCTTTCCACCATGACCCTGGCCTGTGAAATTACAGCGGGCTCGTTGGGGAAAAAAGGCAGAATCAAGGTCTGCTGTCCGTCGTTGGCGGTTGCCGTAAGCAGAGTATAGGGGTAGGTGTAGCCCCCATCGGTGGACAAGAGCAAATTTACCTGGCTGCAGTTTACCGGGGTTTGATTTGTATTTGCCACATCCCAGCTAATGTTGACCAGCGAATCGGTTGACCATTGTATTTGGTTGGTGTTGGGGTTGGTAACCAAAAACGGCCCGGCAAGGGCCGTGGCGTCGTAATCCACCTGGTGGTAGCTCACTCCGCCGCCGTTGGGTTTGTTGTCGCGTACGGTTACCCTGAAATCCATGGCTCGGGTGTAGGTAGGCAGTTTTTCAAGGACAGAGTTGGCGTTGCTGACCACATAGCTAAGCCTAGGAAACCAACGAGTGGGACTGATGGTGGGGGGCAAAGAGACGAAAAGTGGCGGGGTGCCGCTGCCGGGGGTTGAGGCCAAAGCTATTGAGGCTCCACGGTTGTACTGTTCCCAGCAGTAGGTTAGGGAGTCGCCGTTGGCGTCGGTACCGGCCGCAGTAAGTTTAAAAGGGGTTTGAATGGGAAAAAAGGTTTGGGGAGTTGGTTGGCCGTCCACGGTAGGCGGGGTATTTCCGGTTGGGGAATTTGCGGCGCAATTGCCACCGGTACCTTGCAAAAAGCTGAGGATGGTTTGATAGCTGCGAACGTGAAAATAGTCGTCGGAATTGTTGCTTACGTTGTCGGCATCGCAAATACCGGCATAGGCCATAATGGTGCTACCGCTGCCGGGTTCGTATGCGTTTTGGGTGGAACGGTTTCCACTGCAGGAACCAAGGTTGGAGTTAAAGGTGTGGCTGCCGTTGAATTGGTGCCCTATTTCATGGGCAACATAATCAACGTAAAATGGGTCTCCAATTGGATTGTTGAGGCCGGTTACGCCTTGGGCTTTGGAATTGGTGCAGACCGAGGCGAGCGAGGCAATGCCCCCGCCACCGGTACTAAATACGTGGCCAATATCGTAGTTGCCGGAACCAATAACCGCGTTAATGTTTGATTGGTTTTCGCTGAGCATTGTAAATCCGTCGTTGTTGGTGTAGGGGTCGCTCGCCGAACTTGTGTAAATAAGCGTATCGGTATTTGGAATCAGCACCATGCGGACGGCCAGTTCCCGTTCATAAATGCCATTGACCCGATTCATGGCGGTAATCATGGCGGCCAGGGCTCCGGTAGGGCCACCATGGTAATTGGTGTATTCTGCGGTAGCTGCCAGCGCCAGTCGATAGGTACGCATCGTTCCACCGTTTGGATTGGTAGAAAAAGGATTAAAATGAGGTTCGTTTACGATGGATTCCCGGTCAATGAGACCACAATGAAAGGAATGGGGGTTTGGCAAATCAGATTTAAAGTATGCAAGGTGCCATTTTGCATTGTTGTGCCGAAGGGGGTCAATGTACCAATCTCCATTTGGGCTAAGAACCTGAACGTGAAAGCCTTGGGGGGTTTGGTCGGCCCGCACAACGGCAGTGGCATCGCCTTCAATTTGGCCGTACCAGGTTTGGATGTTTAGTTCGGATTGTTTTCGGGAATCAGCGAGAACGGAATAGGGAGTCAGCTGAGCCCAGACAAAGGTACCGGAGGGGTGGGGTAGCGCGATGCGCAAGGATGCAGCAAGGGAGTAATCGGTAGCCAAGTTTGTAAGTTCAAGGAAAGTTGCCTTTAAGGGTTGCAGCAGGCTTGCTTGCCTTAGTTCTTTGGGAACGTCGAATTTGGAAACCGTTTTGAATGGGGATTGGGCGGTGGCGGTAAGGGCCGTGCAAATGGCCAGGAAGGCAAGTTTTTTCATGCGTTTGAATGGATTGAAGCTTGTTTCAGGTAGGCTTGGATGTATTTGCCCAGAATATCAAATTCCAGGTTGATGGAATCGCCCACCTTAGATTGCATTAAATTGGTATGGTTCCAGGTGTAGGGAATAATGGCCACTGAAAAATAATCGGGCTGGCTGTCGACCACAGTTAAGCTGATTCCGTTTAAGGCGATGGAGCCTTTTGGAACGGTAAGGTGGTTGGGCAAAGCGTATTGAACGCCCAGCAAATAGCTGCCTTCTTGATTTTCGATGGAGGTAAGTGTTCCAGTGCCGTCAATATGACCTTGAACAATGTGACCGTCAAAGCGGCCATGGGCGGGCATACAGCGCTCAATATTTAGGAAGTCGCCTTTGAATTTGTTTTTTAAATTCGTTCGAATCAGGGTTTCGTGGATGGCAGTTACGGTATAGCTGTTTTCCTGAATTCCGTCCACGGTAAGGCAAACTCCATCGTGGCTAATGCTTTGGTCAATTTTAAATTCGGGTTTAAGGGGGCAGGAAAGCCGGAAGGTGCGGTTGTTTTGGTGGGACTGGATTTCCAGTATTTCGGCTTGGCTTTCTATGATTCCTGTAAACATACGAAATAGGGAAAAAGGTCAAATGGAAATACCTTAAAGAGGTGGTTTAAGGATTGAACAAATGTACGTCTATTCGGTTTTCAAAGAAACAAAAAAGGCCGGAGTTTCCCGGCCTTTTTTATCAATGAAGGTTATACGATCAATGGCGAACTACCAATCGGCTGCTCATTTCTACGTTGCCGGAAACAAGGCGCACAAGGTAAAGGCCGTCGGCCCATTGTGCAGTTGGCAGATTAAGGTGTTGGTCGCCTTTGATAAAGGTTTGCTCGTTGGTAGCAAAAACGGTAGCTCCCAAGGCATTTACCACTTCAAGACGGCCGATAAAATCGGCATTCAGGTTAAAGCGTAGGGTTGCCTGATGGTTGGCCGGGTTTGGGTAAGTAACCATGGAGTTTTGGGTAAGGGGGATTACCTCTTCAACACCCATGTTTTTTTCTTGGATAAAGATGTTGTCGACAAAGAGGTTGTCGCCGAAATCGGAAATACCGCGGAAGCGAATCAAAACGTCGCTGAGGCCACCGGCACCTGCCATTGCTGCGAATTCGGTCCTCCAATCGGTAGCGGCCGGAACAAATTGCTGTTGTGGGTTGCTAAGTGGTGTTGCAGTTTGCAGGGCAGTACCGGCTTTGTTGTAGAATTCAACCCAAGAAGTGCCGCAGTCGGTGGAATAAGACACAATCAAGCGGTCGTTTTCAGGGGTAGCAACGGTGTAATAGGTGTAGGCTTCATCGAATTTCAGTTCCGGGTTTGTGAAGCCGGAAAGGTCGTAACGTGCTGTGTAAAGGTTCGCGGTGGTTCCGGCAGGCATGTTGTAGAAAAAGCAGCGCATGAATTTAGAAGCTCCGCTGTTGATGGAAACCCAACTCCAGCCTTGTTGACCCGGGGTGTTTTCAATGATGTAGCTGCCGGGGAACACAGTGCCTTCAAAAGTAACCATGCTGCTCATTGCGGTTGGAGTTCCGGACATTTGAAATGTGGCAGAATTTTGACCGACAGCTGTTGTTGAGCCACTGTTGTTGATGTTGGTTAACCAAACAATCAAAGAGTGGGCACCGCCGCTAACACCGGAGATGGCCGGAATAGAAACGTTGGCAGTTCCATTGGGGGCAATGTTTCCGTTGAAAGGAAGGGTAGAGGGCATTCCGTTGTCAACCCGGTAATTTACGGTAGCCGAGGAAATTGCGTTGCTGCCGATGTTGCTGATGGTGGCGGTAGGGTTGGTCAAGTTGCCTGTGCAATTGATAGCAGGGCTATTGGTGGTAACGGCACTAACAGAAGCGTAGTTTGCTACGGGAACCGGGGCACTGAAGCCGGCTTGGTACACCTCTTTGGTGGAGTTGTTTTGAATAAAAGCAACCACACCTACTTCTGTAATTTTATATAAGTAAGAAGGCAGAGCAACAGTCCAGGAATACGCATCTTGTTGACCCGGGGTCCAATTGCTTGCAAGTGTGGTACCATTTGCATCGGGGTACATTTTACGTACTACGCCTTTGAATGAAGTTTCGCCATTTGAACCGGGGGCCGAGGCGAAGGTGATGGTTTTTTCGGTTAAAGCTACGTGCAATTTTACCAGACCAGAACCGAGCATCAAACTGTCGGTACAGTTAATGGCCACCGAAAAGGTAACGCTGTCTAAGTTGGGGTGGATGTTGTGGGTAACCGTTAAGTCGAAGGGAGAAGTAACCGCATAGCGGGAATCGATGGAATTTTGGTTAAGATTGGCCAAAGCACCTAAATAATTGCTGCCCGCGTAAGCCGTTCCATCTAAAGCACCCCAGGGCACTCCGGTAACTCCATAATAAGAAACCCGAGTAGCGATATCAGTTGGGTTTTGGGCATTCATCGGGTCGGTACCGGGCCAATTGGTTTGGTACTTAATGGCCACCAATTTGGCCGGATTGTTGGGATGGCTGTTGGTGGCAGTCAGGGTGTTGTAGTTTGGGTTTTGAATGGAACATGGGCCGCAGCTTGCGTTTGAAAAGCCTTCGGCCAGGACCAAACGTTGGCTTTGTGCCATTATTAAGGTTCCCATGCTAAGGACCAAAGCGGTTGACAAGAATATTCTCATAGGTTTGGGTTGAATTTGTTTACCTCAATGTTAAGGAAAAATAAATTAAATCGGATAAGAAATGTGGAAAATTTTCTTGGTTGCCGGGTTATTTAAACAATTTTTTCATTAGTGGGGTGGCGAAGACAAAATCGCGGACTTCGGGCACTTCGGCCTGGATGATGCTGTCTGAATCGCCAGTCCACACCACGTTTCCTTTAAAGATAAAGGCAATATGGTCGCCAATTTCCAGCACCGAATTCATGTCGTGGGTGTTCACCACCGTTACGGTTTTGTATTCTTGGGTAATTTCTTGAATTAGGGCATCAATAACCATAGATGTTCTGGGGTCAAGGCCGGAATTGGGTTCGTCGAAGAACAGGTATTTTGGATTAAGGGCGATGGCACGGGCAATGGCAACGCGTTTTTTCATGCCCCCGCTTAACTCGGCCGGATATTTAGAATGAGCCTGGTTTAGGTTTACGCGGTTCAAGCAAAAGTTCACCCTGTCTTCAAGTTCAGATTTTGACATTTCGGTGAACATACGCAGCGGAAAGGCGACGTTTTCTTCAACGCTCATAGAATCGAACAATGCCCCACCCTGAAAAACCATCCCAATTTCTTTTCGAATGGCCATTTTTTCTTCCAGGGTAGCATGGGTAAAAGGCCTGCCTGAATACAAAATTTGCCCTTGGCTTGGAGTTTCCAGCCCTACGGCGCATTTCATCAAAACGGTTTTTCCACTGCCGGATTGACCAATGATTAAATTGGTTTTTCCCTCTTCAAAAGTTAAATTGACGTTGTTGAGAATGTCCTTGTCTGCAAAACGCTTGTATAATCCTTTTATTTCAATCATAGCAGCAGAATTCGGGTCAGGACTAAATTCCAAAATAAGATGGCTATGCTGGCGTTGACAACCGCTTTTGTGCTGTTTTCTCCAACCTCACGGCTTCCCCCCTCCACATAATAACCCCGATAAGAGCTTATTGATGTAATAATAAAGGCGAAAACAATGCTTTTAATGATGGAATACACAACATTAAAGGGCCTGAAATCGAACAATAGCCCTGTAAGGAAGCTGGGAGCATCAAGCATGCCTGTGAGCAAACAGGCCAGATATCCCCCTAAAATCCCTAAGAACATGCTCATCAACGTTAAAACCGGATTAATAATAAGAGAGGCACTGATTTTTGGCAAAATCAAATAGCTGGCCGAGTTTACCCCCATGATTTCCAAGGCATCAATTTGTTCGGTTACCCGCATGGTTCCAATTTCTGATGCAATGCTTGAACCGACCTTGCCTGCAAGGATTAAGGCAACCACGGTTGATGAAAATTCTAAAAAAACCGATTCGCGGGTGGCATAGCCTATTGTTTCTCTTGGAATTAAGGGGTTGTCAATGTTTGCAGCCATTTGAATGGCAATTACTGCTCCCATGAACAGCGAAATAATGGCAATGATTCCAATAGAGCCAAGCCCCAAGGCCTCGAGCTCTCTAAAAAATTGTTCCTTAAAAAATTTGTTGCGCGTTGGTTGCTTGAATGTTCTATATACCAACAGGCAATACTTTCCGAAATTTTCAAAAAAACTCAAAACGCTCTTTTTGCAAAGGTAATGAATACACAGGCTCTTACCTAATTGCACCAAGTACCCAAATGGGTATCAAGCCAATTGCAGCACTGATTTGCAACAGATGGAAGGCAAAATACCGTGGCGTTCCACAAACATTTTTGAAAATTTACTCACGCTGTTGTAGCCAATTCGGTAGGCCACCTCTGAAACGTTGTATCTGTTTGTATTCAAAAGTGCCCTTGCATGGTCCAGCCGAAGGTTTAAATAGTGTCGGTAAACCGAGACACCCATTTCGCTTCGGAAGGCAATTTTTAATTTTGAGACACTAACGGCCAGGGTTTGGGCAATCGTTTCTAAACTTAAAGGCTGCCCTTCCAAATGCTGTTCCATCAGATTTTTTGTTTGCGAAACCAACCATTTGTCTCGGCCCGTTTCTATCCTGCCCAAAAAATCCTGAATGCCTTCCCATTCTCTAAGCAACAATACTGCAAATCCATGCAAATCCATCGTTCCGGGCTTACTTAGGCGCTCCTTTAATAAGAGTTGTGCCTGCCGTGTCAGCATCGTATTTGAAAATTGAAAATCTCTAAAAGGCAAGGAGTTCAAGGCCGAGATCCCTTTTTTTCGCTTCCCTATGTTTAATCTTTTGAAGGTGTTAAAAAGCCAAGCGGTCTGGCCGACTAAAACCAAGTGCATGCCGGGACTTAAAATTCCAAATTTGCCCGGGTGCTCGCCATGCATGGAAGCAAAATACATGCCCTGAAATCCTGATGCCGAATGGCTCTGATAACATGAAAACATAAAGGTGTCAGCGGGCAATATTACCTCAACCTGATTTTCCGATTGGCCGGAAATCTCCAGATGAACGCAATAAAGCATGTCAACTTCCAATTCTGAGAAAGATACAATGTGCAATTCTTCTCTCTCAAAAAGATTGTACATTAAATTTGCAAATCTTTGAGGCATGTTTAAGATGGAATCGATTTCTTTGGGCAAGGCAAAAGTACTCCCTTCCAATCCTGAGCGTTTTTTTTTTTCAAAATCCGGGTCTTTTTGGCCCATTTTTTTAAAAACTTTCCCATTTGGGAATAAAAATTCCAAAATATGGAAAAAGTGGTTGTTTCGGGGATAGAAGGACTATCTGCCCATTCGTTAAAATGCGCTTGGATTCGAACCGATGGCGACCGCAACATTGGTTTTGGGCATTTGCTCCGTTGCCAGGCCTTAACCGCCTTTTTGCCAAGGTTCACCTTTTTGGTTTCTGAGTCCTCTGTACCTTTTGTTCCCGATGGAATTTCATTCTTGGTGGTATCTTCTGATTTTTCGATGGAAGAAGCAAAAAGGCAGGCCGGACTTTTTGGGCCGGGAGACGTGTTGGTCATTGATTCGTATTCGGCCACCCCGGAATACGTGGATGCCATTCGGACGCTTGGATTTAAGACCTTGCAAATTAATGACCTTCCTTACGATGCTTTGCCGGCCAATGTGGTCTTAAACCATTGTCCCGGGCTTAGCCTTTCCGATTTTCCTGCCTTTCCTGACACGGAATATTGGCTGGGGCTGGAATACCGACTGTTGCGTCCCGATTTTCAACAGCCCCTTTCCATGAGTGCAACTAAAAAAGCACCCCATTTATTCATTTGCTTTGGTGGAACTGATGGGGGCAGCCTTGTCATTAATGCTTTGGAATGGGCCTCCGGGCTAAACCCGCGTTGCCAGGTATCTGCCGTCGTTGCAAACCCCCATTCTTACATTCCTTCCCTATTCCCTGGCTTAACCCTGCATTCAAATTTGAGCTCTGCCGATATGAAATCCCTGATGGACAATTGCACGCTTGCCTGGGTTCCTGCCAGCACCCTTTCGTTGGAGTGTCTGGTTTCGGGATTGCCAATAATTACAGGGCTTACCGCCGAAAATCAAAGGTTTTTGCATCGGGGTCTTTTGGATTTTCCCGCTGTTGCTTCCATTGGGCAATGGAATGAGCTGAACCCCGATGAACTATTGACCTTGTCAAATACTATGCTTAACCAGCCTGCCGTAGAACGGAAAATCCCCCCTTCAACCAAATTGTTCCATCAAATTCTAAATTTGTTCGGCTAGTACCTTCTTTCCCATTTCATCTTTGGTTTTCTTTTTCAGGGGAAAGCCCGGTGCAGGCTCGCCCCCCAAAAATCAAACCTAAAATTTCGTTAGAAGTTGCCGTTGAGCGACACCATGAAGTTGCGGCCTGCTGCACTAATTCCACTGCTGAAAACCCGGTAACGAAGGTCAAGCAAATTGTTGATTTGAAGTCGAAGAACAACGCCTTCGCGCAGCCGCCAGTTTAAATGGCTGTTTAGGGTCCACCATGCAGGCATGCCGTTGGGGGTTGCATAGCGCAGATTGTCTTCGCCGAAAAAGCCATAATCTTCCAGGTGTTTCCAGTCGCTGAAATCTGTTCTGAGCCCAAGGTCGAAGCGTTTGTGGGTATATTCCAACCCAACTTGCCCATAAAATGGGGGAATGTGTTCAACCGGCTGCCAAACCGAAGCCAAATATTGCCGTCCATAGGTGTAGGTGAATTGAGCCGAAGCATGCAAACGAGGGCTTATGTTGGCCTTGTAGCGAAGCTGAGCTCCGCAAATCCACGCAGAAGCTGCATTTTGTAAGCTGGCCACTGCGCTGTATTGACCTTGGTAAACAAGGCTGTCTTGCCCCTCAAATTTATCGGGCTGCAGGGTAAGCAAGCCGGGGGCATGGCTAAGGTAAGCCAACAGCATGCCTTGTTGACCATTCAAACTAAACCGGTATTCGGCCTCGCAACTAAAAAGGTATTCGGGGTTAAGGCGGGGATTGGGCAACACCAATAAACCGGGTTGGGAATCAAACACTTTGGCGATGTCGTCCACATTTGGGGAGCGAAAACCGGAACTTAAAGAACTGCGAATTCGGTGACCATGAAGTTGCCAGGTATAGGTCAGGCATCCATTCCCGGAAGGCAGAAGGTACGAAATCGAAGAAAAAGGAAACGAAAAAAACAAGGTATCGTTGAACACAGAATTTAAAGTATTGAGCTGGGCACGGGCTCCGAACTGAAGCAAAGATTGGTGGGTAGAGGCAAGCTGAGCTTCGAGCCAAAATCCGGTTTGAAACTGAGAGGAACCTCCGTCCGGGTATCGGGTTTGTGCGGGTTTGGTGGTTGAATCGTCAACATGAAAAGCCAAAGCGGAAGAAATAACCCGATTGAATTGGGCATCAAAGCCAAATCGCAACCATGGTTGAGTGCTTTCGGGTGAAATTGCCTTTCCTTTGCTTCGGAGTTGAGATACTGAGGGTGCCAGGCTGCCTTGCCAACTGAAGCCCCAGACTTGAATCAGCTCGTTTTGGGTATTTTGCCATGGCGATTGAAAGCGTCGGGAAATGCGGCTTTCACGAAACTGCTGCCAGGAAACAGCGGAGCTCCATTGAAATTGACCTTTTTTAACCTTTTCGGTATGCAAAGAAACAAGCAATTGTTCTTCGGGGCCATAATCCCAGCGTGCGAATTGGGGCAAACCTGCTGAGTTTGTGTCGGTCAACCGGTCGTAGCGGGGAACCAACAGGGTAGTGCCGAACTGAAAATTCAGGTAATGGCGCAGGTATTTACCTTGGTGTCCGAATTTTTGCAACAGGTTTAGCTGTCCATAGCGGCTGTTGGTTTGGATATTGGGATTGGCAAGAGAAAAAATGGAATCCTGGCCATTGAGACGGCGCACGGTAAAGCGGGCATCCCAGCGGCCGGGGTCTCGGGGGTCGGTTTGAGCCCCTTGCCTCAAATCGCTGAAATCGCTGAAGGTGAAAGAAGTCAGACCCGCCCAATTTTTTCGGGAATAAGCGGCGTCGGTATGCAGGGTACGTTCTAGGGAGGCTGAGCTAAACCGAGCTTGAACATGGCCGCTGATGTTTCCTTCGTACTTAAAAATCAGGGGAAGGGTATTCATTTGAATCAGGCCACCCAGGGCATCGCTGCCGAAGGCCACGGTACCGCTGCCGTGCACCACATCTATGGACTCCATGGCCAGGGCATCGTTCCGAATAATTTGTTGAAGGTGGCCTGAGCGGAAGGCGGCGTGGTTTAATCGAACGCCATCGACCACCAAAAGAATGCGGCTGGCTTCAAATCCGCGCAAAACAGGGCTTCCACCACCCAATTGGCTGCGCTGAACAAAAACACCGTTTTGTTCCAGCAAATCGGCGGTGGTGGCAGCCTGAGCATCTTCGATGGCCTGTCGTTCCAGCCTTAACACCTCGCGGCCGCTGGAAAACAAAGGCAGTCGCAGTCCAATGACCGGAAAATCGTTTAAGTGTACTCCCAACCGGCGCAAATAGAAAACGCTGTCGCCCAATTCCAACTGAACCCATGGAATTAGCAGTTCTTCAAAACCCATGGCTCTTACCAAAATGGCGCGTTCAGGAGTAAGCCGGGCCACGGGAACCAAAGGTAAGTTGGGGGCAAGCTTGAACTCAGGTTCATTGTCGGAGTTCACCTGAAGAAGCCGCAAACCATTTTGAGCGGCTTCTTCGGGCACTATTTTAATGTGGACAGGCAATTGAGCCGAGACCTCTGACCCCAAAGCAATAGCTATGATTAGGAACAAAAAACGAAGGTCTTTCATTCGGCAAATATAGCAGGGAATTCCTAACTTCGAACCAAAATGGATGCATGATACTCTCAGGCAATGAAATTGAGGCCCGCATGGGCAAAGATATTGTTATTGAACCCTTTGACCCAAAGCGAATCAATCCCAACTCGTACAATCTTTCCTTGCATAAAGATTTGTTGGTGTACGACAAGCTTGAATTGGATATGAAGAAAGAAAATACGGCAAGTCCCTTGACCATTCCGGAAGAAGGATTGCTGTTGAAAACGGGCATGCTGTATTTAGGAAGAACGGCTGAATATACGGAAACGCATGGGCTGGTTCCTATGCTTGAGGGGCGCAGCAGCATTGGCCGTTTGGGGCTGTTTGTTCATATTACAGCCGGCTTTGGCGATGTTGGATTTAAAGGGTTTTGGACTTTGGAAATGTTTTGTGTGCAACCCATTCGCATTTATGCGGGGGTACAAATTTGCCAAATATTCTACCACAGCATTGAGGGCAGCTACCAAACCTATTCCGGCGGTAAATATCAAAACAACAAAGGGGTACAACCCAGCCTATTGTTTAAGGATTTTGGTTGATGGACTGCAAGGTGCTGCGGGCATTTCCACTGCAATCCCCTGCCCAATCTATAAGAATTGACTGCCGGGGAATTTTAATCAGCCATTTTCTGCCCTAAGGATTTCTTTTTTCACCTTTACCCGAATGCGGTGATTGATGGACTCCACCTCAATGAAAAAGTAATCTTGCCCCGCTTCCGCCAACCATTGTCCGAACATTCCCTTTAAGGGCCCGGCCATGATTTCAACCTTGGTTCCCGGGGTAAATTCCCCTTGAAAAACCTCAACCGTCAAGCCGGTGGCTAAAAACCGTTCTATGGCTTCAATATCCCGTTCGCTGATTTTGGAAAATTCCCCCGCCAATTTTACGGGTGCCACCACCCCCGGATACCCCGCCACCGTAAAAAGCTGATGTGCCCGGCAATACACAAACAAATACCCATTGAAAAGCGGAAATTCAACCCACTTTTTTCGGTCGCTCCATTGCCTCAATTCTCTGGCAATGGGTAAAAACACCTTGTACCCATCCAATTCAAGCCGGAGCTTGGCTTTTTTTTCTGCCCTTGACCGGCAATAAAAAACAAAACAGCCATCCGCACTCATTATGCCCCAAACCTAATGTGGTTTAAAAAGGCATAAAACTGAACCCGGCTTGAATGGGAATTACGTTGTCGGCGTTTCGACCCGACTCAAAGAAAGGCTGCAACCCGTATTGAAAATTCAAGGCAAACCGACCATACCCAATGCGCCCATACACCGAGTACCTAAGTTTGTTTATTCCAAACAAATCCTCCGTTTTCATGGACAGGTTTTCATCTAATTTGGATTGCTGGCCCTGGCTATCGAACAAATAATTAGGCCCTATGTATTTGTCTTTTGAATGCACCAGATACCCGAGCTTGAATCCCGCTGTAATTTTAAAGGTATTCCGCTTTTTGGGGTTTAACCTAAACCGCACTTCCAAAGGCAGTTCCAAAATGGTGGTTCCCAGTTTGTATCGATCCCAATCCCGGTTTGTGCCTTGAGGATTGATGGTTAAATTTATGGATTGCCAAACTACAGAATCATTGCTTGACCTCAAAAAAGCATTGGTGAATATGTTCTCTGTACTCAATCCCAAACCAAATCCCAAAGCAAAAGGACTTTTGCCCAAGGGCTGGTCGTACATAATGGCCAACTCAAATCCACGCGAAAAAGGACTTACATTCACCTTGTCGCCTGAATTCAACCAGCCATTCCAGTTGAAATTCAGGATAATGTAGTCTTGTTTGGCAATTTTTTCGCCGGTCTTTGAACTGTCTTTGGGCAAAGCAATTTGGGCAGAAAGGCCGGAAATCAAAATCAAGGAAGATAGCAAAAGGGCATAGTTTCGCATAAGTATGAAATTCAGTTTTGTTAATTTCAGATTATTCCATCATGCCCTGGGGTTTGGCATTGGGGTCAATGCCCAGCTTCATTTTCACAAATTTGCTGATATCTCCATTTTCTTCTGCATACAGCAGGGCGTTTTTTGATGTGTCAAAAACATATTGTAGGCTTTTTTCTTTGGCCACCAGCTTAATAGCGCTGTCGGCCTTCACCAGCAAAGGTTCAAAAAGCAATCGCTCCTTCTCTTGCAAATCCTGCTGAAAAGCCTCTTGAGCACGTTGAATCTTTTGCTGTTCTTGAATCACTTCTTCTTCCTTTAATTGCCGGATGGTTTCGGACCATTTTGCAGCATTGGCCTTGTAATCGGCTTGAAGTTTCTGGAAGCCATCCGCCATTTTTTTAAATTCTTCTTGCAACTCGGTAGAATGATCGGTTAATTTCTTTTGAACTTCTTTCATTTCAGGCATCAAGTAGATGATTTCCATCGAGTTCAAATAACCCAAATTGTTTTGGGCTTGTAGGGCAGCCGAGCCAACAAGGCAAGAGATTAAAACAAGGTAAGTTCGCATGATAAAACGATTTTCGAAGGGAAACGCAATAATTACGCCAAAGGTAAACTTTTTATTGTGCCTGTGTAAAGATATTCCATGTGGAAGAGCTTGGATAGGGTGCCTGCACTTTGAATTCGGTTTTTCCGACGGGATGCAAAAGGCTTAAGCTAAAGGCATGCAAGCCAATGCTTCTGTCTTTTAATCCACGTCGGGCGCCGTATTTTACATCCCCTACAATGGGGCAGCCTATGGCCGACAATTGAGCCCGAATCTGATGGTGCCTTCCTGTTTTTAATTCTACTTCAAGCAAAGACAAAGTTCGCCCGCGTTCCAAAACAGTAAACCTCAGTTCTGCTGTTTGACCGAGCTCGCTTTCCTTGGCCAACACCTTGCTCAAATTGGTTTTTCCGTTTCGAATTAACCGGTGAATTAAGGTGCCTTCATGGGTGGTTGGTGCTCCTTCTACCAAGGCATGGTAGATTTTTTTTGGTTCCCGATTTTTAAACTGCTCGTTCAACCGTACCAGGGCTTTTGAGGTTCTGGCCAATACTACGGCCCCACTGACAGGTCTGTCCAGCCGATGGCAGACTCCTAAAAAAACAGCACCGGGTTTGTGGTATTTTTCGGCCAGGTAAAATTTGCCCCAAGATTCCAAAGAAAAGTCTTCTTGTGCATCCGGTTGCACCAAAACACCTGCGGGTTTATTCACTGCAAGCAAATGGTTGTCTTCGAACAAGACTTGAATCTCAATACTGTTCCTTGTCATTCGGGAAAGACCTGGCTTTTACATCGGCAATGTAATTGCGGGTAGCCTGCACGATTGCTTCAGCCAGGTTTTGATATCGGCGTAAGAATCTAGGACTAAATTCTTCGTTCAATCCCAACATGTCGTGGGTTACCAATACTTGCCCATCTACCGCTCCGCCGGCTCCAATTCCAATTACGGGTATTTTCAGAGCAACTGCTGTTTTGCCTGCCAAATGGGCCGGAACTTTTTCTAAAACCAAGGCAAAACAACCTAATTGTTCCAGCAATTTGGCATCTTCCATCAGTTTTTGTGCTTCGGTTTCTTCTTGTGCCCGCACATTGTAGGTGCCAAATTTGTAAATGGATTGAGGAGTTAACCCCAAATGGCCCATTACGGGAATTCCTGCTGCCAAAATACGGGTGATTGATTCTGCCACCTCATTGCCTCCCTCCATTTTCACAGCATGCGCACCCGTTTCTTTCATAATGCGGATGGCCGAACGTAGGGCTTCGGATGAATTTGCCTGATATGAACCAAAAGGCAAATCTACCACCACCAAAGCGCGTGTTGCCCCTCTTACCACCGATGCAGCATGGTAAATCATTTGGTCAAGCGTAATAGGCAGAGTGGTTTCGTGCCCTGCCATTACATTTGAAGCCGAATCGCCCACCAACATTACATCAACGCCCGCCCGATCTAAAAGCTTTGCCATGGTAAAATCATAGGCCGTCAACATGCTTATGGGCTGCCCCTCATTCTTCCATTGCTGCAAGGTATGGGTTGTGATGCGTTTAATTGAATTGTGCACAGACATTTGTCAAAGGTACAGGAAAATTACAGGAGCTGAAAGACAGGCTTTTCAAATTAAGTCCAGGTTGGTTTGTTGTAAAAAGCAACCAACGTACAATGAATCCCTTCCGGACGGTATGCATGAAAATGCAGGCTCCTTGGAATCCTGATATTCGTTTATTCCCAACTTCCTAGTATAATTGTGCTAAACGATGCACCACCGGAATGGTGGAAAAAAGACAATGTAGATTAAAAAACCTGCCATGAAGGCCTATCCCTTTCAAATCCGTTCCATGGCCGAATACAAAGAGGCCTGGCAAAGAGCCTATGAGCATCCCGAGGCATTTTGGGCCGAGGTGGCAACGCATTTCCATTGGATTAAGCCCTGGGATTCTGTCGTAGAATGGGATTTTTACACCCCAAAAATTGCCTGGTTTGATGGAGGAAAATTAAACATAACCCTTAATGCCATAGATCGGCATGCCGAAAACCAAGCCCATGCCATTGCACTAATTTGGGAAGCGAACGACCCAAAAGAAGAATGCCGCCGGTTTACGTATGCCGAACTGCTTGAACAGGTAGAACGAACGGCAGGCATGCTTCGCAAAATGCGAATAAAAAAAGGCGATACCGTAGGAATTTACCTTCCTATGGTTCCGGAGTTGGTTTTTGCAGTGCTTGCTTGTGCCCGCATTGGTGCCATTCATTCGGTGGTTTTTGGAGGATTCTCGGCTCAGGCTTTGGCCGACCGGCTCAACGATGCCTCTTGCAAACTGCTTGTAACCGCCGATGAAGCTTTTAGGGGCAGTAAAACCATTCCCTTAAAGCACATTGTGGACCAGGCCCTGTTGCTTTGCCCTTTGGTGGAGCGTGTTTTGGTTCTGCCAAGAACCGGTGCCAAAGTGCCAATGATGGATGGCCGAGATGTGGATTGGAACGAAGCCATGTCCGATTCCAACAACCGGGCCTTGGGTTTTCCTGAAACCATGGATGCCGAAGACCCTTTGTTTGTGCTTTATACTTCAGGCTCAACCGGCAAACCAAAAGGGGTAGTTCATACCACGGGCGGGTACATGGTCTGGGCGGCATACACCTTTGTAAATTCGTTTCAATACCAACCCGGCGAATTGCATTTTTGCACCGCCGACATCGGCTGGATTACGGGACATTCTTACATTGTGTATGGCCCTTTGCTGGCCGGGGCCTCTACCCTAATGTTCGAAGGCATTCCCAACTGGCCCGATTCAAACCGATGGTGGGAAATGATCGAAAAACATGGAGTCAACCTATTTTACACCGCCCCAACGGCATTGAGGTCGCTCATGGCAGAAAACAAACAAGGCCCTGAGGCATTCACTATGAATTCCTTACGGGTTTTAGGTTCGGTGGGCGAGCCGATAAATGCCGAAGCCTGGCACTGGTTTAAAGAGGCCGTTGGCAAGGGACGCTGTCCTTTGACCGATACCTGGTGGCAAACGGAAACAGGAGGCATCATGATTGCTGCCTTGGCCGGAATCAGTCCGGAATTACCTACTTATGCAGGGTTTCCTTTGCCCGGGATTGTTCCGGTTTTAATGGATTCAAAGGGAAAACCGCTGGTTCAAGAACAAGGGGAAGGAAATTTGTGCCTTGAAAAACCCTGGCCGGGTATGCTGAGAACCATCTTCGGAGATCATGAACGCTTGAAACAATCCTATTTTTCTGCCTATCCCGGGTATTATTTTACCGGAGATGGTTGCTTAAGGTCTCAGCAGGGAATGTACCGAATTACAGGGAGGGTAGATGATGTTTTAAATGTGTCCGGACATCGGTTGGGCACTGCCGAGCTTGAAAATGCACTCAATTTACATCCCTGCGTCAGCGAAAGCGCCGTTGTTGGATTTCCACACCCCATCAAAGGCCAAGGCATTTGCGCTTTTGCAGTTGCAGATTTTAACGGGCAGGCCCTTTTTGAAATGAAAAGGGAATTGCACGATTTGGTTGCCAAAACCATTGGCCCCATTGCCCGGCCTGATTTGTTGGTTTTTGTGCCGGGACTGCCCAAAACCCGCAGTGGGAAAATAATGCGCCGAATTTTACGCAAAATTGCCGAGGAGCAAGCCGATGCCTTGGGCGATGTGAGTACCTTGCTGGACCCAGACGTGGTTGAAGCCATCAAAAAGGCCTTTGCACAAGCCAAAGAATCCCTTTAAATCCCCGGGAAATCAAAGATTCGTTCCAAATCAAACCGCTTTTGTTCTCCATAGCGCATGTATCCAAGCTGGTTTGTATCTAGCCGGGTTTTGCCCAGCATAAAGGGGCCAGGGTTGTAATGGGTATGACCAAACAGCCACAATTCCGGTTCAAATTCTAGAATAAATTCAGACAGCTCCGTTCCAAAGGCATGATTGATGGGATCTTTTTGAAAGGATGGATTGTAGTGATGAAAAGTAGGTGCATGGTGGGTAACAATGACCACCGGCCCTTGTTTTTTTTGCAATTCCTCTCTTAAAAACCGCAAATCCGAACGATGCATTGCCGTGAATTGTTCCGGACTAAAGCATTCTACTCCATATCGAATCACGTGAAAGTCACTTAAACGATGTTGAATCAGCATTCTGAACTTGGGTTGAATGTTTGACCACAAAGTGCAAAGCAACAGGCGGCAACCGTTTAGCTGATAACTGCATTGGTTGCACAACAGTAAATTTGGGCGGATGTGTTCTTCAAATTGGCCACTGCGTTTGCTGGCATCGTCAAAATAGTATTCATGGTTGCCGGGTATCCAGTACACCTGATCGAACTCGGCCGCGATGGCATCCCAAAACCAATCGAAATGGTGGATTTGGGGGAAGGGAAGAATGTCGCCACCAAGTAATAAAATGGGGGAATGTGCCTTTATCGGGTTTTGGCGCAGAAATGCCGCATTCTCAGGAAACTCCAGATGCAAATCGGAATAAAATTGAAACCCCATGCATAAAGGTAAGCAGTTTCAACGAAGTGCCCTTGCTTGTTGAAAACTGCCCATGGAGATTTAGAAGCGTTGTTTGGAATTGTTTTTGATTTTTTACTTCGTTCAATTCTTAACTGATTTTCTTTTTTTACATTTGACAAACCAAAAAAACCATTTTTATGAAAAAGTTTTTCATCCTAGGCAGCATTGCCACCATGATTGTTCTTGCTTCTTGCAGCAAATCAGAAAAGTGTTTGACTTGCACCGGAGTCGCTAGTGCTTTGAATGCTTGCGAAAACGACACCATTGTAACCAACAACGGTTCTTGGTCTGATTATGTTACAGCAGCTAATATTGGAGCTGAATTTTTGGGCCAAACTTGCTCTGAAAATTAATTTTTCAAAATGTTTAGAAATGGGGCTTCGGCCCCTTTTTTTGTTTTAGCTCTTACCTTGGCCTTAACGTTTGGTTTCGTTTTTGAATGAATTGCTTTCTTTAATTTTACGAACATTCAAAGAAAAAAAACAACCAAAATGAAAAAGGCAATATTCAAACTAGGTTTCGGCCTCTTCCTTTTTTTGCCGGCAATCTTAATTTCACAAGCTCCACAGCCTACCGACAGCATTTGCCCTATACCGCTTTACACCGGCAGTTTTTACAGTTCCGGGATTTCGGAGGGCCAGCAAGCCCCCGATTTTACTGTTTTCAATTCCAATGGGCAGTCCTTTAATCTGGCTTCGGCCTTGCAAATCGGCAACCCTGTTTTGTTGATCAATGGCTCATTGACCTGCCCTGTTTTTCGAAATAAAATTGCCACCATCCATCAAATTCAAGCCCAATACGGCAATGCCCTTACCACGGTGGTTGTTTTGACGGTAGAGGCCCACCCCACCAATGCATCGCCCTATTTTGGTTATGTCAACATCACGGGCCAAAACCAGCAAGAAGGAATTTTATTCCCCCAACCCCAAACTTATGGGCAGCGTCTTCAGTTGGCGGACACCTTGCAGCAGCGTTATGCTATTTCGGTTCCTGTTTTTGTGGATTTGCCTTGCAATTCCTGGTGGAGCACCTACGGGCCGGCCCCGAACAACGCCTACTTAATCAAGCCCAACGGCGAAGTGTTTAGCAAACATGGCTGGTTTGACCGAGCTCCCGACCAAATTTTTTGCGACATCGACAGCCTGTTGGGAACTCAATCCGGCTTATGCCAGCCCATCCAAGGCCCGGGCAGTTTTCAGGCCAATTTGCTGAACGCCAACAGCTATGGTTCCCCCGGCTCAACCTTGTTTAATTATGTGGACCTTATCAATACGGGTTCTGTTCCGGTTGAAATTCTAATAATGACCTTAGATGAGCAGCTTCCCGACAGCCTTTGGCAAACCGCCTATTGTGCCGACATTTGCTACAGCCCGGGGGTAGATTCCATAGTGCTTTGGTTGGCCGCAAGCGACACCCTGCATTTTAGTCTGGATTTTTTCACCGGGCCAAGCCCCGGAGTGGGTCAATGCAAAATCGGATTCCGAAACCAACAAGACGTTCAAAATAAATTCTCCTTTGTGGTAGAGGCATCTACTGTTCCCACCGGGCTTTCGGTTTGGCCTACTTTTTCAATAACCCGGCAAATAGCGCCCGGAAGTGCTTGGTGTTTTGAGCCAAAGGAACAGCTTAGGGCCGTGTTTGACCTGCAAGGCAGGTATTTACCCAATTCCAAGTATGCCCCCGAAATTCCGGGTTATTACATTTTACACACCAATTTAGGCAGCCGGCGTATTTTGGTTTGCGATTAAGAACGGGAAGGCAAAATTTGCGAGTGGCCCGCGGCAGGGATTGACGAGGCTACCCCGCAAGGGCCGAAACGGCTGCCGGCCTTGGTTTGGCAGAGCGACTTCAGGAGCTACTGCCAAGCCATGGCCGGTCCGTTTTCGGACTGCGGAGTAGCCCGGAAAGCCCGTCTGCCGCCCCGGAATCCTACTTTACCTGCACGGCTATCCCTTCAACCTTTTCACCAGAAGGGTCGCCAACAACAAGGCTGAAATCCATACCGAAAACCGGCCAATCCAGTCGCCATAAATTACATAGGGTGTAATTTCCTGATTTAAACTGATTTTGCCGGCAACCGCCCCCCGGGTTTCGTAGGCCAAAGGTTGCTCTACATCTCCTTTTTGATTGATTAAGCAAGAAATCCCCGTATTTGCCGACCGTGCCACCGAGCGCCGCGTTTCTATGGCCCGCAGGCGTGCGTAAGCCAACAATTGCCTGTGCCCGGCTGTATTTCCCCACCAGGCGTCGTTGGTAATTATTCCCAAATGGGTCGCTCCATTCCGAACAAATCCGGTACAGAACTCCCCAAAAACCGATTCATAGCAAATTACCGGGGCAGTCCTTACATCTTTGCGTTCCGAATGCTGCAGTACGGTGCGCTCCCTTTGCGTTCCCATATCGCCCATCATGCCCTGAATGCTGCTGAATAGTATTTTTTGCAGGGGTTTCAAAACGGAGGCAAAGGGCAGTTTTTCCACTCCCGGCACCAATTTTGATTTGTGGTACAGCCCATGGCTTTGGTCGGGATTCAACAAAATCGCGCTGTTGTGGTCGTCAATCCAGGCTCCATTTGGTCCCGGGCTGGCACTGCCGGGCACCGATGCAACATCTGCAGGCAGCCAATCCAAGCAATAAATACCTATAAGTACGGCTGTTTTTCCGTTTTGTGTTAAGGCCCGAAAAGGAGTCAAAGGTCCGTCTTGCTGAATATTATCGGACCAAATAGGTTGGGGTATTGCTGTTTCAGGATACAGGATTAAATCCACTTCTTGGTCTGTTTCGGCCAGATTTTTCATGATGGCAATTTGCCGGTTGGCCGAGCCAATAAACTTTTCGGTGTAGGGGTCAAAATTGGGTTGGATGCACAGCACCCGGGCCTGGCTGCCCATTTCTTTGTAGCTGTAATAGCGCAGCAGAGCGGCTCCCATGGGCAACAGCAGCCATAAAACGGGGAAGGCCAGGGCTTTCAGGCTTGCATTTCGGCCCTTTCTGAACCATTCCCAAAGGGCTAAATTTCCTGCCAAAATCCATAGGGTTCCGCCCAGGACGCCGGTAATTTCGTACCACTGAATCAGCGGGTACCAGCCGGCAAATCCGTTGCCCAGTTGCAGCCAGGGCCAGGTTAAATCCCAGTTTAAATGCAGGTATTCAAAGGCCAGCCAAAAAAGCAGCAGGGCCAGATAGCCGCGTTGCCGGCCAAATTGCTTCCCTACTTGCTCGGCCAGCCACCAAACCACGGCCATAAATAGGGAATTGCAGAGGATGGCCATAACGGCGCCGCCGGCGGTAGAATTCCATATCCACCAGGTAGTGAGCGTGTTAAAGGTAAAAAATCCGGCCCAGGCGAGCAAAAAAATCCGCATGCCTTTTTTCGGACGGTTGTCGTTCCGCACCGATTCATTGAGCCAAAGCAGGGGAATCAGGCCCAGAAACAGCAGCAGGGGCAGTCCGCGTTCCGGCCATGCAGCCGCCAGTAGAATGCCTGAAAGCAGAGGCATCAGGGCAAACACCCAAGGTTTTTTCATGGCTTAAAGGTAAAAATTTGCTTTCAGTTGAAGCCGAAAATGAAATGAACAAATTGGGAGAAAAAATGGGATTTGGAGCTGTTTGTTTTTGGGGCGGCGGGCGGGCTTTCGGCGCTTGTCCGCGGTTGCCGAAAGGCTGGCCCAGCGGGCTTGCGGGGGCTCCTAAAGTCGCCTCCGCGCCGCGCGGGCCAGGCTTCGGCACCCTTGCGGGCAACCTGCCTCAATCCCTGCCGCGGGCCAACTCAATTTCCAAACGCCTAGGTTTGGATAATTCCCGGGTTAAATTCCCGGACTCTTTCTGCCTGATTTGCGGCCTGTAAGCCCGCGGAAATATAGGTTCTGGTTCGTGCCGGGTCAATGATTTCATCTACCCACAACCTTGCCGCCGCATAGTAAGGACTGGTTTGTGCCTGGTACCTTTGTGTGATTTTGTGGAGCAGTTCGGCTTCGGCCTCGGGGCTGGGTTCTTCGCCCCTGGCCTTTAAGGTGGCGGTTTGAATTTGCAGCAAGGTTTTGGCCGCCTGAGCTCCGCCCATGACAGCAATTCTGGCCGAAGGCCAGGCAAAAATAAAACGTGGGTCGTAGGCCTTGCCGCACATGGCATAATTGCCGGCACCGTAGGAATTTCCTATGATTACGGTTATTTTGGGTACTACCGAGTTTGATACGGCGTTCACCATTTTCGCTCCGTCTTTAATGATTCCCCCGTGTTCAGAACGGCTGCCCACCATAAATCCGGTAACGTCGTGCAAAAACACCAGGGGAATGTGTTTTTGATTGCAGTTCATAATAAATCGGGCCGCTTTGTCGGCGCTGTCGGAATAAATGACGCCCCCAAACTGCATTTCCCCTTTTTTATTTTTTACCACCAGTCGTTGGTTGGCAACGATGCCCACGGCCCAGCCGTCAATGCGGGCATAGGCGCAAATCAAGGTTTTGCCGTAGCCGGCTTTGTATTCTTGAAATTCGCCTTCGTCGCACAAACATTGCAGCAGGTTGCGCATGTCGTAGGGTTGATCCCGGTTTTCCGGAAGCAGGCCGTACAGGTCGCTGCCCGGGCGTAGTGGAGGCTTAGGAGCCTGCCTGTGGTAACCGGCGTCTTGGGTTTTTCCGAGTTTATCAACGATGTATCGAATTTGATTTAGGCAATCGGCATCGTCTTCGCAGGCGTAATCGGTAACGCCCGAAATTTCAGAGTGGGTTAATGCGCCACCCAGGGTTTCATTGTCAACGTCTTCGCCGATGGCGGCTTTTACCAAATAGGAGCCGGCCAAAAAGATAGAGCCTGTTTTTTTAACAATCAGGGCCTCGTCGCTAAGAATAGGCAAATAGGCTCCACCGGCAACACAAGGCCCCATAACTGCGGCAATTTGTGTAATTCCCATAGACGACATAATGGAATTGTTCCGAAAAATTCGGCCAAAATGTTCTTTGTCGGCAAATACTTCGTCTTGCCTTGGTAAATATACCCCGGCGCTGTCCACCAAATACAGAATGGGCAAGCGGTTTTCCATGGAAATTTCTTGGGCTCTCAGGTTTTTTTTGGCCGTAATCGGGAACCAGGCTCCGGCCTTTACAGTGGCATCGTTGGCCACGATTAGGCATTGCCTTCCGCATACTGTTGCCAACCCCATAACCACACCGCCGGCGGGGCAGCCTCCTTCTTCGGGGTACATGTCTTCGCCGGCGAACAAGCCCAGCTCTAAAAAGTCTGTTCCTTTGTCTTTCAAAAAATCAATTCGTTCTCGAGCCGTCATTTTACCCTGGCTTCGGTGCTTTTCCACCTTGGCTTTTCCCCCGCCTTGATGCAGTTTTTCTGCCTTGGTTCTTAATTCTGACAACAGCAAGCGTTGTGCATCATCGTTTTTGTTAAACTTTAAATCCATTTCCAAAAAATCTTGGGTAAAGATAGGTGTTTGGGTTTTGTTTTTGGGCGGCCGAATGGCTATTCTTTGCTTTTCGGTTAAGGCTTGGCAGTTTGCAATAAGGCCGTTTTTTTATCAAAGCAGAATTAAAAGAAAAGTGAAAAAGCAAGCTTATTCATTGCTCGGGTTCTCTTCTGAAAGTATGCCATAAGCTGCTACCTTTGTGGCATGTCGAAACCCATAACCATCACGGCAGCCTTGCCTTATGCAAATGGCCCATTGCACATTGGGCATTTGGCGGGAGCCTATTTGCCGGCCGATATTTTTGCTCGATACCAACGCCTTCATAACCAAGATGTTGCCTTTATTTGCGGTTCCGATGAACACGGAGCCGCCATCACCTTGCGTGCCCGCAAAGAAGGCATTGGACCCAAAGAAATTATTGACACCTACCACGAATTAAATCGGAAAGCCTTTGAAGATTTTGGTATTTCGTTCGACATATACCACCGCACCTCAGATGTTCTGCACCGGGAAACGGCTCAGGCCTTTTTTTTGAATTTGTTGGCAAAGGGGGCCTTGGAGTTGCAAGAATCTGAACAGTTTTTCGATGAACAGTTTCAGCAGTTTTTGGCAGACCGATACATAACAGGGACCTGCCCGAAATGCATGCAGTCAGGGGCCTATGGAGACCAGTGCGAAAAGTGTGGCAGTTCGTTAAATCCCGACGATTTAATTGAGCCCAAATCTACCTTATCAGGAAGTGCGCCGGTAAAGCGGAAAACCACTCATTGGTACTTGCCCATGCAAGACCACCAGGAATGGTTAAAGCAATGGCTTAATACCGGTCGGTTTGATGACATGGCTTTTCCCATCAGCGAGCATCAGCCGGGCGGCTGGAAGGCAAATGTAATGGGGCAGTGTACATCTTGGCTTCAAGATGGATTAAAGCCAAGGGCCATGACCCGCGATTTGGATTGGGGCGTACCGGTACCGCTTCCCGATTCTCAGGGTAAGGTTTTGTATGTATGGCTGGATGCTCCGATTGGGTACATTTCGGCCACCAAAGCTTGGGCTGAAAAAACAGGAAAGTCATGGCAACGCTATTGGGCCGAACCCGATGCACGACTGATTCATTTTATTGGGAAAGACAACATTGTTTTCCATTGCCTGATTTTTCCCATTCTACTCAAAAGCCATGGGGGCTTTGTTTTGCCCGAAAATGTGCCGGCCAATGAGTTTTTGAACCTGGAGGGCCAAAAAATTTCGACCAGCCGAAATCATGCCGTTTGGCTGCACGAATATTTGCAGGATTTTCCAGGCAAACGCGACGAATTGCGCTATGTATTGTGCTCAATTGCCCCAGAAACCGGCGACAGTGAATTTACCTGGAAAGATTTTCAAACCCGGGTGAACAGCGAATTGGTAGCCGTTCTGGGCAATTTGGTAAATCGGGTTATGGTTCTGCACCATACTTATTTTCAAGGAAAATCTGCCCGGGCGGCCGGATGCCTCAGTTCCGAGCTGAATGCCTCGGTAGAACGCATGTACAATGACCTTCAACAGCATGTCGAGTCTTTTCGTTTTCGAAGTGGCTTGCAGTCGGTGATGGAGCTGGCAAGAGAAGGAAACCGGCATTTAACCCAGTGTGAGCCCTGGAAAAGCATAAAAACAAACCCGGATCAGGCCAGGGCCGATTTGGAAGACATGTTGTGGATGCTGGCACATTTGGCTTGCGGGCTTCAGCCTTTTTTGCCCGACACTGCCCGAAAGATGTTGCAGATGCTGAATTTGCCGGCCCGATTGGGTTGGCAAGATGAAATAGAGTGGCCTGTTGGCCATTCCTTGAATCCAAGCCAAATGCTGTTTGAAAAAATGGAAGACACCGACATGGATAAACAAAGAGCGAAATTAAATCCAGTAGCTCCCGAGCCGGCTCCTGAAAGTTCATTGGCTCCCGCACAAAATCCAATCTCGTTTCAGGATTTCAGCCGTTGCGACATTCGGGTGGCAACCGTTCTTGCCGCTGAACCCGTTGAAGGTGCCAACCGTTTGTTGAAATTAACCGTAGATACCGGCATCGACACCCGAACGGTGGTGAGCGGAATTGCCGAACACTATGCCCCGGAATCTGTGGTGGGAAAAAAAGTATGCCTTTTGGTTAATCTGGAACCAAGAAAATTGCGGGGGGTTGAGAGCCAAGGAATGGTTTTGATGGCCGAGGACTTGAAAGGCCGATTGCATTTTGTGGCTCCGCCCGAGGGGGTGAACAATGGAGCCCAAGTTAAATAACCATGGCAGGTACGGAAAAGCCGAAGCCGCTTTTGATTCAGCTCCCTGAATTTTGGCCCCTGTTTGAACGGGTGGCTTCGCAGGAATCGCATGTTGCGGTATTTTACGATCAGGGTTTTTCGCCCGATTCCATTTCAGGGTTGTACAGGCCGCCTTTGCTTTCGATGGTATTGGCCTGGGGTGCAGAACAGGTTTATTTGGGTGGCCACCCAGCCAATCCGTTTAGGCAGAAGGAAACTTCGGATGCCTGGTTGGGGGCTTGGAGTTACGATTCGGGTTGGGCCGCGGTTCCCCGAAATTCCCCTTTTGAATTGAAAGCAGAATGCGGGGTTTCCTTTTTTAAACCCCGAAATCTATTGTATTTCAATGGATCTGAATGGACGTTTAAGGGCCAAGACAAGGGAATGGTTCATTCTTGGTTGGCACTTTCTGATTGGAAACAGCAACCGCTGTTGTTGAAAAAACCAAAGATTAAAGCCCGTTGGCGGTTTTCAAGGACAAGCTACCTGCTCAAGGCCGAAACCATATTGCAGCATATTCTGCGCGGAGATGTGTACGAACTGAATTTTTGCAATTGCCTGGAATTGGAATCAGAGCTTGAAAGTCCGCTTCAGGAATGGAAACGGTTGATTGCTGCATCGCCCATGCCCTTTGCCTGTTATTTAAAAACGCCTCAGGTTGAATTGCTTTCGGCGAGTCCGGAACGGTTTTTAGCCCGGCATGGAACCACCCTTTTTTCTCAACCCATGAAAGGGACACGGCCTAGAGGAAAAAGTCCGGAGGAAGATCTGGCCGCGGCCCGGCATTTAGAAACAGACACCAAAGAACGGTCAGAAAACATCATGATTTGCGATTTGGTGCGCAACGATTTGAGTAAAGTGGCGGAAACAGGCAGTGTTGTGGTGAAAGACTTGTGTCAGGTATTGCCCTTTAAAAACGTACATCAAATGATTTCAACGGTAGAGTGCAGGGTAAGGCCGGAAAAATCAATGCAGGATATTTGGGAAGCCGCCTTTCCGATGGGAAGCATGACCGGGGCTCCCAAGATGCGTGCCATGGAATTGATCGCCGAGCAAGAAGAACAGCCTCGTGGATATTTTTCAGGCAGTGCAGCCTATTGGATTCCAGGCCTGGGATTTGAAAGCAATGTGTTGATTCGCAGTTTGATACGAAATGCCGGTGGCAATTGGCAAATTGGAGTGGGTTCTGCCTTAACTGCCGTTTGCAATCCGGAGGCAGAATGGGAAGAATGCCAATGGAAAATTGCCCCTTTTGCTCAGATTTTTAACCTGGAGTTCCTGCACGGTGCTGAATAGGTTTATCGAATTTGTACAGCGGCATGGAATGCCTGAGCCGCCTGCGGCTGTGCTTTTGCTGGTTAGCGGCGGGGTAGATTCCATGGTGTTGCTGGAATTGTTGCAGCAGGCCGGTTATGCAGTAAAATGCCTGCATGTAAACTATGGTTTGCGAGGCGAGGCCTCAGACCTTGACCAGCAATTGATAGAACAGGTTTGCCGGGAACGCCAATTGCCCTTGCAGGTTTGGCGTTGTGGAGCCGATGAACTCAAGGGGAGTATTCAGGTCAAGGCCCGGGAATTGCGTTACCGCTTGGCGGAACACTTCGTTCAGGAATGGGATTGTGAAGCCATGGCCACGGCCCACCACCTGGACGATTCATTGGAAACCTTTTGGTTAAATATGGTGCGGGGAACCGGCATTGATGGAATAAAAGGAATTTCGCCTTACAATGCCGGTAAGATGCGCCCCTTGATGTGGGCTACTGCCCAAGAAATCCGAGCCTTTGCTGAAGAGCAGGGAATACGTTGGAGGGAAGATGAAAGCAATGTCCAAGATGCCTACCGAAGGAATGTGTTGCGCCATCATGTTTTGCCGCAGTTAAAATCATGGAATCCCAAGTGGGAAGAAGGGTTTGCACAAACACTGGACAAACTGCAAACCAGTGCCGAACTGCAACGGGTGTATTTGAATCGGCTTCGGCAACAGTTGCTTCACGAAGATGAAACCACCGGTGAAATGAAGATTTCCGTATTGGAGTTGCTGGGTTCGGGAATCAATGAAATTGCCTTTGGATGGTTGCTAACGCCCTTTGGTTTTTCAGAAGCTCAGGGCCGTCAGATTTTTGCCTTGCCTCGTGGCGAAAACGGAAAGCGGATAATAGGTGCCGGCCATACGGCCTATTTGAATATGCCATTTATTTATATTCGAGTGCAGGCCGAACCGGAATTGCCTGAGTGGAGGTGCAGTGTTCAGCAGCTTTTAGAGGGGCAATGTTCATGGTTGAAAGCCAGGGAAATTGAGCAGGGGAGTTCAGCGTTGAATTCCCTGCTGTGTTCTGTTTGGGTAGAAAGCAGGGATGTGGAAATTGCAATTCGGGTTTGGAGTTCGGGCGATAAAATTTCGTGCGGAAAAGGGCATAAAAAGGTAAGCGATGTATTGAACGAGGCCGGAGTAGGGGTGTTGGACAAGCCGCATCGGTATGTGGTAGAGTTGAATGGGGTAGTGCTGTGGGTGCCTGGGCTAAGGAAAGCTCCTTGTCCTGTTTCGCCGCATGGTTTGTACTTGGAATTGCAATGGGAAGGGCCTTTGGATTTTAGGGATTGAGTTGAAAAGATAGAATGTGGATTTTAATGGGAGTAGGCCATGCGGCAGGGATTGAGCAATGGTAGCTCCAAAGGGTGCCGAAGCCTGGCCCGCGTGGCGCGGAGGCGACTTTAGGAGCCCCCGCAAGCCCGCTGGGCCAGCCTTTCGGCAACCTTGGACTACCTGCGAAAGCCCGGCTGCCGCAACCCCAAAAAATCGGCGAAAACCCCCTAAACCGGAGAGCTAATTGAACTCCCAGCGGCGGCTTTCCATTTTAATAAAGCGGCGCGTTACTTCTCGGTCGGTGCCGGGCTTTAAGTCCGAAAAAATCAGCTTCATTTTTCGGATGCCGTCTTTTTCAAGGGCAATAATGCCGGGTTGCCGAGCGGGATCGGCCTGAAAATAGATGCCGCCGGCCCTTTTGCGGCCCAAATAGCTGTTTTGAACCGTGCTTTTGGGAGGGGTGTACATGCAGGTTAATTGTCCTTTGCGTTCAATCAACAGCCATCGCTCTTGCATTTTGGAATTTTGATAGTTTAAAACACCTTCCAAGCTGCCGTCTTGCAGTCGATTCCAAACAAATACCTGGGCCGGGTCGTATTCGTTTTTCCAGCTTCCTTGCAGCCAATCCAATGTTCTTAAGGTTTGATTGGGGGTCTGAGCCGGAAGTTTCAGGCAAATAATGCACAGAAAAAGGAGTGGAATTTTCATGGGTTTCCGGTTGAAATCAATTCGGCCAGAACTCCTTCTTTTAGTGAAATTCGGGTGCAATGGATTTGGGGAATTTGAAGTGTTTGCAGAACAAAATGCACTTGCAGGATAGAGGGAAGGAACATGGGTGCACGAAATTCAAGCATTCCGGGAATGGAAAGCCGTTCGGCCAAGTTGCTGGGAATCAGGCGTTCTGTCCAGTAATGAAGGGTTTCTGCCGAAAGGCTGTAGTAGCTGTAATTCAAGGATGGCTGACCATGAATTCGAAAGGCTTGCATTTGAACCAGGGTGTCGAAAAACCCACTGCTGCCCACCAAAAAATGGGGAGGATGTTTTTGTAAAGTCAAAAGCATGGGTTGAAGTTGTTTATGAAGCCAGTCAAAGGTGCTGTTGACTTGTTGGGGAAGCAAGGGGTCGTGCAGGGCCAGTACTTCCTGCAATCGGGTGGCACCAATGGGAAAGCTCCAGAGGCCTTGCATGCCGTTTTGGTTAAAAGCGATAAATTCGGTAGAGGCGCCGCCCACGTCCATAATAAGACCTGTTTCGGAGCCGAAATTCAAATGAGTTTGAACGCCTTTGAAAATAAATTCAGCCTCTTGTTCGCCGGAAATGATTTGAATTGGGATTCCCGAAGCCTGGCTTAAGCGTTGAGCCACTTCGGTTCCATTAGTGGCATAGCGAAGTGCGGCGGTGGCAATGCCTTTCCAGTGGATAGGTCCCAGGTTTTGTGCCAACTCAAGGAATTCCGACAGTGCTTGAGTGGCACGGGCTTCGGCTTCGGGAAGGATAAGGCCTTTTTCATGGCTTCCTTTGCCGAGCATTACCGGGCGGCGGTCTTGGGCAAGGATTTCAAGTTGGCCGTGGGAATATTTTGCCAGCAGTAGGTTAAAGGTGTTGGAACCTACATCCACAATGCCATAGATGTTGGTTGAACTCATGGGTTTTCTTTGTAAAAGAGCCATTTAACCAATTCTCGGTAGCTGGCTTTTTTGCCATACATTAGAATGCCTGTTCGGTAAATTCGGCCGGCCATCCAGGTGGAGAGAAGAAAGGTAAGCACCAGGAGAGCCATAGAGAGGGCAACTTGCCAGGCCGGTGGGTTGAAGGCAATTCGGCTCATCATTACAATGGGGCTGGTTAGGGGGAAAATCGAGAAAAAAGTAGCCCAGGGGCCGTCGGGGTTTTTAATGATGTTCATGCTGATGACCAGAGAAAAGGCCAAGGGCAAGGAAACGGGGAGCATAAATTGTTGGGTGTCGGTTTCGGCATCGACGGCGGCACCGATGGCTGCAAGCAGGGAACTGTAGAGAAGGTAGCCGGCCAGGAAGAAGAAAACAAAAGAGCCCAATACCACGAGCCAGTTAATACCGGCAATCATGCCTAGAACCTCACCTGTGTTGATTCCACCTACTTCGGCTTGGGTTTGCAGGCTTCCTTGTCGGGCTTGTTCCAGGGCGTCGGGCGCCAGGATTCCACCTACAATGGCTACGGCAAGAGCTGAGAGTAGAGTCCAAATGACAAATTGGGTAAGTCCTACCAGAGCGATGCCCAGGATTTTTCCCATCATGAGTTGGAAGGGTTTAACGGAAGAGATGATGATTTCGACAATTCGGTTGGTTTTTTCTTCAAGAACCCCGCGCATAACCATAACGCCGTACAAGAAAATGAACATGTAGATTAAAAATCCGGAGCCAATGCCCAGGGTAGTTCGCAGAAGGCTGTCGTCCGATTGCAGGCTTCCGCTTTCCTTGATTTTTCGGACGGGCAGGTTTAGGCGTTTTCGGATTTCGTCGAAGGCAGATTGGGGGATGTCGTAAAAGGCCAGTTTTCGTTTTTCCAGCACTTTTTCAACGGCGGCAGAAATGCCTGAGCGGCTTTCCAGCGAGGGTGGTGTTTTGTAGCCAAGATAAATGGACGAGGGGTTTTCGAAGGCTCTGAGTGGGAAAACCAAGACAGCGTCCAGGTCGTCGCGTTCGTAAAGTACATGGGTAAAGGCGGTCAGGTTGCCGGGCGGTCCTGTTTCAAAAACGATGCCCCGGTCGGATGTTGAGCTGAGTTCTTCACCCATTCCGTCGGGGGTTTCATCAAGAACCAGGATACGGTATGTAGGGGTTTTTTCGGCCATGGAAACCCAGATTAAGAAGCCGTAAAAAACAGCGACCAGCAAAGGGCCTAAAATGGTCATTACCACAAAGGATTTTTTCCGTACGCGAGTCCAATATTCCCGTTGAACAATTAAAAAAATGGTATTCATTCCTTAGGGGATTCGGTAACGGTTTCAACAAAAATACGATCCATTCCCGGCAATAATTCCCGGAATTCGACAAGGTTGCCCAGTTTTAACAGCTCATTTAAGGTTGCTTTCACTGAGCTTGATTCGGGCAAATGAAATTCCATTTCGGCAAAACTTCGAGCGTATTCCAGTTTGGTTGGCGAAAATGTTTGGTTCAGGGTTTTGGCCCGGGCATTGAACTCAGATTCGGGCATTTCTAAAACCACTCTGTATTCGTTTTTTCGGAAACGGTTTTTAATGTCGGATAAGGAGCCGCTCAGATAGACTTTGGATTTATGAAGCAAAGCAATGGAATGGCATAGTTCCTCGACCGATTCCATGCGGTGGGTTGAAAGAAGGATGGTAGTTCCTTCGTTGCGCAGGCGAATTATTTCATCGCGAATCAGGGCTGCATTGACGGGGTCGAAGCCGGAAAAAGGCTCATCGAGAATCAAAACATCGGGTTGGTGCAAAACGGTAACGATGAACTGCACTTTTTGCTGCATTCCTTTTGAAAGTTCCTCGACCTTTTTATTCCACCATGGATTCAGGTCAAAGCGTTCGAACCATAATTTTAGCCGAGATTTTGCTTCGGCGGTAGATAGGCCTTTTAATCTGGCGAGGTAAAGGGCCTGTTCGCCAACCTTCATTTTTCGATACAGGCCTCGTTCTTCGGGCAAATATCCAATGCGGGAAATATGAACAGGCGCCAATGGGGAGCCGAACAGCAGGACTTGTCCGGAATCGGGTGCCGTTATCTGATTGATGATTCGAATCAAAGAAGTTTTTCCGGCGCCATTGGGACCCAGCAGGCCAAAAATCTGGCCTTGGGGCACTTCAATGGAAACATCGTTTAAGGCGGTATGGGCCGAGTAGCGTTTAGTCAAGCCCCGAATGTCAATCGCGAGGGTTGTTTCCATGGCTACAAAGGTAACCAATGGAAGGGGATAAAAAAGAACCAAAAAATGGGCAAAAAGCTTGAAAAATTGCAAATTTAATGGAACAAAGGGGTTGGTTTTCGTGTTAGTTAGAAAAAGAAATTATGGAAAACAATGCGGCTTCATTTGCATCTTTTGAAGAAAGCTATCAAGGTTTTTTCGGTGAACATTACCGTCGTCCCACAAATGTGCTGGAATTTATAAAATACTGCGGGTGCTCGGAGGCAGATTTTTTTGCCAAGCACAATTCATTGGAGCATTTGGAAGAACAGGTATGGGTAAGCATGACCGATCGTTTGGTTGAGCGATTGTCGCAAGATGAAACGTATTTATCGTATTCGGTGCGTGAAAAGACCTTGGCCTTTTTCTTCGGCTTTTTTGAAGAGTCGTTAAAGCACAGAACCTTTTTGTTGTATTCGGCGGGCGACTTAAAAAACCCGGCTTTGCTTAGGTTTAAGCGGTTTAAAGAAACGCTGACCGAGTATTTTGAGGCTTTAGCGATAGCGGCCATGGAATCAAAGGAGTTGTCGAGCCGGGGTAATTTAACCCGTTGGTATGCCAAAGGGGCGTTGGCACAATTTATTTTTTTGCTGAATTTTTGGAAGAACGATTCCAGTCAGGGATTTGAGGCCACCGACGAAGCCATTGAACGCAGTGTAAATTTAATTTTTGATTTGGCGGGCATGAATGCCTTGGAATCGGGTTTAGGGTTTGCACGGTTCTTATTCAGGCATACTGCAAAAGCATGAAGGAACAGAACAGCATACCCGTTGGGAAAGTAGCCCGGGCAGGTCGTTTTGCCGGTGCAGGAGTAAAAGTAGGGGCCAATTATGTGAAGTATTTTGCCAAGAAAATGGTAAATCCGGCAACGGAACGTTCGGGGCTTGACAAGGCCAATGCACGGGACATTTACGATGCCTTGAGCAACTTAAAGGGAAGTGCTCTGAAAATGGCTCAAATGTTGGCAAGCGACCAGCATTTGTTGCCGGCAGAATATGTAAACGCCTTTCGTCCATCTCAGCATAAGGCTCCGCCGCTTTCAGGTCCACTTATTGTTCAGGTTTTTAAAAAGAGCATGGGAGTTTCGCCCCAGCATTTGTTTGACACCTTTGATGCCGTTGCCGTGAATGCTGCCTCTATTGGGCAGGTTCATAAGGCAACAAAAAATGGAAAAAATCTGGCAGTAAAAATTCAGTATCCCGGTATTTCCGATG
>Ga0214917_10000369_pt1 | contig 59118 bp, 45 predicted proteins | sample LL_1208_BB_MetaG_FD_177983 | JGI IMG/M metagenome (GOLD analysis project Ga0214917, IMG submission 177983) | Freshwater microbial communities from Lake Lanier, Atlanta, Georgia, United States - LL_1208_BB | ecosystem: Environmental > Aquatic > Freshwater > Lake | place: USA: Georgia | collected... | reverse complement strand
CAACACGGTACTCCCCGACGCCGTGCTCGAAGGCAGCGGTATCTGGGATGCCGGCTGGCGGGCAGCCCGCGCCGCAGGGTATGGCATCAAACCCGAAGAGCTCGAAGAGTTCTACAAAGCCCGTACCGTGCTCAAAATCAACGTCCGCCCCGAAGACATCGCCGAGGCCGTCAGCTTTTTTGCCGGTCCCCGTGCCAGCCGCACCACTGGTGGCATGCTCACCGTTGATGGTGGCGTCGCCGCCGCTTATGCGCGCTAATACCCCCTTCGTGTCCGTCTCCTCAGCATGGTATTAACTACCACGCTGAGGAGATGACAGATAGATTACAAATTTTTTGTGAAATAACAGACACATTTATTACATAGTCATATACATTTATGCGATTGATATACGTAATCATAAATAAAAATTAAAAGCAAACACTCATATACACAATACTAATCGATTAAAAATTATATAAATGCTACTATTTTTTTGAATTTCCATAAACAAAATATACAGATAAATACAAACATAAAATTGTATAAATAACAGCTTTTTTACCATCAGCGACACCCCGATTTTCGCTCTGATATGATGTAAATCAGAAATTTTCCTGTATTCTCGAGGATTGTATGGTACATACTAACCCACGAAAATTTAACTTTTTTTATTTCATGATTTACGTATGCGTGTTGCTATTCTTGGGACTTTCGCTACATTCGACCCAAGCAGCCCCAATTGCGCTCACTACAACTCCGGTGGCACAATTGCGCGAGCCACGCGCACTAACACCCACACAAACAGGGGTACCAACCACCAGCAATCCGGTCGGCAATGGCACAAAAGCCGGACGCATTATCTCGAATCCGTCATTTGAATCACCCCCATATCCCAATCTTATGATGGTAAACGAAACCGGTATGGGTGGGTGGTATACCTCTGCACCAATATCATCGGTAGAAGGATATCGTCCCTTTGAAGTATGGAACAAAAACACCCGCGCCTATGACAGCTTAGCAGGAAATGGTGCCCCTGACGGCGATTACTACATCGAATTAAATGCGTACGCACCATCGATGGCCTATCAACCTGTGTGTATTGCCGGTGGTGAAAGTTTCGACTTCCAGTTTTATCATCACGTGCGAAGTTGGAGCGACACCAACGCAGTAGAATTCCGTTTTGGTATCCCGACTGGATTAACAAGTGGATCAAAAGCAGCAGACACCTATTCACGTCAAGTACTGCTTGGGACAACAGCCCAAGGCGCAAGTGGAAGTACAGCAACAGGCAGTGTAACAAACTATAGCGGTACCACAAATTCTGGTTACCAAGTATTAGCCGCACCCACCAAAAATTGGGTGCGTTACTACGGCACACATACGGTTGCAAGGAATTTTGGCGGTATCCGCAACCTTGGGTTTTATGGCATAATACCCGCACCACCGAGTGCCAGTGCAAATTTGCTTGACAACATCACAATTGGGCTAGTCCCATTTATTGACATGGGAACTTCCCGCGACCGTACTGCTATCGAAGGCAGTAGTCCTACCGCCATCAACATCCGCATTAATGGGCGGGTGACCGCCAACACCAAAATCGCCTTGCGCCGCAACCCGCTCAACCCTGGCCCCGCCACGAGCGATAGCGACTTTACCATAGGTACTATCTCAGCTGGCGCCTATGGCAATACCACGTTTACCCATACCACCGGCACTGACGTCTGGCTGATTAATGTACCTGTTGGCGATTATGATGGCGGTCTAGTGCCTGCCAATAACAGAGGCGGGTTAACCGTCCCACTCAACTTCATCTACGATCAAGTGTCCGAAAGCACTGAGTGGGCTTACTTCGAGCTAGCCTACCCCACCAAAGAGGGCTCAAGCCCCTACTTCGATAGCAACTACAACGTCACCAGTGGTAACTGGGAATTGATTGACCCCGTGTGCGATAACTCATACAAAAACGGCGTCGTCTACTCGATTACTGACCTCGCATCAACCCCCACCAAAACAAACACCGCGACGGCTACTGCCACTGCGACGGCCACGGCTACCCGCACCGCCACCAGTACCGCCACCAATACCCCTACCCGCACCGCCACCAATACCGCCACCGATACCGCCACCAATACCCCTACCCTGACGGCGACCAACACCGCCACCAATACCCCTACCCGCACCGCCACCAATACTGCGACACCCACCAATACCAACACACCAACACCCACCAATACCAACACACCGACACCCACCAACACCCCCACTATCACCAATACCCCTACCGATACGTTGACCGATACGCCCACCGAAACCGATACCCCTACCCCTACCTTTACCAATACCCCAACGCATACTTTTTCCCCCACCGCCACCAATACCCGTACCAACACACCCACCCCAGGGCCCTTTGCCCAAATCAAAGCCGCCATTGGTGACATGTTTGTGCTCGGCTTGATGCAAAACGGGACGTTAATCTCGTGGGGGCAAAACGAGCCTGGTGTGTGGCAATCGACCATCCCACCCCAATACGCCAATTTGCTCTTTGCTGATATCGCTGCCTCAATTGGCAATGGCTATATCCTCGATGAAAACGGCAACCTCTATACTTGGGGTGAAAATCTCTACGGCGAAGGCAACATCCCCATTAATGCACGCACCAATATTCGTGCCATTGGTGCGGGTGCGCGCTTTGCACTCGCCTTGCATACCGACGGGACCGTATCGGCCTGGGGCCGCAATGAAAAAGGTCAGGTCAACGTTCCCGCTGGGCTGAGCGATGTCATCGCCGTCGACGGTGGTGACCGCCATTCAGTGGCTTTGCGTGGTGATGGCACTGTGGTGGCCTGGGGCGACAACGCGGCCGGGCAAATCGCGGTACCGCGCGGTTTGCGCGATGTGATTGCCGTCAGTGCCGGCGAAGATCATACCCTCGCCTTGCTCCGCAACCGGCACGTCATCGCATGGGGGAGCAACGCCTATGAACAAATCAAAGTACCCCCCGAAGCCATCGACATCGTCAAAATCGCTGCCGGGCGACAATGCTCGTTGGCGGTCAAAGCCAATGGCAGCCTCGTCACATGGGGCAATCCTCGCTATCTCGATTTCCCCGCGGTGGTCTATGCCAATGCCGTTGTTTCGATCGACTCGGCACAAATGAATTCGGTGGTGGGCTTGCGTGATGGTCGCGTCTACGTGGCCGGTGATAACAATCCACGCTGGAACATCATCAATTCACGCACCATCACCGCCTCCCCGGTGATTCCCCAGACACCCTCGTCGACCCGAGCCGCCACTGCGACCTTTACGCCACTCAATACCGCTACCGCCACCGCTACCGCCACTAACACCTCGACGCCCACGGCGTCACGCACGGGCACCAAAACCCGTACATTGACATCGTCGCGCACCAAACGACCTAGTAGCACCCGTACATTTACGCCAACGCCGTAGATTCGTTTTCTCAACGCCCTCCACCTGCAGTTTCCTTTTCTGCAGGTGGAGGGCAGTGCATTTATACTCATCATCATCTTGTGGCCCGATAAAGTCAGGCTATAATATAGTATGAGTTATGTAGAGAGTAACGAATTATGACATTACGCATTGGAATCATTGGTTGTGGAGGCATTGGCCGCACCCACATGCACGCATGGCTCAGTGCTGGGTATCGCCCGGTGGCAGTATGTGATGCGATTCCGGCTGTAGCGCATGACCTCGCCCAATTGAGTGATGCAACGGTTTATAGTGATGGAACGACAATGTTGGCAAACGCTCAACTCGACGTCGTAAGCATTTGCACACCACCAGCACTGCATGCCGAACTCACGATTGCAGCACTCGATCGGCACATCGCCGTCTTGTGTGAAAAACCAATGGCGCCCACAATCGCTGAATGTGATGCAATGATTGCGGCCGCCACGCGCAATCAGACACTACTCAGTGTGGGATTTTGTCATCGCTATCAGCCACACATCGAAGTCATGAAAGCACAGATTGGTGCCGGCATGATTGGCGATGTCATCATGTTTCGCAACCGTTTTGCAGGGCATATGCCCAATGTCGAACAGCGTTGGTTTAGTAATCGGGCACTTGCGGGTGGCGGTGTGATGGTTGATACATGTGTACATTCAGTTGACCTGTTTCGGCATTTAATCGGTGATGTGGCCCGCGTGCAAGCAAGTGCCGTCACCCGCACGACGTCACTCGGCCCCGCACTCCAAGTCGAAGACACCGCAGTCATTACCCTAACCAGCACGGAGGGGGTGCTGGGTGTCATCGAAGCGAGTTGGCGTACTCCTCCCGGCGAATGGATTGTCAGCGTCTATGGGACGGCAGGCAGCCTCACACTCGACTACGATACCCTAGAACTCTGGCATTGCGACGCACACGGTCACAAACAACACCTTGCCGTACCCGATGGTGACCGGTTCGTCAACGAAGTCGCGCATATCGCGGCGTGTGTGCGCGATGCAACGCCCCCCCGCGTCACGATGGCCGATGGGCGCGCCGCCTGTGATATTTTGGTACGGGCCATGCATGATGCCCAACGCGAGGAATAAATGCACACACGAATAGTCGTTTTGACCATCGTTACCTTGCTCTCGGGCGCATGTCAAACATCGTTGCCCAATATCCTCCAACCGAATCCCAACCAAAACTACCCTCAGCCGGGGACACCGATTACCCTAGCAAACAATCCGAACTATCCATCGCCATACGCAACGGCTAACCCAGCCCCAAGCTACCCTACCCCAGCAGAGCTACCAACGGCAATTACTCAACAATCCGTCACGCCAGCAGTAAACCCTTCACCCGATCCCGTCGATTACGCACCGCCGCTCAGTAATGGTGCCAATCTACAACAACCCGGCACGTACACGGTCAAATTAATTTCTGTCAGTAACGGCAATCAGATAATCGTCAGCAACAACTCTAGTGAACAAATGGTTACGTTGGTAGGGATTATTACCGTAGATCAAAGTCAACAAGCCAACTGTGCAAATTTGGCGCAAGATCGTTTAACGCTCTTAACGGCCAACCTTGAAGCACGGTATACATTGACCGTCATCAAACCTGACCCGAATGATCCCACTGCGGTCATCGGCAAGATTGTACGCCATGATACTATTGATTTGGGACTAGATTTGGTGGCCTCAGGACTCGCGCTCCTCAATACTGATCCCTTTGATGGCCGCGAAAACTACGTCGCACTTGAAGCAGCCGCCAAAGCCGAAGCAGTCGGCCGTTGGCAAGAGCCGTGCAAATTTAGCGATTCGCTCATCGACACCCAACAAGCATAAGCCACTGGTGCGGATCACCCATACAAAAATCCCCTGTACGTGTTTTACAGGGGATGATACATACCACTCGGTGCCGGTTATTTTTGACGCAAAACCATCAATTTCCACCAGAGTTGGATTAGTTGCACCAACGTGCGCCATATCCGTGGGAAATTAAAGAATTGGCTTTGCCCATACGTGCGATGGAAATGATGCACCGGCACTTCCGCAAAATGCTTACCGGCATCTTGGAGTTTTTTGACCAACTCCAAACAAATTGTCCCGCTATCAGACTCAAGCACCACATCACGCATGGCGCTCCGACGAATCAAACGGAAATCACAGTCGACGTCACGCAGTTTGAAACCAAATAAAAACTTCACGGTGTGATGATAAATACGCCCAATGATTTTGCGATGCCATGGGTCACTACGATCAATTTTGTAACCATTGACAACATCGACATCATCCCGTAATGCATCGAGCAACAAGCGAATCTCGCGCGGGTCGTATTGTGCATCACCGTCTGTATAAAAAATAAACTCTTTCTCACAGGCGGCAAACCCAGCCCGTAAGGCTCCACCATAGCCCAAAGGTTGGGCATGTGCTTGATAGCGAAAGTGCGCATATTGCTGAGCAAGTTCTTTGAGCACTGCAACCGTATAATCAGTACTGCCGTTTTCGATGACAATCACTTCATAATCATCACTGACTTCGGCTAGTGTCTGCAACGTGGTGACTACGAGGCTCCCAATCGTCCCTCCATCGTTGTAGGCAGGAAAAAACGCCGAAATACTTGGACGATTACTAGTCATTACACTGCTCCCTTTGATATTCGATGAACACCCTCTATTTTACTACACATTAGTATACATGCAAAATTCTGCACATGGTGATAGCATTTTTTACATCGTAACAAGAAACAAATTGCCTGTGATATGATAGTAGTAATCATTTACCAACGAGAAAATCACAATGACACTCGATATTTTGCAATTGCTCCGCCACGATATCGCCACATTTGCGCCGTATAGCCCCATCGTACCACTCGATATCCTTGCCCACCAACTCGGATTTCAACGCGATCAACTCATCAAGCTCGATGCCAACGAAAATCCCTACGGTCCCACCGATGCCACCCGCGCCGCCCTTGCCACCCTCACCACACCAGAAGGTGCCCGCGATCTGGTGGCGCTCTACCCCGACCCCGACAATACCGCCTTGCGTGCCGCCCTCGCCCGCCACCTCGGGCAATCATGTGACCGCATTATCTGCGGCAATGGGTCAGATGAGCTCATCGATCTACTTCTGCGGGCCACCATTAGCCGAGGGGATTGCGTTATCGATGCCACCCCTTCGTTTGGGATGTATGCCTACGGCACCAAATTATGTCAAGGAGAAATTATTGATGTCCCGCGTGACGCCAATTTCGATCTTGATATCGCCGCGATTCGCGCCGCGATTACCACCCACCGCGCCAAAATCATCTTTGTAGCGGCTCCCAATAACCCCACCGGCAATCCATTACGGCGGGAAGAATTACGCGCACTGCTTGATCTGCCGTTGATTGTAGTTGCCGACGAAGCCTATGCCGAATTTAGTGGCATTACATACCTCGATTTAATCGATCAGCATGCTAATCTCGTCGTACTCCGTACCTTTAGTAAATGGGCGGGGTTAGCCGGATTACGCGTCGGGTATGGGGTCATGCACGAATCACTTGCAACACAACTGCGCAAACTCAAGCAACCCTATACGGTCAATGTTGCGGCAGAAGTAGCAGCCACTGCCGCAGTCGATGATTTTGCTAGTATGCAGCCATTGTTGACAAAAATCACCCACGACCGCGAGGCACTCGCCCACGCCCTCACAGCGCTAGGGTGCCAAGTCTACCCGAGTGTCGCGAATTTTTTGCTCGTCAAAACGCCAATTGACGCAATTCACGTACGTGATGCACTCCGCAAAAACGGCATCCTCATTCGTTATTTCGCCAAGCCGCGCTTAAATGATGCCATCAGGATTAGTATCGGCACCCCAAGTCAACACGAACGATTACTTGACGTGCTCCAACAGACATTTTCCGCATACTGATAAAGGAACATACCCATGGCACATGAAGACTTGCGCAGTCTACGCGAATTTGCCACCGAATTAGCTTGGAATGCTGGGCGGGTGACGTTGCGTCACTTCCAGACTAATTTTGTGGCGGAAATGAAGGCGGACAATTCGCCGGTTACCATTGCTGACCGTGAATCTGAGCGCGTGATGCGCCAAATGATCGCAGCGCGCTACCCTCACCACAGCATCCTCGGCGAAGAAGAGGGTGAAACGCGGCCTGGCGCCAGCTTCCGCTGGATCCTTGACCCGATTGACGGCACCAAAACCTTTGTGGCTGGCGTCCCCATGTATACCGTGCTGGTCGGGCTCGAGCGTGATGGTGTCCCCGTCGTAGGCGCAGTTGCCGCTCCGCCTACGGGCGAAATGGTCACCGCCGCCCTCGGCGAAGGTTGTCTGTGGAATGGGCGCGTGGCGCGCGTCAGCCAAACCGCACAGCTCAACGATGCAGTGTTGTCGTGTACTGACATCATCCACATGGATGAATATGGGCGTGGCACTGCCTTCAAAAGCCTAAGTAGCAGCGTGCGTATGGTGCGCGGCTGGGGTGATGCTTATGGGCATATGTTGGTGGCCACCGGTCGGATTGATGTGATGCTTGATGCCGTGATGAGCCCGTGGGACTGTGCGGCGTTGGTGCCGGTACTCCTAGAAGCCGGTGGCACATTTACTGATTGGCACGGGATAACGACAATTTATGGCAACGGTGCTATTTCGACTAATGGACAACTTTTTGAGGAAGTCATGTCGCACGTGCGGGGCGTAGCATAACACGAGAAAGGGGCGGCTATGCGGGTTGTAGCACTGATTATGGCAGGCGGCGAAGGCGCACGCCTCAGCGTTTTGTCGGAAAAACGCGCCAAACCATCCGTACCATTTGCCGGTAAATTCCGCATCATCGACTTCCCTTTGTCCAATTGTGTCAATTCGGGGATTTTTGATGTGGCGGTGCTTACCCAATACCAACCACATTCGCTCAATGGACACATCGGCAACGGCAAGCCCTGGGACCTTGACCGGAGCAATGGTGGCGTGCAGTTGCTCCAACCCTACCAAGGGCGCAACGAAGAAGGGTGGTATCAAGGGACGTCTGATGCCGTATTGCAAAACATCAACTACATCCGCGAACGTCGCGCCGATTTAGTGGTGATTTTGTCGGGTGACCACATCTACAAAATGGACTACGCCCCGATGATTGCCTTCCACCAACAACAAAAAGCCGATTTGACTGTCGGTGTCATGCACGTGCCACTCGAAGAGACTGACCGTTTCGGGATCATGACTGTCAATCATGCGATGGAAGTGGTTGAATTTACCGAAAAGCCGAAACAACGTGACAAAGGCACCTTGGCCAATATGGGCATTTATGTGTTCAGTGCCGACGCCTTGATTCGGGCCCTCACCACCCAAGACAACGGCGTCGCCCGCACCGACTTCGGCAAACACGTCATCCCCGCTATGGTCGTCACCGACAGAGTGGTAGCGTATCCATTCTCGGGCTATTGGGTTGACGTCGGTACCATAGATTCGTACTGGCGCACCAGCATGGAATTACTCGATCCTACCAATACCCTCAATTTATATGACCCTAATTGGGTATTGCATACCCGTAGCGAAGAGCGTCCACCAGCAAAAATCGGACCAAATGCCGTGGTGCACCAAAGCATGATCTGCAATGGGTGTACGGTGCTGGGCACTGTCGAGCGCTCGGTATTGTCGCCTGGTGTATATGTGGCGCCAGGAGCCATCGTGCGCGACAGCGTCATCATGACCGATACTTGGATTGGATCAGGCAGCACCATCGACAAAGCGATTGTCGACAAACAAGTGGTGATTGGCGCGAATGCCGTCATCGGCTATGGTGACGATTTGCAAACCCCCAATGCGAAGCAACCCGACAAAGTCAACACGGGCATCTCGGTCATCGGCAAAAACGCCCACATCCCCGCCAATTGTCGCATCGGACGGAATGTGGTCATCAAGGCTGATTGTCGTGAAACCGACTTCCCCACCCTCGATGTGCAGTCGGGGATGACAGTTTAGATCACATCAACGTAACAATTCACCAATACGGCGCCCCAATTGGCTAAACCAATTAGGGGTGCCGTATTGTACTAAAAAGTGTTGTACGGCTTGGTCGGGGCCTGGGTCTGTGCCATCCGCTGCCTCAAGCATATACCAGCGATGCTCCATAATCCAGCGATACAAATCAGCTTCGGTACGCCCAGGGAAGCGCCGGAGTACATCGTGCGCTCTGATAGCCGCAATCACCGGCATGTAGACATCGTCATACCAACTGATTATGGCATCAGTGCTTGTTACCGGTTGCCCAGATTCTTGCCCCATGAAGTAGCGATGGGCATTGATATGTCGTATCAACTCTAAGTAACCACCTTGCTCACTGAATTCAATCCGCTGTTGGGGGCGCACGAGATGCAGTTGGGTCCAATCCAAAAAATCAGCGTATTCTTCTTTGATGGGTAATTCATCGAGACGCAATGAGGCATCAATAGGGACGTCGATTAATAATTCATCGACATTGGCATCAATATCGGTTTGACCTTGGCGGCGTGCCACTGATACGCGATGATTCCCATCCCGTACAAAGTAGACATCACCGATTTTGTAGAGATCAACCGGTGGCAAATCGATGTAGCGCTGATTGGCCATATCGACATTCATCCAACGGTCACGCACATGGTCGCTCCGCGGCAAAAAATGCCGGTCAAAGTCTCCATAGCGCCCTTCGCTCCCAATGATGTGGTCGAGCGGCACGGTACAGAGACCAATGTGGCGTTGACCACGAATTTGCAAGCGATTGCGCACTTCTTCAAGGGCCAAGAGCTCATGAGGGGCATGGCGCAAGGCATCACGCAGGGCTGAAAACCATTCACGGCGCCGCGCATCTTCAAAATGGGCACGGGCCAAACTCGTAAGGAAGGTATTGTTTTGATCTGACATTGTGTATATCCGTTAGACTAGCGGGTCAATCGTCAAATCACGATACCCCGCAGTGTTGAGAATCAACGTCTGGTTATAGACGGTTTCGGTTGCGACACCATATGAATACGAGCGATGCACATGACCGTGAATCCAATAGCGCGGACGAAACCAGCGCTGCAACGTTACAAAGGCTTTGGAGCCACGGTGGGGGCGATCAGCGGCATCGTGAATGCCGGCGAGTGGGGCATGACTCAGCATCACATCGAGGCCTCGGCGCCGTTGCGCGTTGTGCCACAAAATACGCACCGCAAGGCGCAGACAACGCGCCATCATCTGTGTGTCGGTGAATTGAGGACCAGTATCCAAATTATAGCGGAGTGAGCCACCGAGTCCCGCTACCAGCAAACCATTGACCTGCACCACCGCATCATCGACAGCAATACAGCCCCGTGGCCCGGTCAATACTTCGCCAGATTCCAACAGCTCGGCGTGGTCATGATTCCCCACTACATAGAGACAAGGGATGCTTAGCATGGTGGTGACATATTCGAGATAGTAATACGGCAAATCGCCACAACCAAATACCAATGCCACATCGGCAAATCGTTCTTTGATTTGCAAGCTGTACACCAGTGGCACTACCTCGTCGCTGAGTGTCAATACCCGCATCGGTAGGTCCCTTCTAATCATCGTCACCAAAGGCGACATCATGCAAACTGGGAATTTCGATGGTAAACGTTGTCCCTACGCCCACTGTAGAAGCGACGGCAACACTACCATTGTGTGATTCCACGATATATTTGACGATGGCCAACCCAAGCCCAGCCCCGCTCCCGACGTACGCCCGCGTCCGCGACCGGTCAACCCGAAAAAAGCGATCAAACACATAGGGCAGATCGTCGCTACTAATCCCCACACCAGTATCTTGGATGGTCACAACCGCCACATCGTCACGACGTGTCAAACGACAGACCACACTGCCACCATCGGCTGTATGCTGCAACGCATTTATACAAATATTGAGGATGGCCTGCTTCAGGCGGTCACGATCCCCATTGACCATCACGACCTGCTGGATATCAAGTGCGAGCACGATATTGCCGGCAAGCGCCTTGAGGTCACGGATGGTTTCGAGCAACAAGGTAGCCAAATCGACGACTTCAAACCGCATCCCTGCGGCAGCTTCGTTGCGTGCCAGCATCAACAAATCATTCACCAGCCGAATCAGCCGCTCGGTTTCGCGTTGCATATCATCGAGCGATTCATTGAGGAGTTCGGAGTCGCGCACAGCACCACGATTGAGAATTTCGATGTTGCCCTTCATGGCAGCGAGTGGTGTCCGTAATTCATGCGAGGCATCTGCCAAAAAGCGGCGTTGCGCCTCAAACAAGCGCTCGATCCGCTCGAGCAAATCATTCACAGTGACCGTCAAGAGCTGCAATTCGTCTTGGACAACCGGCACCGGCACACGCCGACGCAAGTCGGCGGCACTGACAATACTTTGGGCGGTACGGGCAATCACGTCAATCGGACGAAACACCGCCCGCGTCAACCAAGCGCCACCTTGTGCCGCCACAATCATGACTGCCACTCCCCCAAATGCCAACGCATACAAAAAAAAGCGTAGGGCGCGTTCGGTTTCGCTGACCGGTCTGACCAATTGAAGTACACCAGCAACCTGCACCGTTTGGGTGAGCACATTGACATAGGTCAGTGGGACTACGAGCACTCTAAGCCGTGCCACCCCGATATCAGTTGTGAAACGTAGCCGATTACCAGCCACGGCTAGCAATACAGTATCTGCATCAAGCGTCAAACGCCGAGAAAAATCTGGCTGGCGTAACAAATTCAGCGAGCGCGAACGAATCCGACCATCGGGGCTATAGACAATCGCAAATAAATTTGTGGTTGCAAAGTTTTTAACCGCATCAGGCTCAATAATACTCATGCCATCATCAAGAATTTGTGGATTGGTACTTGCTTTCGTAATACTCTCTTGGACTACTTGCGCCCCCAAATCGAGCTCACTGTCGATGCTGTTGATCAACGCACGATTCACGACATAATACAACCCAAAATCAAGCACTGTCAGCGCCACCGCAAACAATCCCACATACGCCAATGTTAAACGTAACCGGATTGACACAAGGACATCTCCAAATGATACATGGGTTATTCGACTGGTACGACGTACCCTGCCGAAACCCATCCTTCAACCCCATTACTATCACGGACATTGCGCCATACCACATCGTCAACAGTTTTGTTGGCACCGACGATTTGCAATGTTGTACCATCGGGGAGTGTTTTGAGGACTTCGGCCGAACGACTCGGTGCTTTGCGCAAAAATAATCCAGCAGCCCCTGTACCACTAACACGCACTTGCGCGGTGCTGATGGCCATTGTCATCGTTGGGAGCATCGTTGCTTGTGGCAGCGTCGTAGGAGCAACAACATCAGTGGCAGGTGTTTTACTGTTTGCGGTGCTTCGGCTACCCAACAATGCCCAATTGACCACAATAAAAAAAATCAAAATAATTGCCAAGGCGAGTCGCCAACCGCCCATCAAAAATATCGCACTCCAGCTACTCGTGCGACTCAACGGCGAGCGCTGCGTCGTGCGCCGGTGGTCGTCATTCATTGTGCGATAAACACGATCGGTTTGACGGGGGGATTCACCAAAATTATTCTGCTGGTCGTCAGGAATATAGTTCGTCATAACTCCCTCCACTCACACACAAGACAATCAAACTCATGACCATAACATTATTACCATAGTAACACCAATTAGCGTTATTCGTCACGAATTCGTTGCCGCCAATAGTCCAACGATTCGGCAACAATCTGCATCATCGTGATTTGCGGTTGCCAACCCGTCACTGCCACCAAGCGACTATTGTCACCACGCAAAATCGGCTCATCGACAGGACGCAAGCGACTGTGGTCTACCTGCACCGACACCGGCACACGACCCTGTGCCAACACCATATCCAAAATATCACCGATCCGCACCGCTTGCCCCGAACAGAGGTTATACACCGTCCCACCAGGTGCATGTTGAATCAATGCCCACAAGGCGCGCGCCACGTCTTCGACATGCGTATAGTCACGTCTTGGCTCGAGGTTGCCTACCTGAATTAGTGCAGGTTGACGACCTGCCTCGATGAGTGCCATCTGCCGACAAAAGGTCTGAATGGCAGTCCGATCCCCTTGACGTGGACCGACATGATTAAACGACCGCGTCACCACCGTATGCACGCCATAACTATCAAAATACTGCAACCCCAACAATTCTTGGCCAACTTTGCTGATGCCATAGGGCGATGCCGGCCGCATGGGGTGTGATTCGTGGATGGGGATGGCTTCGGGCGCAACGACGCCGTATTGAGCACTCGACCCGGCGATGTGCACCCGCGCCGCTGGGGCATGGCGCCGCACTGCTTCGAGCAGATTAATCGTCCCTTCAACATTGGTGCGCATGGTCGCTACCGGTGCCCCCCACGATGCCGATGGGTAGCTTTGCGCTGCGAGATGGAAAATATAATCGGGGCGGGCTTGGGCGACGGCATCGGCAACTGCAAATGCGTCTTCGATGTCACCTTCAAAAAAACGAATCTGTGATTGCACCCCTGCTAAGGCACGCGGATCGCTCCGCCAACGCCGAAATACCGCCAACTCGACATCGGGCTGACGCACTAAGTATTCTGACAGACTACTCCCCACTGGACCGGTTGCCCCGGTAATCAATACACGCGCCATGCACCCTCCCCCCACCATCGGTATTTATTGCTACCACTATACAATAGCTGCACCAATTAGTGTAGGGATGCAGCGTGCTCCGTCTCTACAAGGTTTTGGTGTAGGTCTTGATTATGCATGACAAAATCACGCCTCCTCCGGTACACCCCTTACAAAAGGGTCATACGGAGCAGGCGCAATCACAGGCAACACGCGTACATCTGTCAGACAAACAACGCCAAAATCACGCCAAACAATACGAAATTCACCAGGTGATTACCGATTTCGATGCCCCACACATAGAGGGGATGCCCCGCAAAAAGTTTGTTGACGAGGTATGTTGGCATTACAAAGGCGAGCCAAAACACGACACCGGCTTGGGCCCCTTGGAGCCAATCATACCCTTGCGGATAGACAGCATGCAACACCACAGCCATCATCAATGCTTGCACAAAGCAGGCCACAAAGGTCAACCCAAACACCATGCCCATGTTTTGGCCACCGCCAGGGATTTGAGCGCCGCTTTTGCCGATGCCTTGCCACCAAATCGGGAAGAACGTCTTGGGACCAAACCACAATGAGCCACTCACAATAGCAACAACCATACAACTGACCACACCAAGCCATGGAATTGCCCCAAAATCAAACATCATGCTCCCTTTCGTTGCGCAAATGTCGGCAAATTTTACGTGGACTATGGGGATTCGTCAAACCGCACCTTCCTGCTGAATTCACGCTATAATAGAGATTCAGTATGGTTTGATTCGGTAGGAAGCATGCCCATGAAATATATTGCCACGATTGGCCTCGAGGTTCACGCTCAGATTCGCACTACATCCAAGATGTTTTGTGGCTGTCGCACCGATGCCGCGCAGGCCGCCCCCAACACCAACGTCTGCCCCGTCTGCTTGGGGTTGCCTGGTGCGTTACCGGTGCCCAATCGACGTGCCATCGAATTAGCCACGATGACGGGTCTGGCGTTGCATTCCACCATTACTCGCGATAGCACGATTAGTCGCAAAAACTACTTCTATCCCGACTTACCCTCCTCATACCAACGCAGTCAATACGAAGACCCATTATGTGTGGGTGGCTATGTCGAATTCCCTAGCGCTGGTGGTACGCGGCGCATCGCCCTCACCCGCATTCACATCGAAGAAGACACGGGCAAACTGACTCACATGCCCGACGGCAGCTCACTGATTGACTACAATCGGGCCGGGGTACCATTGATGGAAATCGTGTCGGAACCGGATATCGCTAGTGCCGAAGAAGCTCGGCTCTACTTCCAAACCCTGCACCAACTCTTGTTGTGGATAGGGGTCAACAGCGGTAATTTAGAAGAAGGCGCGTTGCGTTGCGATGCCAACGTGTCGGTCCGCCCCGAAGGCCAAAAAGAATTCGGCACCAAGGTCGAAATCAAGAACGTCAACTCCTTCCGCAATGTCGAGCGGGCTATCAACTACGAAATCGAGCGCCAAATCAGCGTGATTACCAGTGGTGGCAAAATCATCCAATCGACCCGCGGCTGGAATGACGCCTTGGCCAAAACCATCGAGCAACGCACCAAGGAATTTGCTCACGACTATCGCTACTTCCCCGACCCCGACATCCCGCCGTTGCAGATGGAAGCCGCATACGTCACCCAGATTGCCGCACGCCTACCCGAATTACCGGCAGCCCGGCGCGAACGCTTTAGCACACAATACGGCCTCAACGTCAAAGATGCCGATTCGCTGACGATTACGCACGAAGTCGCGGACTTCTATGAGGCGACCGTCACGGCAACCGTCGCAGCCGGTGGGAGTGCCCGTGACGCCGCGGTCTGGATTATCGGCGAATACTTCCGTTTACTCAACGACCGCGGCGAAGATATCACCCAAGCGGCGCAACGGATGACCCCACACCACATCGCCACCATCGTCGCATTAGTAGCCAAAGGGACAATTACCCGCGCTTCGGCCAAAGAAGTCTTTGAGGAATGCTACCAACATGGTAGCGACCCCGAAACAATCGTCGCGCACCGTGGTTTGGCAGTAATCGGTGATAGTGATGCGCTATTGACGATGGCACGAGCCGCGGTAAGTGCCAATCCCAAAGCCGTTGCCGACTTCAAAAGTGGCAAAGATGCCGCAATTAAATTCCTCGTGGGGCAAATCATGAAGGCCTCACGCGGCCAAGCCAGCCCCCAGGCAGCCGAAGCAGCCGTGGTGGCGGCATTATCCGAAGTATAATGGCGCTCCTCCGATCTACGTGGTGGCAGGGCATGGTGTCTAGGTATGTAACCAGAATGTATGTCATCTCTCTCGGTTTGCCGAAAGATGCATCAGCCCCAATTTGTGCGGTTTGACACAAATAGCCCGAAGTGGTAGCATAATGCCCGTTAATCGGCATGTTACATATACTACTGACGAACTGAAAGTAAGCAGGTTATTTATGCCGCCCATCACCGAACACGTCGTCTTGCGAGATAATGACGTACCCAACATTGCAGATCTCGATGTCTACCTCAATCATGAGGGCTACGAGGCTCTGCGCATTGCCGTCACCGAAAAGACCCCCGCCGACGTTATCAATGTCGTCAAAGAAGCTGGGTTGCGCGGCCGTGGTGGCGCAGGCTTCCCCACAGGGGTGAAGTGGGGCTTTTTGCCCAAGGATGTCTACCCCCGCTATTTGTGCTGTAATGCAGACGAAAGCGAGCCTGGTACATTCAACAATCACCAAATCATCGACCGCAATCCCCATCAACTCATCGAAGGGGTAGCGTTGTCAGCGTACGCCATTGAATGTCAAACCGCCTACATCTATATCCGTGGTGAATTCGCTGCTGGAGCACGCCGCCTCGAAAAGGCTATCGCCGATGCTACTGCCCGCGGCTTCCTCGGCAAAAACGTCTTTGGCACGAGCGTGAGTATCAACATCGTCGTCAGCCGCGGTGCCGGTGCCTATATCTGTGGCGAAGAAACCGCCTTGATGGAATCACTCGAAGGCAAAATCGGCCAACCCCGCCTCAAACCACCATTCCCCGCAGTTGCCGGTTTGTACGGCAAACCAACCATTATCAACAATGTCGAAACCTTGACCAACGTGCCTCGCATTGTCCTCAAGGGTGCTGAATGGTACCGCAAAAACGGCACCGAAAAAAGCCCGGGCACCAAGGTCTTTTCGGTATCGGGACATGTACGCAAGCCAGGCAACTACGAAGTGCCCTTCGGTACTACCATGCGTGAGCTCATCTACGACTACGCCGGTGGCATGCGCGAAGACCGCAAGGTCAAAATCATCGTCCCTGGGGGTGCGTCGGCAGCTTGGTTGACCGAAGCCAACATCGATGTGGCCATGGACTACGAATCACTCGCCGCCGCCGGCACCATGCTCGGCTCGGGTGGCGTGATTATTTTGGACGAAACCGTGAGTGCCGTCGAGTTGGCCTACAAAATGGATGAGTTCTTTAAGCATGAATCATGTGGTAAATGCACACCATGCCGCGAAGGAACGCACTATTTGGTCAAAACACTCCATCGCCTCAACCACGGTGGTGCCCAAAAGAATGATATCGCCAAACTCCATGACATCTACAATCAGATGGCTGGCAATTGCTTCTGTTTGTTGGGTGAAAGTGCCGTGGTGCCCATCCGCACCGCTCTCAAGCTCTTCCCCCACGAATTCGAAGAAGCCCTTGCCAAATCATCTGCACGGCACGCCATTCCACTGACTTTGGCGCACTAGAGCTGAACCGTACTCAATCGGACAGCCGGGAGTAAAAGAACGATGCCAGACGTAAACGTAATAATTGATGGGAAGTCGGTTGCCGTCCCCCCCGGCACCAACATCGTCGATGCGGCTCGCCATGCTGATGTGGCGATTCCGGTCTTTTGTTATCACCCCAAGATGAAGCCCGTCGGCATGTGCCGGATGTGTTTGGTCGAAGTGTGGACCCCGCGCATCGACCCCGCCACTCGCCAAGTCGTGATGGGACCCGATGGGTTGCCCCAGATGGCCTTGATGATGAACAAACTCCAAGCCGCCTGTGTGACTCCGGTCAGCGACGGCATGGTCATCAAAACCACCACTGACAAAGTCAAGTTCGCCCAACGTGGCGTACTTGAGTTTTTGTTGACCTCGCACCCCCTCGACTGCCCCGTCTGCGACAAAGGTGGCGAATGCCCACTGCAAAACTTGACCATGCAATGGGGTCCCGAAGTGTCGCGCTTTGACTACGCCGACAAAGTGCACTTTGAAAAGCCCGTCAAGCTAAGCGACGTCATCTACCTCGACCGCGAGCGCTGTATCCTCTGCTCACGTTGTGTGCGCTTCCAAGACGATATCGCCGGCGATCCGGTGCTGGGCTTCGATAATCGTGGACGCTCGTGGGAAATCATCTCGAAGTCGGAACCCGGCTTCGATTCGAAGTTTTCGGGCAATACCACCGACATCTGCCCCGTGGGCGCCTTGACCAATGCCGACTTCCGCTTCCGCTCACGGGTGTGGGAAGTACGCAGTACCCCCAGCGTCTGCACGCATTGCTCGGTCGGTTGTAATTTGACCATCGACACCCGCCAAAACAAATTGATGCGCATCATGCCCCGTGAAAACGACACTGTCAACGAAATCTGGCTGTGTGACAAAGGGCGCATGGGTCAACGCTTCTTCGAAAGCGTCACCCGCATCACCACCCCCATGGTGCGTCATAACGGCAAATTGGTCGAATCAACCTGGGAAGATGCCCTCAACCGCATCGCCAGCAACATGGCCAATATCGTCGAGCGCTCAGGCAACAACGCCGTGGCAGGGCTTATTTCGGACAACCTGCCCAACGAAGACCTCTACGCCTTCCGCAAGCTCATCAGTGATGTCTACGGCAGTGCCTCACTCGACCACCGCCCTGGCTTGCTCACCGATGTGAGCATCGACGATGCGCCGCTCCAGGTAGGCGTCGGTCGTGACACCAACCTAATGACCGTCGGCAAAGGCACCAGCGTACTCGTGATTGCCGCCGACCCCGAAGAAGAAGCACCGGTCTATCTATTGCGCTTGCGCGGCATACAGAGCCGTGGTGGTGCCGTACACGTGGTCAATTCGTTTGCAACCAAGCTCGGCAAAACGGCCTCAAGCGATACCCGGATTACCCAAGGTGGCGAATCAGCCTTTGCGTTGGCCTTCCTCAAGCAAGTCATCGAAACCCAAGCTGCCACCGGCTTTGAGCGGCGCTTGCGCGGGTTGGACGACGTGCGTCAGCATTTGGCCAAGCACTCAATCGAGAGCCTGCTCGCCACGGCCGGTATCAGCGCTGATCAACTCAAAAAGATTGTCGAGGCCTACATGACTGCCAGCAATAGCGTCATCATGTATGGTCGCACTGCCTTGCAGATTGGGGCTGCCGTCACCCAAAACCTCGCCAATGCAGCCATGGTTACCGGCAAATGTGGTAAAGCCAATAACGGGCTCATCGCCTTGACGAGTGGTGCCAACACGATTGGGGCGACTGCCTTGGGGATTCGTCCTGCCAAAGGTGGTGCCAGCGCCCACGAAATGTGGAGCCAAGCTGAGCAGGGGCAAATCCGCGGTTTGTTTATCGTCGGGATGGACCCCGCCAGCAAAAGCGAACGCGCCGCCCAAGCACTCGAAACCGTCGCCAAACATGGGTTTGTGGCGGTACAAACGATGTTTATGAGCGAAACCGCTAAGCGCGCCGATGTAGTACTCCCCTTGATGGCCACTGCAGAGCGCGATGGTACGATTACTAATGCCGAACGACGCGTACAGCGCTTCCGCACGGCGACTGCCGCGCCTGCAGCCATGATGCCCACCTGGCAGGTATGTGCCACCGTGGCCGAATACGCCACCGCCAACGTCAGCAATGGTCGCACTGCCGTCGCCAGTGGCTGGAACTACGCCGTCACCAGCGATGTGACGGACGAAATTGCCAACGCCCAAGCCCGTTTTGGCGGCGTGACCTACACCAGCCTCGATTTGAGCATCAATTCATGGGGTCGTCAGACCAACGAGCTCTTTTATTATGACGGCACTTCGTATAGCAATAGCGAAGGGCTCGGTGTACAACTCGCCAGCATTGCTGATGACAGTAATGCACCATTGCACATGGCAGTCGTCGCACCCGTGGTGTATGAGCCCAAAGGCGAATTCACCATGTTAATGCAGATGCCAGTACGCGCATATGACGGTGGCGAGTGGAGCACGGATTCCAAGTTGGCGACACGGCAAGTGACAGCCCACGTGGTGCTCTCAGTTGCCGATGCCAGCCGCTGGGGGATTGCCATCGGCGACCTCGTGGCGTTGTCATCACCCGTGGGAAGCGCCTTGGTGCGCGCCCAAATCGATGCTGGCTTGGCTGAAGGTCAAGTACTCTTGCCGGATGTGGCAGGAGCTCCGACTAATTTGGCATTAGCGGCTTATACGCGTGTATCAGTTCGTCGCGCCGAATAGCAGGGGACTGAGGAGGATTTGATGGATTGGATTGCGATACTCATCCTGTTGGTGCGGTGTTTGGTACTGGCACTAGCCGCGACCACCTTGTTTGCCTACTTCACGTTGTTTGAGCGGCGCTTGTTGGCGCGCTTCCAAAACCGTGTCGGCCCCAATCGCGCCGGCTACATTCCGTTGCCTGGTGGCAAAAAACTCTTTGGTGGCGTCCTTCAGCCGGCGGCCGATGCGGTCAAGCTTTTTTTCAAAGAAGACGTCATCCCAGCCTTGGCTGATCGATGGGTGTATCTGATGGCTCCCGGCTTCGCTGTTGTGCCCGCCTTGATTATCTGGGTGGCAATTCCATTGGGGAATTGGCCAGACGGCAATGGTGGCAATTGGTTGCATTACGCACCGATTGACGTCGGTATTTTGTACTTGTTGGCTGTGACCTCGATCGGGGTCTATGGGATCGCGATTGCCGGCTGGGCTTCGAACAACAAGTACTCGATGTTAGGTGGGATTCGTGCCTCGGCTCAGGTTATTTCGTATGAATTAGCCTTGGGGTTGAGCATTTTGGGTGTGGTGATGCAAAGTGGCACGTTGCGGACCGAAGGCATCGTCAATGCACAGGTCGGTATATGGAACATCGTGCCGCAGTTTATGGGCTTTATCATCTTTTTGATTGCCAGCACCGCCGAAGTGGTCCGTTCGCCATTTGACTTGGTCGAAGCCGAACAAGAATTGGTTGGTGGCTACAATACCGAATATGGTTCGATGAAGTTTGCCTTGTTTTTCATGTCGGAATACATCAAGCTCATCGCCATGAATGCTATCGCCGTCACCCTCTTTTTGGGTGGTGGCAATTTGCCCGGCATCGAGCAAGCCAGTGCAGCCATCACGGCGAGTTATGGTGTCACCGCTGGGAATGCAGTCATGGGGTTAATGACGCTGGGGGCATTTTTGATCAAAACCACCTTATTGTCGTTCTTGTCAGTATGGATTCGTGCCACGGTACCACGCGTACGGTATGACCAGCTGATGAACCTTGGCTGGGTGATTTTGATGCCGTTGGCGTTACTGAATGTGGTCATCACCGCCGTATTTGGGGTGGTGTTCCCGGTTGGTGCCGTCGTGCCGCAAATCGCGATGGGTGTGATTGGTTTGATTGTGATAGTGCTAACCACAGTGCTTGCAGCTCCCAAACGAACAAAGCGTGGCGTGACGCTGGTTCGTTCGCAGGCGCGCAACTAGAGAGGATCGCATGCTAGGCGCACTGATCAAAGGCTTGAGCACAACGTTCAAGTATCTCTTCAAAAAACCCGTGACGGTGGAATACCCCGAAGTCAAGCGCCCGGTTCGCGAGCGCTTCCGTGGGCGCCATGAACTCAAACGGTTTGAGAATGGCATGGAACGGTGTATTGGGTGCGCGTTGTGCGCGGCAGCTTGCCCATCGGATGCTATTTTGGTCATCCCTGCCGAAAACAACCCCGCAGCCCCTAATTCGCCTGGCGAGCGCTACGCCGCCCGCTACGAAATCAACATGCTCCGGTGTATTTTTTGTGGCTACTGCGAAGATGCTTGCCCAACCAATGCCATTGTGCTCGAGCATCAGTATGAGCTGTCGTTTTACGACCGCAAATCGTCGATTTATGACAAGTCGATGTTGCTCGTCCCCGTCGACAAAGGGCACGGCGAGATTCCACCGGTGTTGCAGCAACTCAACCGTCGGCCCAGCCCGCCGGCACAAATCGACCTGTAGGGGGCGCGCATGGAGTTGGTAATTTTTGTGATGACGGCGATCGTCGCCATTATTGGTGCAATTGCCATGTTGACGAGCCGTAATGCAGTGCATAGCGCATTGTTTTTGCTGCTCAACTTTGGGGCGATTGCAATACTCTATCTGCTACTACAAGCACCGTTTTTGTTTGCAGTGCAGCTCATCGTTTATGCTGGCGCCATCATCGTACTCTTTTTGTTTGTGGTGATGTTGCTTGGCGCCGAGCGCGACGAAGAGGATGCCAATCCGATTCGTTGGCAGGCACCGGTGGCAATCACCATGGCCGTTTTGTTGGTCGGCGAAATCATCTGGGTATTGGTGCGGCAGTCGCAAGACAGCATTGCACGGGTCGGGAGTAGCGATAGTGATTTTGGGTCACCGGCACAGATTGCGCAAGCGCTGTTTACGACCCACCTATTGCCGTTTGAAGTCGCGTCGTTTGTGTTGCTGACCGCCTTGATTGGCGTCGTCGTGCTCCACCAACGGCGGAGCTAGCGGAGGCAGTGATGTTACCGACGATTTTTTACATTGGCCTCAGCGCAGTGCTGTTTGTGATTGGCGTGTGTGGGGTATTACTGCGGCGGAGCACGTTGATGGTGTTTATGTCGATTGAGCTAATGCTCAATTCTGCCAATCTGGCACTAGTGACATTTGCCAACCAACGCCAATCGCTGGACGCTCAGATTATGGTTTTCTTTGTGATTACAATTGCCGCAGCCGAAGTGGCTGTGGGGTTGGCGTTGTTAGTGATGATTTTTATGCGCAAACAAACGACCAACATCGACACCATGACCACCTTGAAGGGATAGTATCCGTCAACCGTGCCGCGCGCGGCTAACGAATGCAGAGTAGCTCATGACGCAAATCGCTTGGTTAATTGCCCTCATCCCGGCGTTCCCACTCGCCGGCTTCTTGCTGAACGTCTTCCTCGTGCGTGGCGAACGCGCCAACGGCACCGTAGCAAGCCTCAGCATCGTAGCAGCCTTTATCACCACCGTTATCGCTGTGATTAATTTGGCAGGCTTAGCGGTCGAATCACGGTACATCGCCATTACCCTGTGGGACTGGCTATCCGTGGGGCAAGTCACTGTTTCGTTTGGGTTGTGGTTTGACCCACTCACTGCTGTGATGGCATTGCTCATCACCGGAGTTGGTGCCCTCATCCACATTTATTCCATCACCTACATGCATGGTGATTCCCGCCCGGGTCGCTACTTTGCCTACTTAAATTTGTTTGTCTTTGCCATGCTGATTTTGGTAATGTCAGACAATCTCTTCTTGCTCTTTTTGGGATGGGAAGGGGTGGGGCTCTGTTCGTTCTTGCTCATCGGTCATTGGTTTGACCGCAAACAGGTCGCGCCGAACATCGTGCCCAGCGAAGCTGCCGCCAAGGCCTTTGTGGCTAACCGCGTCGGCGATGCAGGCTTGCTGCTAGCGATGATGGTCATCGTGTCACACTTTGGCACCTTGTCGTTTTTTGGCAGTGACGGCATCTCGGGTTTTGTCAGCAAATTAACCGATGCATCGTTTACCACGATTAGCCTTGGTGCATTGGGTAATGTGGGGCTCGTGAGTGGGATCGCATTCCTGATGATTTTGGGTGTGGTTGGAAAATCAGCCCAACTCCCATTGTTTGTCTGGTTGCCCGACGCCATGGCCGGCCCGACACCGGTGTCGGCACTCATCCATGCTGCCACCATGGTGACAGCAGGTGTCTATTTGATTGTACGGACGCACGTTGCGTTTGATTTGGCACCTGACGCATCGGGTTGGGTGGTGATTATTGGCGCGACGACGGCCTTGATTGGTGCTACGGCAGCGGTAACTCAGTTCGACATCAAACGGGTGCTGGCGTACTCGACTATCTCGCAATTGGGCTTCATGATTGCCGCTGCCGGTATGGGTGCCTATACCGCAGCGATTTTCCATTTGCTGACGCACGGGTTGTTCAAGGCGTTGCTCTTTTTGGGCAGCGGCGCGATTATCCATGGCATGCACGATGTCCAAGACATGCGCCGGATGGGTGGCTTGCGCAAACACATGCCGGTGATTTTCTTGGTTTATAGTGTTGGAGCACTGGCGCTTTCGGGGATCTTCCCGTTGGCTGGCTTCTGGAGTAAAGACGAAATCATCACCCATGCGTGGTTTAGCGCCCAAAACGTCAATGTCACCATGGTACTGTTGCTGAGCTCCCTGTTGACGGCATTTTATATGGGGCGCCAAGTAGCATTGACCTTTGCCGGCGAGGTACGCGACAAAGATGCTCATCCACACGAAGCGCTCGGCACCATGAAGTGGCCATTGTACATTCTCGCTGTTGCGAGCGTGTTGGGTGGGCTGATCAATTTGCCTGGGGTGCATTGGTTGAATGACTGGCTTAATCCGGTATTGCACCAAGAGGCAGAATTATTCACCTTGAATATGGGGATTTTTGCCACCGTAACGGTGCTATTGGCTGCAGGGGCGGGCTACCTCGGCTACCGCATCTATAGTAGTCCAATAACTGAACGGCTTGCCCCAGGCGACGAAGACCCCGCACATTATTACCTCGGCGACATTTGGAAGGGATTCGAAATGGGCTGGGGTGTAGATTATGTGTATCAACGGATTTTCGTCAAACCGTACCGTACCTTCGCGACATTTTTGCATGACGTATTTGACCAACAAGCCATCGATGGTATTTTGGTCGAAGGGAGTGCAGGCATGGTTGGCCGGTTTTCGCAAGCGGTGGCACGCCTCCAAAACGGCAACGTGCGCACCTATGCCTTGGTCTTTTTGATTGGCGTCGTCGTTCTCGTCGGATATATAGTAATCGGCGTGTAGTCGGGATGTAGCAGGCCTGCTACACCTGGGTGTGGGGTGTTCGTGAACCAGTTAGGTATACCGTTATTGTCACTATTGATTGCGACTCCGTTGCTCGGGGCGATGGTGGTGTTGCTCACACCACGCCAAGCTACCAGCATGCAACGGGGCATCGCGACTGTCGTGAGCATCATCAATCTCGTCCTCGCAGTCATCGTGCGATTCAGTCTCGCGCCGACTGCTGGGTACCAGTTGGTCGAGCAACAAACCTGGTTGCCAGCGATGGGCTTACACTATGCGGTCGGTGTCGACGGTATCAGTGTATGGCTTGTCATGCTCGCAACATTGATGACACCGCTAGCGATTTTTGCCGCCCGCCACCAACCAGCAGGCAACCAGCGCCCGTTCTATGCGTTGTTGCTGGTACTCGCAAGTAGCTTGATTGGGGCCTTTGTAGCCACCGACTTGTTGCTGTTCTATCTCTTTTTTGAGTTGACCTTGATTCCTACGGCGCTCTTGATTGCGTTGTACGGTGTAGGCGAACGGCGGGCAGCAGCCACCAAGTTTTTTGTGTACCCCTTTGTAGGGTCGGTCTTTTTGTTGGTAAGCATCGCCGGCTTGGTGTATGTCAACTGGCAACAAACCGGCGTAATGACCTTTGACAGCGTGGCACTCAGTGCGGCGATTGCCAATGGTACCCTCAAAATCGACGAAAACCTCGAGCGATTGCTGTTTGCCGGGTTCTTTATTGCATTTGCGATCAAAACACCGATTTGGCCATTCCATACGTGGATGCCCCAAGCCCAAGCGGCGACCCCCGACGACGGGTCAGTGGATATTGCTGGGATTTTGGTAAAAATCGGTGCCTACGGCTTCATCCGCTTTGCGATTCCGTTCTTCCCACATGCGTCGGCATGGGCGGCCCCCGCAGTGGCAATTTTGGCAGTTATCAGCATTATTTATAGTGGCATCATCGCCTTCGGGCAACGTGACATGAAGGTATTGTTGTCGTATGCCACCATAAGCCACCTTGGGTTTGTGATGTTGGGGATCTTTTCACAGACGGCCGAAGGGATGAGCGGGGCGATTGTGACGATGATCAACAGCGGCATCACCACTGGTGCCTTGTTTTTGATTGTGGGCATTTTGGCTCGTCAACCAGGCGGACGTATCGCCGACAACTTTAGTGGCGCGTGGCTGAGCGCGCCGCGCTTTGGCTCACTAGCACTCGTGGCCGTGTTTGCATCGATCGGGGTGCCAGGTCTAAACGGCTTTATTGGGGAATTTTTGGCGTTGCAAGGTGCATGGATATCAACGCACATCGGTTTCACCTTCATTGTATTTGCAGTGCTGGGGATCATCGTATCGGCAGCGTATTTGTTGCGCATGTATCGTACGGTTTTTATGGGTGAAGTATCGGTTACGTCGGCAGTCCCCGAAGCGAGCAATAGTGAACTTTTGGTGCTCGGGCTGTTAGTCGTGGTGATGTTGGTGATCGGGCTTTATCCTCAATTGATTCTCGGCAACATGCAGCCAACTATTGCTGGGCTGGTCCAAAGCTTGACCCAAGGGGCCACGCACCCGTAACGCACTACGGCGCCGCGCCGTGATTGTATGGAGCAGAACGATATGGCACAAATTGCGTTGCCAAGTATTGATTACTCGGTTATTTTGCAACTGGTGATTGTTTTTGGGGCGGCAGCAGTCCTGCTGATTGTCGATTTGTTTGTGGCTACTACGAGCAAACGCATCACGGCGTTGCTGGCCTTTGTAGCCGCAATCGTCGCATTGGTTGCTGGTCAATATGGCACCACGGGGAGTACCTTGGCTGGTGCAGTAAGCTACGGACCGATGTCACAATTAGTCAATATCATCATTTTGGCTGCCACTGCGGTCAGCATTTTGCTAGCGAGTGACGCTTTGCCCAAACAAGGCATCGAACGCGGCGAAGCGTACATCTTGATGTTGCTGGCGAGTGGCGGCATGTTGTTATTGTCACAAGGCAGTAGCGTCGTGATGTTGTTCCTCGGCTTGGAACTCTTGTCAATTGCCTTGTACGTGTTGACCGCCATCGCCTTCCCACGCTTATCATCCGAAGAAGCCGGGCTCAAGTACCTAATTGTCGGTGCCTTCGGCGCCGGGTTCTTGGTATTTGGGATCGCGCTGACGTTTGGTGCCACGGGGTACTTGACCCTGAGCGACATCGCCACCCACATCCCCACTAGCGGCATCGAACGGGGGTACTTCTGGGTAGGGGTCACCATGATGCTAATTGGCTTTGGCTACAAAGTGTCACTTGTCCCCTTCCACATGTGGACACCCGACGTCTACCAAGGTGCGCCAACCCCCATCACCGCTTTTATGTCGGTAGGGAGCAAGGTCGCTGGGTTTGTGGCCATCGTGAGTATTTTGCAGGTGCTCGGCAACGAATTGATGGTGCTTCGCCCCATCTTGATTGGGGTCAGCATTGCCACGATGGCGATTGGGAGCATCGTCGCAATCAGCCAAACCAGCATCAAGCGCATGTTGGCGTATTCGAGCATTAGTCATGCCGGATTCGTCATGCTCGGCGTTCTGAGTGGTGATGCCAATGGAGTACACGCCGCCATCTTCTACTTGGCCGCCTACACCATCACCAATTTGGCGGCGTTTGCGGTGGTAATGCTCCTCGAAGCCAACGATGGCAGTGATTTGACCATTGCCGATTTGGCAGGGCTGTGGCAACGGCACCCCTGGTTGAGTGTGGTGATGTCATTGGCGTTGTTGTCACTCGCCGGCGTGCCACCAACGGCAGGGTTTTTTGCCAAATTCTTGATTATCACGGCGGTGTGGCAGAGTGGCTTGGCATGGTTAGCCGTCGCCGCGGCAGTGGCGTCAGCCATTGGCGCTTTCTTTTATGTGCGTTGTATGTTGCAGATGTATAGCGGCGACAGTGAGAGCGGCGAACAAGCCCGCATCCCCTTGGCATCAATGGTTGCCATCATTGTAGTAACGATTGCCATTATCGTGGTTGGGCTGGCGCCATGGACGATTACCTCGGCGTTAGCGCTGGCACAATAGTCGTACAGCCACACAAAGAGCGGTGCGCCCCAGCTGGGGCACACCGCTCTTTGTTGATGGAACCGGCTTATTTGTCACCAGACAAGACATACACATATGTCCCAGCACCAGCGAATTTGCTCAAATCAATCGCACCAATCACCAATGATTTATTGCCATGCTCATATGCCGACAAAAAGAAGCCATCTTGTAAGCCAGGCGTGCGGGTTTTGTAGGTCCAACCACCCGTCCCCAATGCTTTGTTGTAATAGTCAGCAACAGCCGTAAGATCGGCGCTACTTTGATAAATAGTTTCAACGATGGTTTCAGGTTTGACAGCTCCCGTCTCGAGTCCTTTACGGGCCGTACTTTGCCATTCTGTGACAATGCCTTTTACGGTTGCATTGCTGATTTCTTTGGCATCGACTTTGCTAATGGGATCGGGGATAACCACGCTACCACCACCACATGCAACCAAGAACACCAGCCCCAACGCCACTAATCCTATCCGCCACAACTGCTTCATGCTGCTCCTTAATCAACCCAACAACGACGATAACCTACATATTATATAACCCAATTGGCCGTCCATGTAAAAAACAAGCACACCCTAGCGCTCGGCGGTAATCCGCATCACGACGATGCCATCACGACTATTGACCTCAGCAAAAAAAGTCACAATCACCACTGCATTCCCCTTGCGGTACGAACGCAACATGCGCCGTTCACGCGCAGGGATGGGGGTGTCGATGGACCAGCCTTGCGCCGTAGCAGCCTGGTCATAGACCTGGGCGACCGATTCCATGGGTTGCATGACCCGCACATAACTGATGTCTTGGGTTACACGGTAGCTTTTGGCACGGAGCATGGCATACATGTTGAGGGCATAGGCATCCATCACGCCAGGCAGGCTCGAACTACTCCGCACTTGATACACCACCGCGTCAGGAGGGTCAGGGATATTGCTGTTTTGGGTGGTGGCTGCACACCCTACCAACACAAAACATGTTAGGATACGCACAAGCAGACGTCGCATACAGCACCTAAGGATTTCAATGAACTCAGTAGATATTATCACGGATGGCGCTTGTGCGGGCAACCCAGGACGCGGAGGCTGGGCCGCCATCATCGTCGATGGCACCCACTACAGCGAGTTCAGCGGCGCCGACGCCCACACCACCAACAACCGCATGGAGCTACAGGCGGCTATTACGGGACTACAACACGCCCCTTCCCATCGCCAATTGCAGGTAATCACCGATAGCCAATACCTCATCAACGGCATCACCAAATGGGTCAAAGGCTGGCAAAAAAACGGCTGGCAAACACGCGCAGGCCAACCCGTCGAAAATCGCGATTTGTGGGAATTACTCATCGCCGTCAACGGCCCCCACGTACGCTGGCAACATGTCAAAGGGCACGCCGGCCACCCCCTCAACGAACGTGCCAATACCCTAGCCCAACAACAAGCCGGGTCGGGCACAGGCACGCCTCTGCCGACACCGACCACACACAATCTAGCAGCCACGCCACTCAGCCAGCCGGCCTTCCCCTGTTACGTGAGCCTAATCGGAAGCGACCTGCAACGCCATGCGACGTGGGATGCCTGTCAACGGAGCGTGCATGGCGTGTCAGGTGCCAAATTCAAAAAAGTCGCCAACCAACAACAACTCGAAGCACAACTGCGCTTGTGGAAGCTGCCTAGTTAATTAGGCGGATTTATCCGCTCGAGCCGGGCAAAACTGGCAATCAAACGCTTTTCGCCGACGACATCGTCGGCAAACTTCACTACTACTTCGAGGTCATCATCGACGACTTTGGCAGCCAACACTACTCCTTCACCAAAGCGCTGATGCCGTACCACATCACCGACCTCAAGCACGATGGGTGGTGGCGGTGAGACGGCTTTGTTGGCCTGGAATGCCGCGGCCGTCCCCCAACCTTGGTAAGTCGGATTGGGAGTAGCCATGGTGCGTGCCCCAACCCGACTCCCAAGCGCAGTGCTCGACAACAACTTTGAGGGGATATCTTTCATAAAACGAGAGCCGAGGGTAGTTACGTACTGACCACGATTGAGGCGTCGATTGGCCCGCGACAGCGCCAAGCGCTTGCGGGCGCGTGTAATCCCCACGTACAAAATCCGGCGCTCTTCTTCGACTTGGACTGGGTCTTGATGCGTACGCACATGAGGCAACAAATCATCCTCAAGCCCCACCAAGAAGACATTGTCGTATTCGAGACCTTTGGCTTGATGCATGGTGATACAGACTACGTGATTGTCTGACGCATTGAGGCGGTCTACATCTGCCACCAAGGCAATTTCTTCGAGGAAGCGTGGCAATTGCTCATTGATGGGCAACAACAGGTATTCACCGGCGACACGGCGCAACTCGGTGACGTTTTCCATGCGTGACTCGCCATCACTCTCGCCGTATGCTTCGTTGAGGGCTGTTGCAAAGAGGGTTTCGACCAAAATCGCATCAAACATGTCTAACAGCGACACCAGATTTGTCTGATCGAGCAAGCGTTGCACGCGGAGCGCAAACTGGATGAGGCGTTGGCGCGGAGCACCTTTGAGCATTGGGATTGCTTGGGGATCGTTGACACATTGCATCAATCCTGTATACCACGAGCAACGCTGAGCGGCGACCCAGCTGTTGACGTGCTCTTGGCTGGCGGCGCCAACACCGCTATTAGGGAACTCGATTGCACGAAGTAATGACACATCGTCATGGGGGTCGGCCATCAAGCGCACCCACGCCAACATGTCTTTGATTTCGCGCCGTTCATAAAAGCGCATACCACCAACAAGGACGTAGGGGATCCGTCGACGCGCCAACGCTTCTTCAAATGCCCGACTTTGGGCATTGGTGCGGTACATGATGGCACAATCATTGAAGCGCCCACTCCCCGATACCACGATATGCTCAATCGCATCACAGACACGTTGGGCTTCGTCGTTTTGATCGCTATATTCTCGCCAAGTCACCGCTTCGCCACCGCTGGTTCGGGCAGTTAATACTTTGCGGAACGCGCGCCGCGGCGAAGCGTCGATAAGCGCCTGTGCCACATCCAAAATCATCTGGCTACTACGGTAGTTTTCGGCCAAAATAATCACTTGCGCGCCGGGAAAGTCGGCATCAAAGCGACGAATATTGCGTACGTCCGCTCCCCGCCAGCCATAAATGGACTGGTCATCATCACCCACCACAAAGATATTCCCTGCACCTTTGGCGAGGGCTTTGACCATTTCGTATTGGGCACGATTGGTGTCTTGATATTCGTCCACCAAAAAATAGCGATAGCGGGAATGATAGAACGCCAATGCCTCGGTACGAAAGAGCTCAATCGTGCGCAACAACAAATCATCGAAGTCGACCGCACCGGCGATCCGCAGTAATTCTTCGTAACGCGCATAGCACAACGCATACATGCGGACTTCAGGCGAGCGAGCCGACGCAGTATAGGTGGCGACGTCAATCAATTCGTTTTTAGCATTCGAAATAACCGCCAGCACATTCCGCGGAGTAAAGGGCTTTTCGGGGAGCTTGAGTTCTTTGGTAACGCGGCGAATCAAGCGTTGTTGATCATCATCATCATAAATCAACCAACTACTCGGCAAACCGATTTTGGGACCATCACGGCGGAGCCAGCGCGCAGCGAGGCTGTGGAAGGTACCGATTTCGACACGGTCAGCGACTTCGACACCAAGCAAATCACGCATTCGGGTGCGCATTTCGCGAGCAGCTTTATTGGTAAATGTGACCGCCAAAATTCGCTCGGGCATCACATTGTGGTTACCCACCAGATTGGCGATACGGTGGGTCAGCACGCGCGTTTTGCCGCTCCCAGGACCGGCTAACGCGAGCACCGGACCGTCGATAGTTTCGACAGCCCGGCGTTGTGATTCATTGAGCCCCGCAAAAATATGATTTGTCATTGATTACGAGCTACGAAAGATAAAACCGATACGCCCCAACACAACTTGGGCGCTATCGGGCAATGGGGTCGGCACACCTGGATCAATCCGGACGCCATTGACGCGGGTATGATTGGTTGATTGCAAGTCAGTAATCATCCATTGGCCGTCGATAATGGTTAAGCGCACGTGCCGGCGACTGATGCCGCCACTTTCGGCACCATACGGGGTCATATCGATTTCGGGGTGTACACCACTAATAGGATCATCACGACCAATGATGATTTCACGGCGACCCGTCGGCAAAGGGACAATCGTGCCTGATTCGAGTTGTAAGCGGGCAGCAGGAGCAACGGGATTGATGACTGGATTTACCACCGGTTCGAGTGGATTCGCAGGCACGGGCATCAACGTGTTTACCCGTGGTTGCAGCATGTCGGCAGGAACAACGGGCGCCACGGGGGCTACAGTGAGCGGCGGTGTAGCAACCGGCTGGTTGGGAACGACAGGCGAAATAACTGGTGCCGGGGGCGCAACAACCGGAGGAACTGCAGCGACAGCAGCACTGCCGGCACGTGGCACCATCACTTCGACACCAAATTCTATGAGCTCAGCGCGCATTCGTTCTTCGGTTTGGCGGGCATCGATAATCCCTTGGAGTACCGCTCGCGGCGTAGCCGAACCAAAGGTACGTTGCAGTTGCTCGAATTGATCAATTATTTCGATTTGGCGAGCAAGGTCTTTTTGTAGACGCTCGATGACGGCCGGGTCAATTTCGGGAGGAATTGGCAAGCTTTCCATTTCTTGCTCAGCAGCTTTGAGCTTTTCTTCAGCTTCCGAAAGCCCCATCAACACTGCTTGAGGAGTCACTTCACGGAATGCGCGGCGCATATGATCCAGCTGTTTCATGATTTCACGCTGCCGCGTAATTTCTTCTTCTAATTCTTGACGACGCTTTTTTAATGCTTGAACGTCACCATCGAACGGTAGCGCAGGAGGCGCTGAATCGACTTCATCGCTCATTACATATTCTGCCTCGGTAGCGACAGGTGCCGAAGCAGAATCTGATACATCATCAAACGCCAATGACTGATTTGCTTGCGTAATTGGCTCATCGTTTTGGCTGATTGGCGCACTTAGTGGCGTTGACGATACGCGTACGACACCTGCTTGCGTTGCATACCCCGATTCGTCGTGTGATTGGGATTCCGTAGGAGTATTTTCAATGCGGTATTCAATTGCCCCAGATGTCCCACTCGGTTGGGTGTTTTTGTGGATGCTATTCATGTCGACTGCAGTATCAGCGAAGCCTTCGCTCGGTAAATCAACTACGTGGAGCTCGGCACTCGTTTGATTGTTGTTTACAAACGCGGGAGCAATCGCTTGACCACAATTGTCGCAGTTTAACTCACCGGGTAAGACGATTGCGCCACACTGAGTGCAGGTCAATGCCGGCACAATGACTGGTGCAACTGGCGTTGCATCGGTAGTTGGGGCATCAAGACGCGCACCACAGTGTTCACAAAAGCGCACATCTAATTTATTCACTTCCCCACACATTGGACATTTCATGTTTCACCTCATTCACCGCGAGAATTTGTTCTCGACGCATTACGATTCACAACGAACCAAAACTACACTAATATTGTCATCGCCACCTGCACTATTCGCGGTAGCCTGTAATGCCATCGCCATCTCATCAACTGTCCCTCCCCGGCGAAAAATCATTGCAATGTCGAGATCACGCACCATTTCCCACAGACCATCACTACACAAAAGCAACATGTCGTTGGGACGCAACCGCTCAATATAAATATCGATTTCGGCGGCATTGGCGACGCCCATCGAGCGCAATACCCCATTGCGCTGGGGATGGGTATAAATATCAGCTTCGATGATATGTTCAAGTTCGACGAGTTTCATCACTAAGGAATGGTCATTGGTGATGCGTCGCAACTGATCATCACGCCATAAATACGTCCGACTATCACCAATATTTGCAATATATGCCGTATCACCAAGCACCAATGCCATGGTCAACGTCGTCCCCATATTGTTCCCAAGTTGACGCGCTTCGTGGATGATACGTTGATTCGCGAATTGCACCGCATCATCAATACATTGCACGACGGCTGACACATCATTGCCAAACGCTGGTTGCATTAGCTGAGTCAGATTGCCAGCGAAAATATGCTCATTGATTGCATTGACCGTCATAGCACTTGCGACTTCACCCGCCGCATGCCCACCCATCCCGTCAGCCACCACATATAACCCAACCGAATAATTCACACCATCGCGCAACCACTGCATCGTCGATACGAGTACGCTATCTTCGTTGCTTTGCCGTTTAAGCCCTACATCAGTGGTAGCCGCACCATGCAAATGCAAAAACCGGCGCGTCTCGTAGGGAACCAAGGCACTCTCGACACGCGCAATACACTGCAGAAACGTGACAAGCAGACCAGCACGAATATCAGCGATAATCCCCAGCAATGGATTGACATCGGCATCGGCAATATCGAATCGTCGCGTAATCCGCGGCACATCGACAAAGGCATTGATGATAGTGCCGATTTGGGTCACAACTTGCGCTTCGGAATCAGTCGTTTGTGTCAAATACGGTGCAATCCGGAGTGACACCGTCGCATCATTATGCAACACCACATCAAGTGGATTGAGTTTACCGAGCGTATACCCAGCCTGATAAAGTTGCATAGCACCACTAAATAACGCATGTGCTAACAACAACGAATCATGCACAGCTAACGGCATCAATGTTTGACCATCAACAGGTCGCCCTAATACGACTGTTCCATCGGCAACTGCGAGCGTCTCATATGCCACCGGTAAGCGCAAATTTTCTAATTTAATGGCACTGTTTTTTGTGAGCTCAAGCAATAAACCTGCGTCAAGGGTCTTGTGGAACTCCGCGCGATACCGCCGCGGCGTAAACCGCGCACCACACGAACCACAATAGTCATCACTAGGCAACCCTAACCGGCTATCACAAAACCAACAACGCCGCCATGGCTCTTGATCAACGATCCAGAGCGCAGCATCTTGCTGTTCGGTAACCAAATATCGTGGTGGCACAGTAATAATCGGATTATTGGTGGTAATCACAGTATCCTCGTTGGTTTAGTATTGTAGTTATCCTACCATATCACCACAAACCTGCAACAGCGAAATGTGTTACATTGCGCTGACATACCTGTCATTTTATTAATTTAAAGCTGCAAATAACTGCTCGATTTATAAATTTGTAAAAATCCCCATTGCAATCGACTTGAGTCAAACGTTGGCAAGACAAACTACCATATTTAATCACCTCGGCAATGTTATTATAACTGGACATTGCAACAAACACAATGCAATACCCACACCGATACAGGTGTATACTAGCACAATATTCGTAATACACATGGTAACACGGGCTCATGACATCTAAACCACAACGCACCCAAGGTCCCGACATTGTCTTGTTTCGTTTACTGTATCACGCCGTCAAACCGCATTGGCAACCGTTGGTAGTAGCCTTTGTGTTACTCGGCGTTACCGCAGGGCTCAATGTGGTGCCACCATCGTTACTCCAGTGGGCGATTGATGGTCCGATTGCCACAGGCCACACAGCTGATTTATGGCCGATTACGGCACTCTATGGCGGCACGGCGATTGCCATGTTTATCATTCAATACATCTATAGTTATTATTTACAAAAAGCGGGGCAACGAGCCTTGTCAGACATGCGGACGAATCTGTTTAACCGCATCATGTCGCAAGACCAGGCTTTTTTTCATCGGAATCCAGTGGGAGATTTGGTGACACGCCTCACCAGTGATGTCGACACGTTGAGCGCGCTGATATCGACAAGTGCTGTCACTATCGTCACCGAAACAGCCACCCTGCTCGTCACTACAATCGTTATGTTCAGTGTAAATTGGCGCTTAGCCTTGCTGGTGGTGGCAGTGCTGCCCATGCTGGTGGTGGTCACCAACTATTTTAGTGCACGGGTGCGAAGCTCATCGACGGGTGAGCGTACGGCGCTGGCGCGCGTGAGTGCCTACCTCAACGAACAACTGCAAGGGATACCAGTCCTGCAAGTATTTGGGGCGCAACAAGCGAGTACGTCACGGTTTGATGGCTACAATAACGCTTATCGCAATGCCTTGATTGTGTTGCGGCGGCACAGTGCTTTGTTTTTGATGGTACAAGAATTCATTTCAGCCATCGGGTTGGCCATGTTGCTGTATGGGGGTGGACAAGGGGTACTGGCGGGCTGGGCAACACTCGGCATGTTGGTGGCGTTTATCCAATACGCCGACCGGGCATTTCAGCCAGTGTTGCGCTTGTCAGAGCAATACAACGCAGTGCAAATTGCCTTTGGTGCCGCAGACCGCATTCAGTACACCCTTAGCGAAGCATCGTCGATTACCGCCCCCGCAGTCGCCACTCCCCCAAGCAACCCCTTTCGGGGTGATGTCAAACTCGAAAACGTCCACTTTGCGTATGTTGCAGATCAACCCGTACTGCGCGGCATTGATTTGCACATCCCCGCGGGGCAACGAGTGGCAATCGTCGGGCCGACGGGAGCAGGCAAATCGAGTTTGATTGGCTTGCTCGCGCGCTGGTATGACCCACAACAGGGACGGATTTTGCTGGACGACATTGACATCCGCCAGCTTGATCCATTGGCGTTACGGGGGTTGGTGTCGGTCATCCCCCAAGACCCCGTGACTTTTGAAGGGGATATTACCTTTAACGTGCGCTTATACCGCGACAGTGTGCCGTATCAGGCCATCCTCGAGGCTGCCCAGACATCGAATGCGGCGGCGTTTATCGAACGCATGCCCGCTCAGTACCAGTCGTGGGTAACCCCTAACGGCGCGAGTTTGTCGGCAGGCGAACGTCAATTGCTGGCCCTCGCCCGGGCGATTGCCTTGCAACCACACGGCATCCTCATCCTCGATGAAGCGACGAGTAGCATCGATACGACTACCGAATCACTGGTGCAAGAAGCACTCGAGCGCCTTTTTCGCGGGCGTACCAGCATCATCATCGCCCACCGCCTCGCGACCGTACGGAGTGCCGACCGGATTTTGGTAGTGCAACAAGGACTGATTGTCGAAGATGGCAGTCATAGTGACCTGATTGCCCAAAACGGCATTTATGCCAAGCTTTACGCACATCAACTGATTGATTCGGCATGACACCACCACTACACCTATTTTCTTCCAGACCGGCGCAGTACTATGCGCCGGTCTGCATATCTGGGTCCTGCGCAACCGAACCATCCTTATATCTGCTGATTCACGTCTGCGCCCCACGTTTTTCCACCATACATCCAAAAAATAGTAACCCACAATTGATTATAAATCTCTCCATACCCGTCGTTGATCACTAAAACAGACAAAAAGTAGAAAATACGATTTACACAAAAATTTGTGCTACACTACATGTCTAGTTTGTACACATTTATGGGTGGATGACATGTTTATTGCGCGCCACGACTTAATCTATCACAACGTTGACCGCTTGAGTTATGGCGTGGCAGTCTGTGATATCGATGGAGATGGTCAGTTCGAGTTTTTTGTGACGGGCTTTGGCTACCCCAACCTCGCCCTGAAATGGAACGGGCGTGGACTCCTAGACACTGCCGATGCGATTATCACCGACAGTCAACGCCAAGCCATCGGAGTAGCCGCCGCCGATCTCGATGGCGACGGCATCGAAGAAATCTACGTGCTCAACAGCGATACATTTGCTGGCCCTAAACAACACGGTGACCGCTTGTTTGCCTTGCATGGCGGCCAACGGATCGATTTGTTTGACCAACCCGAAATGCAGGCGATTGTCAATCGCAGTGCGGGCCGCTCGGTAACCACCATCGATCGTTCGGGGGGTGGGCGCTATGCGTTTTTTGTGGCCAATTATGGTGCCCCCATGCGCCTATACGAACTCAATCAGGCCTGGCAACTGAGTGAAGTATCACGCGCAGCAGGAGTCAACTATGCCACCGGGGGACGAGCCGTGGTCGCCGCGCCGTTTTTTGGCAATGATGTCGACTTGCTGGCGATTAACGAGCGCGGGCCTAACTTGTTTTTCAAAAATAATGGCGACGCCACATTTAGTGACGTTGCTGCCACCTATGGCATTAGTGACCGTCAGCAACATGGGCGGGGCGTGGCGGTGTTTGATGCCAACGATGACGGCCAGCTCGATATCGCCTATGGTAATTGGGAAGGGCCACATCGCTTGTGGGTACGCGGTAGCGCTGGCGCCTTCCACGATGTTGCCCCACCTGCCCTCGCCGAAGCAAGCCGTATCCGCACCGTGATTGCAGCCGATTTTGATAACGACGGCAATCCCGAGCTTTTTTTCAATAATTTGGGCGAACCCAATCGCTTGTTTGGTCGCCGCAACAACCAATGGATCGAGCTCGATATCGGCGATGCCCGTGAACCCGAAGGGCTCGGCACTGGTGCCGCTATCGCCGACATCGACGGAGATGGGCGCCTCGAGTTGTTGATAAGCCACGGTGAATCGGCGCCACAACCGCTGAGCTACTACCATGTACCGGCCAACGACAATCACTGGCTACGCGTACGACCATTGACACGGGCAGGTGCGCCTGCCCGTGGAGCCTTGATTACCATCAATTATGCCGACCGGGTGGTAGCGCAGGTCATCGACGGCGGCAGTGGCTATTTGTGCCAAATGGAGCCGACGGCGCACTTTGGCCTAGGCAGAGATACGAGCGTTAATTCGTTGACGATTCAATGGCCGAGTGGCACCACCACGATTATCGCCAACCCTCACATCGATCAATTGCTGATTATCCCCCACCCGGCAGTCGACGACGACCAGATTTTGTAAGCGCACACAAGCACAGGAGGGTACGATGACGGACACAAATCGCCCTAGCGAATTTAGTGCCAACGAACTGGCAGTATTGGCACCATTTGTCACTGACCTCGATGCGCCTATTTTTGGTCTACGTAATCTGCCCGAAGTCGTCAAAGGAGCGCTTTTTTCGCGTTATAGTCGAAGCGAAAAAAGCATCCGCCGGATTTTGCTCGATGAATTCATCAATCTCCCTGAATCTGGCTTCAATGCACTCGTGGCTGACGCAAGTGCGGCAAGCCGCAATCAACTAGTAGCTGTCGGGCAAGCCGAAGCGTTCTATGACCGCGTACTGGTAGGCTATGGCGATGATTCGGTGGCCGAGCTGGGCGGCGCCCACGTAGCCTGCGAAGACATTAGCAATGTGGCCGCCAAGCTCATCGAAGATGCCCGAATTGGCTTGAGCCCACTCGAAAAATCGACGCGCTATGTCAACTTCACCACCAAAGTCGACGGCCAATACCGCTACGTCCGTGAAGCGACCATCATGCAATCGCGCTGGGCCGATGCCTACGCAGCAACCCTTGATCATTTGTTTGACACCTACAGCGCACTGCTCGAACCAACCATGACGTGGGTACGGACGCGTACACCGCGCGATGCCCAGACCAGCGAGCGAGCCTACAATGCGGCCACGCGCGCCAAAGCCTTTGACATCTTGCGCGGCTTGTTGCCGATGGCCACCCGTACCAATGTAGGGTTGTTTGGCAACGGCCGCGCCTTTGAGTACCTGATTACCCGACTCGGGTCACACGAGATTACCGAAATGCAACAGATTAGCAATCAGTTGCAACAGGCGCTCGACGGCCTCATCCCCTCGTTTGTCAAGCGCGCCAAAACACCACGAGGCACGGCCATGCGCCAGTACATGGCAACAATCCGTCATAATCTGACCAACCTCGCAGGCACACTCCCCAGTGGTGCGCTTACCAGCGCCACACCGCAAGTCACCTTGGTGCGCTACGATCACGATGCGCTGGTCCGGGTCGCCAGTGCGGCGCTCTACCCGCATACGTCGCTGTCATTGCGCGATGTCTACGACCATGTCGCCGCCTTGCCCGCTGTCGAGCAGGTGGCGATTATTGCAGCGGCGGCGGGTGAGCGGACGGTGCGCTTCCACAAGCCAGGGCGGGCCTTCGAAGAAGCCCACTACACCGTTGACATTGTGGCCGATATTGGTGCCTACCGCGACTTGCAACGCCACCGGATTTTGACCCAGACCCGCCAACGTTTTGGGGGCGATTTGGGCTATATGGTGCCCCCCGAATTACGCGCCGCACAACTCGACGAGGCCTATTGTGTGGCCATCGAGCGTGCCAGCGACCTAGCGCGAGCCATCAACGACGATTTGGGTGAAGTGTCGCAATACGTGGTGCCGATGGCATGCTTGATGCGCTGGCAAGTGACGCTTAATTTGCGCGAAGCCTATCACCTGTGTGAATTGCGCTCGAGCCCGCAAGGCCACCCCACTTACCGCGCCGTGGCGCAACAAATCTACCACGCCATCGCCGCCGTTCACCCCGAACTGGTAGCCCATATGCACTTTGTTGACCTCAACGACTACGAGCTCGAACGCCTCGATGCCGAACGGCGCCTCGACAAAAAACTCGCCCAATAACCCATGTGACACATCCCCCGCACGTAGCTACCACCAGCCGTGTGTGGGGGATGTGTCACATGGGGGCAATTACGCCATGACCGATTCGTCCTCTTCGACCTCTTCGTGGTTGTCGTCACCTTCGGCGGCGCTCACGGCAAAGCACTCGGCGGCACGGACGATGGTGCGATAGCGGCGTTGCCCCGATTCACGATCTTCCCACGAACGGGTCAACAAGCTCCCCAACACCATCACGCGGCTACCGCGATGCAAATTCTTGATACAGCGATCCGCCACGCGATCCCAGGCCTCGACAGTCATCCATTCTGACTCATACTGCATGGTGCCGTTGACCCGCCCCGTCATACGCTTGGTGCTGACACTAAATGTGCAGAGCTTCGAGTCTTTGCCGATACTCTTGACTTCGGGCTCGCCGCCCACCCAGCCAATCAACTCAACCCGGTTCAATGTGCCAAGTACGATACGCATATCAGGCCTCCTTCGATACGTTCATTCGCACCTCTGTACGAATGTTGCACTTATCTACCGTTGCCTGACCTCAAAAAGGTACGCACTGATTCGGCAATGTTGGATTGAGTTTAGGGACGCCGCCGTTTGGGTTGGAGGAGCGCCGTGAGTTTGCTTGCTTCGCCAAAGGTGAGTTGCGTAGCGGGTACATCGAGCCCCAAATATTGACTAACGGCGGCGTCGAGTTCGAGACCGTAGGTGGCCGCCATCCGTTGCAACGTTTCGTGTTGGCCTTTGGTGATGGGGCCTTCGTCACGCTGTTGTTCATCGAGTAGGCGCCGCAACTGGTCGATGAGCTGCGAGGCTTGTCGGCGCGTCAATTGGCGCACATCGAGGCGGCGTTCTTGGAGGTACGTCGCAAGCTGGGGTGCATCCCAGCCGAGGATTGTCTGCAGGTCGTCGATGCGTTGCAATTGTGACGGCAAGGCACCCCGCTCACGATCCGCGCCGTACGATTCGCGCGCTTCGAGGATCTGAGCCTCGCCGGCATCGCGTTGCTGGGCATAGATCCGCCACCCTAGCGCCACTGCGTTGGCGATGTCGGCGTCGCTGGCATCGAGGGGCAAGGCGATGCTTTCTTCGATGGTCACATAGTCTTCGCCGATTTTGATTGCCGCTCGAAAAGTGCGGGTCACGGTTGATTCATGCGGACGGTTCGATTTGGTAGCCATGGATTCACCCTTTCGCCATACGTATTTTTACCGAATCGGCATTTGTTCGAGGTCAATGACCGCACCCGAAAACGCCGCGGCTTCGTCACTAGCAAAAAACGCAATCGCATTGGCGATTTCGTGAGGATGCAACAATCGTCCCGTAGGCCGGGTTTTGCCCGCCACCGTGGCCCAATCTGTGCCATTCCCGAGCCGTTGTTGCAATTCGTTTTCGCCCGCACTATTGGTCCAGCCCACATTCAATACTTGCACGCGAATGCCCTCGTGACGATGTGCAGCCGCTAAATTGCGCGACATCGTCACCAAAGCCCCTTTGCTAGTGGAGTAGGCTAGCAAGCTACTCGCCCCCACATAGGCGTTGAGTGAGCCGATATTAAGCACCACCGCACCATTGGGGTTGGTGCGTAGGTAAGGCAAGGCCTGGCGCATAATCAACAGCGGTGCCCGCACATTGAGCGCCATCATGGCATCAAAAAAGGCCGCATCAGTTGATTCGAGGGTACTGCGGGCCACCGAAGCCGCATTGTTGATAATCACATCGATTTTGCCAAAGCGATCCACACAGCCAGCGACAAATTGGGCACAGGCCGTAGCATCAGCCAAATCGACATTAATGTATTGCGCCCGCCCCGCCCCATAGGCGACTAATTCGGTAGCGGCTACTGCACCAAAGCCACAAAATACGACTTGGGCACCTTCGGACAACAAGCGTTGTGCGGTCGCCTGCCCGATACCACTGGTTGCCCCACTAATCAACACCACTTTATCGTCAAATCGGCGCATAGATGCCCCTTTCTTGTCATCATTCATTTATTGGTACACAATAATTCGATTATACGGGTAATTGGGGGGCTTACTCCAGTTGGCGCTGCTATCTACTACAATGAGACTATTCAGTTTTTGTCATTATCATCAAAGGAATCGAGATGCAGGCAGTCATGAAAATAGCCCCGGGCGTCGGAAATGTAACCCTTGGCACAATTGACGTGCCAGCGGTTACCCCAGAACATGTCATTATCGAAGTAGCCTATGCCGGGATTTGTGGCACCGATTTGCATATCTACCACGACGAATTCCGCACCACCCCCCCCGTCGTCATGGGGCACGAAATTGCGGGACGGATTGTCGAAGTAGGGGCAGGCGTCACCGACATCAGTGTGGGGATGCGTGTCACCAGCGAGACCTACTACCACACCTGTCAACAGTGCCGGCATTGTCGCAATGGACGCCCCAATTTGTGCCTGCAACGCAAATCGATTGGGTCAGCAGTCCATGGGGGGTTTACCCGCTATGTACGGGTACCTGCCACCAACATTCATCAAATTCCTGCCAATGTCAGCGACCAAGCCGCCGCTTTGACCGAGCCGTTGGCGTGTGTAGTCAATGCCATCGACCTCAGTCGGATTACCCCTGGTGATATCGCGGTCATCGCTGGTCCTGGGGCGATAGGGATGCTCACCTTGCAAGTACTCGTCGCTGCCGGCGCGCAGGTGATTATGCTGGGCACGCCGGCAGATGCCACCCGCCTCGCCATCGCCCGCCAACTCGGCGCCGCTCATACCATCGATATCAGCACGAGTGATGTGGCACAGCACATCGACTTGATTACTGAAGGACTAGGCGCCGACATCGTGCTGGAATGTGCGGGGGCCGGCGCTGCCGCCCACCAATTACTCCAATTGGTGCGCCGTGGCGGGCGCTACACCCAAATCGGCTTGTTTGGCAAGCCGATTGCCTGGGACATGGATCAGGTCTGCTACAAAGAACTCATCGTCACCGGCAGCAATGCCAGTGTGCCTCATGCCTGGGACAGAGCATTGCGGTTGATTGCCAGCGGGCAAGTCAACACCCACGCAATTGTCAGTGCCATCTACCCCATTAGTGCGTGGCATCAGGCCTTTGCCGAATTTGAAGCCAAGCAAGGACTCAAAATATTGCTCACCCCATTGCCTGATTAAGTGTGCAAAAATCGGTATACTAACTACAGTGACCAAACGAAAGGATACCTCGTGGAATTAGTCATCAATCAAAAAACATACCCCATCCCGGATAACGGCGACAGTCGGCCACTGCTGCTCGTATTGCGAGACGAGCTCAACCTGACCGGTACCAAAATCGGCTGTGGTGCCGGTATTTGTGGCGCCTGCACTGTGCATGTCGATGGCGTACCAACACGTTCATGCCAAACGCCCGTCAATAGCGTGGTCGGCAAACAAATTCGTACCATCGAAGGGCTTGCCGATGCCGATGGCAAACTCCACCCCGTCCAACAAGCCTTCCTCGACCTGCAAGTGCCGCAATGTGGCTGGTGCATGAGTGGTCAAATCATGACGGCAGCGGCCTTTATCGATGGCAATGCGACGCCCACACCCGACCAAATTGTCACTGCCATGGACAAAAACTATTGTCGCTGTGGCACCTATTACCGCATCCGCCAAGCAGTTGCCCATGCTGCTACCCTCAAAAAAGAGGCCACCTCATGACCAACAACTCCCCCAAACGGTGGCGGCTTACCCGCCGTGGCTTATTGATTGGGATTGGCAGTGCCGGCGTACTAGCCCTCGGCTGGGCGGTCGGATTACCAAAACTACGTATGACGGTGTCGACACTCGCTGAAGGAACCGAAAAGCCCGTCAGCCGCGGCGCACCCAAGGCTAGCCCTACGGTGTGGTTTACGATTCATCCCGACAATACAATCCTCCTCAATGTCCAAAAAATCGAAATGGGCCAAGGAATTTTGACGGCCCTGACCCAAATTGCCGCCGACGAACTCGACGTCGCCTGGGAATCAATTCATGTCCGCATGGCCGACACCGGCAGTGGTGTCGATGACCCTAACGGCACGGGCAACAGCGAAAGCGTGGTGTCGCATTATTTGCCGTTGCGTCAAGCGGCTGCTACGCTCATCGTCATGCTCAAAACCGCTGCTGCCACGCAACTAGCCGTCGCGAGCGATACGCTCAACGTCAACGATGCCACTATCACGAGTGCTGATGGGCGGAGTCTTACCTTTGGTGCAATCGTGGCAGCGCACAGTGGCGATTGGGTCGTCCCCAAAGAAGCACCCCCACTCAAACCCAACAGTGCCTTTCGTTATATTGGTCAATCACAACCCCGCGTTGATTTGCCTGCCAAAGTAACAGGCAACATCAAGTATGGCCACGACATGCGCTTGCCCAACATGTTGTGGGGGGTCGTCGCCCGTCCGCTCAAATTTGGTGCCACAATTGCCAGCGTCAACCCCAACAATGCCGCCAGCATGCCGGGTGTACACACCGTCATCACCAAAAATGACTTTGTAGCAGTGGCAGCAGAAACCAAATCACAAGCCCAAACAGCACTGAACGCAATGGATATCGTATGGAATGAGCCGAGTACCCCCATCACCCAGCAAGCCATCGAAAATGCCGTCACCGTAGACCCCAATCAAGGGGTGGTCATCCAACACGAAGGCGAACCCGAAACGGTGTTGCGCTACAGTTCGTTGGTGATTGGGCAGACCTATCGCACGCCGATGGCCGTGCATGCCCACCTCGAGCCGCAAGCCGCAATTGTCGATGTCCGTCCCGACAAAGTCGAAGCCTGGGTTTCGACCCAAGTACCTGCCGGCATGGCAAGTGGGATTGCCAAGGCCATTGGACGCAAAGCCACCGACGTCACCGTGCATCCCGTATTTCTTGGAGGCGGCTTCGGCCGCCGGCTTGATGCCAGCCTCGGTGCCGAAGCCGCCCGCCTCTCCGCAGAAGCCCAACGCCCGGTCATGGTTCAGTGGAGCCGCGCCGAAGAGTTCCGCAATGGCTATGTGCGCCCCCCCACCCACCATGTCATGCAAGGGAGCGTTGAGAACGACGGTCGCATCACCGTGCTATCACACCATCAAGCGAGTGGCGATGTACTGCTCACCATATTCCCCGCAATCGTCGGTGATATTTTGGGCTGGGACATCGGGGCAGTGCGCGGTGCTAAGCTCTTTTATGATGCCAAAGTAGGCAAGCAAACCATTGCGCAACGAGTCAAGCTCCCAATTGCCACTAGTTTTTGGCGCGGCCTAGGGTTACTGGCCGATGGCTTCGCCATCGAGAGTTTCATCGACGAACTCGCCAAAACCGTCAATATGGACCCCTTGGCATTCCGCCTCAAAAACTTGCCTGACACCCCCTTTGGCAATCGTATGAAAGGGGTATTGCAAGCGGTAGCTGATTTGGCCAAGTGGGGCACACCACTCCCCGCTGGGCGCGCCCATGGGATTGCCTGCTCTGCCGATGCCGGCACCTGTGTCGCCCAAATCGCCGAAGTATCGGTGAGCGACGGCACCATCAACGTCCATCACATCTATGCTGCCGTCGATGCGGGGCTGGTCATCAACCCCGATGGGGTCAAAGCCCAAACCGAAGGCGGGATTATGATGGGCGTAGGCTCGACCCTCATCGAAGAATTTATGGTGGTCGATGGTGGGGCAGGGGCAATTAACTTCGACAAATACCCCTTGCTCCGTAATAGCCAAGCCCCGGACATCAGCGTCGTTATCGTCGGTGGTGGCGATGCCCCGGGCGGTATGGGTGAGCCACCGATCGGCCCAGTGGCTGGGGCGATTGCCAATGCAGTGTTTGCATTGACTGGGAAGCGGCTGACATCATTGCCCTTACGACTCTCTTAATCCACATTTGTGCATGTGGGCGGTACGCATCGAGCGCCCGCATGCACAAATTTCTATTTGCATTGTGTTCTTTTTCACGTTATAATTGTCCTCGGTTGGGTCAGTAGCTCAATGGCAGAGCACTCGCCTTTTAAGCGAAGGGTTGTAGGTTCGAATCCCACCTGACCCACCAACCGCCCTCTTGACTACTCTTTTTGTAGTGCCTGCTACAAAGTACGTTTTGCCACGTTGCAATCCGAAAAGTAACGCAAGGCAACAACATCTTCCGTCAACGCTAGTTGCAGCGCGATTTGCCTGCAACCTTTTTTTGTGTAAAAAAACCCAGCGCAGCGTGAATAGGCATGCACACGATCGCCCCATGCGCCCCATCCCACAACAATTCGCACATACCGGCATCTATTGGGGCATCAATATCCCCGCAGCGACACCTGCATACCCCAACATCGCAGACACGCCGTAATCATTTTTACAATATTCACATTGCACAGTTTTTTTCATTGGTGTTGATCTATTTTATTAAAAAAATATCACAAGCATTACAAATACCCAAATGCACTTGTATAAGGCCATTTTCGTTTGTACATTTTGCACAACAAGCCAATATTTATTTTGTATGTAACGTCTCTTTCGACAGTTTTTTGTTTCTTTTATACTACCTGCATTGAAAGATACTTGCTCAATGGCGAAGTAAGTGTTGCGCTGAGGCAACGAGGGAAGCAGAGAGACCCCACAAGGGCTATTCGAGTAAGAGGAGATTGCACATGGCAATGGACGCAAAAGCAGTATTGCAGCTCATCAAAGACAAGAACATCCAAATTGTCGACACGCGCTTCACCGACTTGTTTGGTGGTTGGCAGCACTATTCGTTGCCGGCATCACGCCTCAGCGAAGAGATGATCAATGAAGGTTTGGGCTTTGACGGTTCGTCCATCAAAGGCTTCCAAGCCATCCACGAGAGCGACATGTTGATGATGCCCGACCCCAGCACGGCCTTCATCGACCCTTACTGCAAAATCCCCACCTTGGTATTGATTTGTGACGTCATCGACCCGATTGCGCGTCAGCCCTACTCACGCGACCCCCGCTACGTGGCACGCAAAGCAGAGGCTTACCTCAAGAGCACCGGCGTCGCCGACACGGCATACTTCGGTCCCGAAGCCGAATTCTTCATGTTCAGCGATGTGCGCTTCAACCAGACCTCCAACTCGGGCTACTACTTCCTCGACAGCCCCGAAGGTATCTGGAACAGCGGCAAAGAAGAAGAAGGCGGCAACAAGGGCTATCGCGTGCGCTATAAGGAAGGGTACTTCCCCGTACCACCCACCGACACCTTGCAAGACATCCGCTCCGAGATGATCATGAAGATGGCCGACATCGGCATCGAAATTGAATTGCACCACCACGAGGTCGCCACCGCTGGACAATGCGAAATCGACATGCGCTTCGACACCTTGTTGACCATGGCCGACAAGCTCCAGAAGTACAAATATGTGGTCCGCACCACGGCCAAAGAGCACGGCTACTCCGCCACCTTCATGCCCAAGCCATTGTTTGGTGACAACGGCAGCGGTATGCACGTCCACCAGAGCTTGTGGAAGGACGGCAACCCGTTGTTCTTCGATGCCAACGGCTACGCCTTGTTGTCAGACACCGCCCGCTGGTACATCGGTGGGATCCTCAAGCACGCTGCCGCGTTGTTGGCGATTTGTGCCCCTACCACCAATAGCTACCGCCGCTTGGTGCCCGGCTTCGAGGCCCCCATCAACTTGGTCTACTCGGTCCGTAACCGCTCAGCGGCCATCCGTATCCCCACCTATTCGAACTCACCCAAGGCTCGCCGCGTCGAAGTGCGCTTCCCCGACCCAACCTCCAACCCCTACTTGGCCTTTGCAGCCATGATGATGGCCGGTCTCGACGGTATCCAAAACAAGATCGAGCCACCCGCACCGTTGAATGTCGACATCTACGAGCTCTCTGCCGAAGAAAAATCACACATCCAAAGCACGCCCGGTAGCTTGGCCGATGCCTTGACCGCCCTCGAAAACGACCACGAGTTCTTGCTTCGTGGTGACGTCTTTAGTAAAGACTTGCTTGAATCCTACATCGACATCAAGCGCTCGAAGGATGTGGTTGCCATTGCGTTGCGCCCCCACCCCTACGAATTCTTTATGTACTACGACGCCTAATTCGCTTGGTTGCTATCCGTGGTGTGGCATGACCACACCACGGATTCCCTCCCCAAATCCCCTTTGCCCTTGCCTAAATAATCCCTTCGAATGTGCGATGACGCACATTGGCATATGACTGTGTCAAAAACACCGCCACTATGGGCATTTGCATGCAAAAAAACGGTGTTTCTTTGCGAAATTCGTATAGCCTACCGCGAAATCTAATCCAACCAATCCCTTAATTCACACCATCCAGCGATACGTTTGTTCGCAGGATGGTGTGTTTATATAAAATCACATCAAGTAATCATACGGTCGCACTCCACGCTGTTATTGAGCCAATGACGGAGCGAATCTCATCGTCGCAATTTGCCCAACGTACATACATCTAAATAACAACGTTGTGCGTACATAAAACATCCAATAAGCGCACAACAAAATGCACAGTTTTGGTTTAATACAAAGGTCCGCATCACTTGACATTTTTCACACAAATGACTATAGTACACAATACTACTTTAATCAACGCAATGATGCACCAGCCGAACGCTCAACAGGCGTGTGTGCTGGTTTTTTGTTAAAAACATCCGTTATTTTGGTCATCGGTGTTGTTGCTAATCACGACGCCTAGAGGAGTCGCAATGACCACATCACATCACCCCGCCACCCGCGGACTCTATGATCCACGCTTCGAGCACGACGCTTGTGGTATTGGCTTTGTGGCGCGCCTCAACGGGAGCGCAAGTCACGACGTGTTGCGTATGGCACTCACCGCCCTCGGCAACATGGAACATCGTGGTGCGGTGGCTGCCGATGGCAAAAGTGGTGATGGTGCCGGCGTATTGACCCAACTCCCCCTGCCCCTCATCAACCGCGAGCTCGCCGCCCACAACATTACCGTCGATACCAAACATATCGCCATCGCAATGCTCTTTTTGCCCCGTGATGCGACCGCGCGTGAAACCATCCACCAGCTCATCATTCAACACGCAAAAAAACACCACCTCAACGTGGTGCACCGTCGTGTAGTCCCCGTCAATATGACGGTCCTCGGTGAGCGGGCTGCCATGGCCTGCCCCGTCATCGAGCAGGTCTATATCGTGCCCCAAGTAGCCGTCGTCGACGAACAACGTTACGAGCGCACCTTGTATCTGCTCCGGCGCGATGTCGAAGCAGCCGTCATTAGTAGTGGCATTGCCGGGTTTTATGTGCCGTCGTTGTCGCACCGCACCATCGTCTACAAAGGTTTGGTGACGGCCCACAACTTGCCCGAGTTTTACCTCGATTTGCGTGATCCCGACTACACGAGTGCCGTGGCCGTGTTCCACCAACGCTATTCCACCAACACCTTCCCCACCTGGGAGCGTGCCCAACCCTTCCGTATGCTGTCCCACAACGGTGAAATCAACACCCTCGACGGCAACGTGATGTGGATGCAAGCCCGCGAAGCCGCATGGCGTGCCAGTGGCTGGAATGGCGTCGAAGCCGTGCCGGTACGCTCAGACCTCGGGGCCCGTGTCGCCGGTACCGGTCACACCATTGACACCAACGGTAGCGACTCGTCGATGCTCGACAATGTGCTCGAGTTGACCGTCATGGGCGGTCGCGACGTACGCCATGCCTTGGCGATGCTCGTGCCCGAAGCCTGGGAACGCATCAAAGACATGGATCCCGCGTGGCGGGCTTTTTATCAATACCATTCCACCATCGTCGAGCCCTGGGATGGTCCCGCTGCCTTGGCCTTTTGTGATGGCCAAGTGGTAGGGTTGTCACTCGACCGCAATGGTCTACGCCCAGCGCGCTTTTTGGTGACCAACGACGGCATGGTGATTGTCGGCTCTGAAGTAGGTGCGGTCACCGTCGATGAAGCCAAAATTGTGCGCAAAGGCAAAGTCGGCCCTGGCCAGATGATTGCCGCCGACCTGCGCCGTGGTGTCTTTGAAGAAAATCACGCCATCAAAACAAGCCTGGCCGCCCGCCGCCCCTATGCTGAGTGGCTCACCCAAGAAATGAGCGTGCTGGCGCCAGCCTCTGCCGCCCGCTACGGCCATATCAGCACCCCCGAGGTCGACAAAGAAGCCCAAGCCGCGCAACTCGGCGAGCTCCAACAGGCCTTTGGCTATACCGCCGAAGAATTGTCGGTCGTGTTGCGCCCCATGGCCCGCGACGGCCAAGAGCCGGTCGGCTCGATGGGCGATGATACCCCCCTCAGTGTTTTTGCTGATCGACCTCGCCCAATTTACAGTTATGTCAAACAGCGCTTTGCCGAAGTCACCAACCCGCCCATCGACCCCTTGCGCGAAGATTTAGTGATGTCGTTGGCCACCTTGCTCGGTGCGCGTGGGCACTTACTCGAAGAAACCGCTCAGCATGCCCATTTGTTGCGCCTCGCCGGGCCGGTATTGCGTGACGGTCACATCGAGACCATTCGCACCCACAGCGACCCGGCGTTTAGTAGCACGACAATTGATGCCACGTTTAGTGCCAGTACTGGTCCTGACGGGTTGGTCAAGGGTATCGAGCGGGTCAGCCAGCTGGCCTGTGACGCCGCCCGCAACGGTAGCAAAATCATCATCATCAGCGATCGGGCCTGCAACGACCGTCGCGCTCCCATCCCCTCCCTGTTGGCGGTGGGTGCCGTGCATCGCGCCTTGGTCAACGCGGGGTTGCGCCGTAGCGTGAGTGTGGTGGTAGAATCTGGCGACATGCGCGAAGTGCACCACCTCGCCTGTTTAATTGGCATGGGCGCCGAAGCGGTCAACCCCTGGTTGGCACTGGCATCGGTACGCGCCTTGGCTGTCGAACGCCAAGAGGTCAAAGGTAGCAAAAACGCCGAAGCAAGTGAACCGATCCCAAACGCCTCGCCTGCTGAATTAGCCGACGAAGCCGAACATCATTATGTGCATGCCCTCGAAAAAGGCTTGCTCAAAATCATGTCCAAAATGGGAATTGCCACTGTCGACAGCTATTGTGGCGCGCAAACCTTTGAGGTGATTGGCTTGAGTAGCGATGTCACCGAACGCAGCTTCGTGCAGGTGCCGACCCGTCTCGGTGGGCACAACATGCGCCAATTGGCCGCTATGGTGCTCGAACAGCACGATGCGGCCTTTGCGAGTCGCTTGCCGCTCGTTGCATCACGTACCACCTTGGCCAATCCCGGCTACTACAAATTCAAAAAAGATGGCGAATACCACGCCTTCTCGCCAGCCGTCGTCCATGCCCTGCAAAAAGCTTCCAATAGCGACGATTATGCCCTCTATCAGACCTATAGCGCGCTCGTGCAGAGCCGCAAAAGCGAAATCCGGGACTGGCTAACCATGCGCCCGCTGGGTGCTCCTATCGCCATCGACGACGTCGAGCCAATCGAGGCGATTGTGCCGCGCTTCTCGACAGCCGCCATGTCACTCGGATCTACGAGCGCCGAAGCTCACGAGACCCTCGCCATTGCCATGAATCGCTTGGGCGGTCTGAGCAACAGTGGTGAAGGTGGCGAAGGCGAAGAGCGCTACGACAACGAGCGCAACAGCACCATCAAGCAAGTCGCGTCGGGGCGCTTTGGTGTCACCCCCGGCTATCTGATGTCGGCCAAAGAACTACAAATCAAAATGGCGCAAGGCGCCAAGCCGGGCGAAGGTGGTCAAATCCCCGCCGCCAAAGTCACCGACGAAATCGCCCGCACCCGCCATACCATGCCGGGCATCTCGTTGATTTCACCACCGCCCCACCACGATATTTATAGCATCGAAGATTTGTCGCAGCTGATTTACGACCTCAAGCAGGTCAATCCGACGGCGGACGTTTCGGTCAAATTGGTGGCAGAAGCGGGCGTCGGTACCATTGCCGCTGGTGTCGCCAAGGGTGGCGCCGAGGTGGTGCATATCAGCGGACATTCGGGTGGCACCGGCGCGGCGCCGTTATCGTCACTCAAGCATGCCGGTGTCAACTGGGAGCTGGGACTAGCAGAGTCACAACAGACCCTGGTGCTCAACGGCTTACGTGGTCGGGTGCGGGTGCGCATCGATGGTGGCATCAAAACCGGCCATGATGTGGTACTAGCCGCCCTGTTGGGCGCCGACGAAGTTTCGTTTGGCACTGCGGCCTTGGTCGCCGAAGGGTGTGTGATGGCACGTACCTGCCACAGCAACAACTGTCCGGTGGGAGTAGCCACGCAGCGCCCCGAATTACGCGCCAAATTCAGTGGTACGCCTGATCAAGTAATGCACTTTTTGTTGCATGTAGCCCACGAAGTGCGCGAAATCTTGGCATCGTTGGGTGCCCGTAGCCTGAACGACATCATCGGGCGCACCGATTTGCTCAGCCAAATCACTCGCGACCACGACGATGTGTCGCTGGCTCGTTTGATTGAGTACGTGGCTGGCCCCAACGACGCCATCCGCTATATGGGCGAACCCAATACCACCGTCCAAACCAGCACGCTCAATCGCACCATAATGCACGATGCGACGGCGGCGATGAATGGCGGCGGACCCATCGAATTGTCCTATCCGGTACACAATATTGACCGTACCGTCGCCAGCACCTTGTCGGGTGCCATCGCCAAACGCTATGGTGGCAAAGGGTTGCCCGCCAAGCACGTCACCATTCATCTGCACGGCAGTGCTGGACAAAGCCTCGGGGCATTTTTGGCACCAGGGGTGGCGATTTTGCTCGACGGTGAATCCAACGACTATGTGGGCAAAGGGATGTCGGGTGGTATGATCCGCATCCGCCCCAGCCGCCACGCCCGCTACCCGTGGAGCGACAGCTCGATCATCGGCAACACCTGTTTGTATGGCGCGACCGGTGGCGAATTATATGCGGCGGGGCGGGCTGGCGAGCGCTTTGCGGTGCGCAATAGCGGTGCCGTAGCCGTTGTCGAAGGTACCGGCGATCACGCCTGCGAATACATGACCGGCGGCGTGGTGCTCATCCTCGGTGAAACCGGGCGCAACGTGGCAGCCGGGATGACGGGCGGCGTAGCGTATGTGTATGACGCCACCGGCAACTTCCCGATGCGCTTCAACGGTGATATGGCCGAATCGAGTCGCCTGCGCGACATCGACGACGGTATCGTGCTGGCCATGCTCAAGCGCCACCACAAAGAAACTAGCAGCCCGCGCGCCCACGAATTCCTCAACAATTGGACAAACGCCCGTGGCAACTTCTGGGTTATCCGTCCTAAAGGGCTCGAAGCGCAAGTCATGCCCCGCGTGCTTGATTTGGTAGACACCAAAGTCAAAGCGGGGATGTAAATCACCAACAAAAAACAACGCGCCGGATGGGGGAATGACGCAGCATAGCGTATGCACCCGCATCCGGCGTTGTATAATGCGATTAATACGGCGAGAGGAGCGGGTGTGGTTACACAATTACGACGACGCATCGTTATTTCATTGATTATTGGTGTGATTGTCGTCGCCATATTGGGACTGGCGGGCGATATCAGCCAAGTCGGAGCGAGTTTTCAGCGCTTTGCTTGGCAAACAATGCCGGCCATTTTGGGGTTGACGGCACTTAATTATGTATTGCGCTGGCTCAAATGGGATGTCTATCTGCGCCATATTGGTGCCAGCACCGGCGTGAGTCGTGGTGATAGTGCCTTGTTGTTTACGGCTGGTATGGTGATGGCGGTCACTCCGGGCAAAGTAGGCGAGGTACTCAAATCCTACTTGCTCCGGCGCATCAATCAAACCGCTGTCAGCACCTCGGCACCGATTATCGTGGCCGAGCGAATGACTGATGGGATTGCCATGCTCCTCTTGATGGGAAGCGGCTTGACGCTCTATCCCCCTGCGCGACCATTATTTTGGATCTTAGTAGGAGCCACGGTGGTTGGGATTGGCGTATTGCAGTCAGAATCACTGGTGAATCGCCTACTGGCACTCATCGCGCATACCCGCTTTGCTGCACCGCTCCAAAACGCCTATCAATCGAGTAAATCACTATTAGGTTGGAAAATGCTCGCTGGTGCTACACTCCTCAGTGTGGTGTCATGGTTTTGCGAGTGTGTGGCGCTGGTCTATGTGCTCGAAGGGCTAGGGATTATCCCCACCTGGCTCTTATTGCAACAATCGACCTTTATTTTTGCGGCCTCAACATTGTTTGGTTTGGTATCATTACTCCCTGGTGGGCTCGGGGTATCAGAGGCATCATCAAGTGGCTTGTTGATTTGGATGGTGCCGATGAGCCCCGCTGCCGCCGCCGCCGCCACCATGTTGATTCGTTTTGGTACATTATGGTTTGGGGTGTTGTTGGGGATTATCGCGCTCACGTGGTTTTCGCGGCGCTATCCCAGCACCGAAGGAGAAGAGGCATGATGCGTTGGCTTGTTGGGATTTGTACCGCTCTGCTCGGGCTCATGATATTGAGCGGCTGTAGTACCGCACCCGTGCTCAGCAATGTCAGCCTGTCGGCCACAACATTGACACCGAGTGGCGCCGAAGAATCCGTGTCACTATCGTATACGATTGGCCAAACGGCACTGGTATCGGTCGCACTTGTCGATACCAACGGCATACGCTATGTGTTGCGCCACGACGTCAAGCGCACCGCCTCGAGCATCCCCTACCAGCTCCGCATCGACGGCACCGCCCCCAACAACGACCCAGTCTGGTTGCAACGGGCGCTAGCGAGCGGGGTCTATCATGTGGTTATCACCGCAGTAACCCCTACAGGCACCAAAAACGACGCCCAAGTCGATTTGACCATCAAGAGCGCCGATAGCCCACCCCCCATGATCGAAAATCTTGTGTCGTTCCCCACCACCATTTCACCTAATGCCGATGGTCGCAACGACGTCACCGAAATCACCTATCAACTGCCGGTTACCGCCACCGTCGACATCACCATCGCTACCCCTGACGGGCGCACCTTGCCGTTCGTCACCGGTGAACTTACCAGCCCCGCCTTGCATCGTCAAGTCTGGAATGGCAAAACCACCGATGGGTTGATTCTCGATAATGGCGTCTACACCTACACCATCCGTGCTCAAGACCTTTACGGCAATATTGTTCAGAAAAGTGACAAAATCACCATCGAAGCCAGTGGTCAACCACAGGCATTGATTACCTATACCTACATGGCGCCACAACTCCTCGAGCTCGGTGATGTCATGACCGTCACAATGCGCATCAAAAATACCGGCACCGTGCCCATCCGCACATACGGACCAGCATCGGGGTACGAATACACCACCAACGATGCCTTTTCGTCGATTGCCGATGGCAAATACGTCGCCAAGTCGGGGGGATTTTGGCGGATCGGGGTCGACTGGGACGCCAATGCCGGTGGTGCCGCCAAACGCTACCCCTACCGTTGGGCAATTACGCCACGCCCACCTGAACAGTGGAAGATCCCCTTCGTCGAGGATGAATTTTTGCCCGGGGAAGAATGTGAAATTGTCGGGCGTATCCGCATCAAACAACAAGAAACCAAGATGGGATTTTTCGTAGGGCTCATCCAAGACGGCGTCGGCTTCTTCCAAGACAAAACGGGCCGCACCATCATCAAAGTCGGGTTCTAACTACCGAGTACACACAAAAAAGCCCCAGCGCCATATGTGGCGGTGGGGCTTTTAATCACCCCTATTGCATTACCATGCCACCGTCGCTGTTAAAGGTTTGCCCAGTGATATAGGCGGCTTGCTCTGAGGCGAGGAATGTCACCAACCCAGCTACATCATCGGGGGTCCCGAGGCGGCCGAGGGGAATTTGTTTGATGAGCGCTTCGCGCGTCTCGGGGCCAAGCCCTGCCGTCAATTCGGTGTCGATAAAGCCCGGGGCAACGGCGTTGACAGTAATTGTGCGCGAGCCGATTTCGCGGGCCACTGATTTGGTGAAGCCGATGATGCCTGCTTTAGCGGCCGCATAATTGGCTTGGCCAGCATTCCCCATCAGCCCCACCACCGAAGTGATGTTGATAATGCGCCCCCAGCGCGCTCGGGTCATCGGGCGCAATACGGCACGGGTACACAAAAAGAGCCCTCGCAAATTGGTATCCATCACGGCATCCCAATCATCGTCTTTCATGCGGAGCATCAAGGTGTCACGGGTGATACCGGCGTTATTGACGAGGATATCGACTCGCCCAAAACGATCATTGACATCCTTGAACAAGCGCTCGACATCTTCGCCATTAGCCACATCGGCTTGGATAGCGACTGCGTGCCCACCTGCAGCCACGATGGCGGCGACGGTTTCGTCGGCGGCAGCCTGATTGCCACGATAATTGACGACGACAGTGGCTCCCGTGGTAGCGATGCTGAGCGAAATGGCCCGGCCAATCCCCCGTGACCCACCAGTTACCACGGCAACTCGATTATTCAGCCGAATCTGCATGCCCAACACTCCTTTTGTGTATCAATACATCATGCGAAATTTTTAATTTCGCGAAATTTCGAACAAGGTATCACCATCAATCAATACCACCGGCTTGTCTTTGACACCTTTGATGGCACCGCTGGCAAATTCAGTAGAGGTGACCACAATCCCTTTGGGAATGCCAGCGCGCTTCATTTCTTGGAGCAGACTTTCAACCACGCCGGCAGAGATTTTTTCGGCGACGACACAACGCACCTGCCAGACTGCATCTTGATAGTCGTACCACAAATCCACATACCGATCCTTGTCGGTGAATTTGTAGTCACGCAAGACGTAGCCCTTTTTCTTGAACAAATTATTGACATACCAGCCGAGCTGGGGCAACAACAGGCCACGAATGTCGCTGACTTCGCGGATCGCACCGGCGCGCTCCAACGTACCGCCGCGTGCAGCAGTTTGGGTGCGCGCTTCGCGGTTGCGTTCTTCCATGCGGCCGGTAGTAATCGTCCCAAAGGTACAAAAGGCAATTAACGAGAACGAAATAAAACCACTCGCCGTCAACCACGTGCTCAGCGGCGTCACAGAGTCAGGGGATAATTGGGCGACCATCGCAACATTGCCAGTAAGGAAAATCAACACGGCCAATAAGATGGTGCTGGTAAGGGCACCAATCAACCCCGTCACAAACCCATACAAACCATAAAACCCTTTGGCACTACGGGCCAACAACAGGCCGACCGTCACGGGAACAACCCCTGCCACCACCGCGAGGACGTTGGATTGCACCAACGAAATCGGCATCAACAATCCTGCACCCACGCCATAGAGGATGACGGTCATCCAATTGAGTGAACGAAACCCCTGTGACAGGTATTCGCCGGCAGGCATGGTCAAACGGCTCCAATTCGAATTTGGTTCTTGTTTCATGGTTTTTCCTGTGTAGGCGAAGGCGAAATCATGGGATTGTCGCGCAACAACAATTCATCAATCGCACGGCGCAAATGTGCGATATCGGCAAACGATAAATACACCGATGCAAAGCGAATATATGCCACTTCATCGAGTTCACGGAGCAAGCGCATCGTCACATCACCCACAACCACCGATGACACTTCAGACTCATAGGTGTTCAACAACTCAGATTCAATGTCCGAAACGAGTTGCTCGACACGTTGGGCGGCAATGGGCCGGCGGTAGCAGGCGGTCATCACACCACGCATCAACTTATCACGGTCATATGGCTCACGTTCACCGTTTTTCTTGACAATCACAATGCTGACCGATTCGACCCGTTCATAGGTAGTAAAACGCTTGCCACATTGATTGCACCGGCGGCGGCGCCGAATCGAATTCCCGGCGTCGAGTTTGCGGGTGTCAATGACGTCACTCTCACCATGAGCGCAATACGGACAACGCATGACCCCTCCATTATACCAATTCCACCTCGGCACCAACGTCGCAACAATCCATCGACATCGCTGTTGCCTCTATTGTACGAACAACACCGCAATGTCACAAGTAATCTCTGCAGTTTTGTCAAAAGCCGACACCAAATCATGGTGATTTACCCAAAAAATCCCACGCTGCTACCAATGTAGCAGCGTGAGCCAAACATAATTAGCAACACTATGGCTAATTAAATTGCGGCAACCAACGTGCTTGAGCAACCATCAATTCATCGACCATATTGCGGATTTGATCGAGCGTGGCCACGGCAGCCGTCAAGGGGTCAAGCATCACCGCATGATACACCGCTTCGCGATCACCCTTGATAGCCGCTTGCACAATCAATTCTTGCACATTGATGTTGGTACGGTTGAGCCCGGCAAGCTGCGCTGGATAATGCGCAATGGGGGTGGCTTGGATGCCGTTGCCATCAACCAAACAGGGCACTTCGACACAACAGCCATTGGGTAAGCTAGCAATCAAACCCCGATTGGGGATGTTGCCGTTGATACGGGTAGGAATGTTGGTTTCGATCGCTTCGATGATGTGCGAACCGTATTCGTGCGAACGAATCGATGGAATATCACGAGCCCCAGCAATCATCGCTTGCCGTTCATCGGCTACCATGACTTCGCGTTCGAGGCAGTGGCGCAGATAACCACCAGTACGGCCATTGTCGAACCAATGATCGTGAGGACTGGTGAATTTAGGCACCAACTGCTCGTTGACCATGGCGGCCGTTTTGCGGAAGTAGGGCGAATATTCGCTAGCATGACCACTTGATTCGGTCACAAAATAGCCAAAATGGCGCATC
>Ga0214917_10000368_pt1 | contig 59183 bp, 97 predicted proteins | sample LL_1208_BB_MetaG_FD_177983 | JGI IMG/M metagenome (GOLD analysis project Ga0214917, IMG submission 177983) | Freshwater microbial communities from Lake Lanier, Atlanta, Georgia, United States - LL_1208_BB | ecosystem: Environmental > Aquatic > Freshwater > Lake | place: USA: Georgia | collected... | reverse complement strand
AGGATGCCGTCCTGCCAAACTGTCCCGAAAGCGTAATTCTTGTGTGGTAGGAGAACCACGTCTCCATCATACAAAGGATGTGGCACGCGGCGTCCCCAGCCGTGGATAGCCTTGAGGATTTTGCGAGGTGGGGCGCCGTACCAAGAGGGGTCGAAAGCGGGGGTAGCGATGCTGAGGCGGTCGAGGACGGTGTAGACGAGATGGATGCAGTCGATGGCGCCGTCGGGGTCGGTGCCATCTGCGCCAAGGCGGTAGGGGCGACCGATGAGGTCGTACATCAACTAAGGCGGACTTGGGCAGTGGTGGGCAAGGGGCCAAACACGTCCTCGGTGATGCGGCGTCTTGGTACGTCACCACCAACGGCGTCGATGACAGAGGAAATCTCTAGGCGAAGTTCGGCGTCGCTCCAGATGGCTCCGGCTACTTGGCCGGCGTAGGAGCTGAGCACGCGGTAGTCGGCTTTGTTGTCGGGGTTGAGCATCAGCATGTCCACCAGCACCACCCAACTGCCATCGACCAGTGTGGAGGCCCAGCTACGGCTGAGGGAGTTGTTGGGCAGGGCGAGTTGCGTGGACTGGTTGTCGCCGCTGCGGTTGACTGTCACGCCCGAGAAGCCGAAGGGCAGGAAGCCGTGGGTATTGCCGTTGTAGGCGACGTTTTCGTTAATCCAGAAGTTCTGGAAGTAGAGCGGGGATGCGCCGGCCGTGCGGGGCTTGGCGGTCAGCATGTGACCCAGGGCTATTTCGGTTTTGAAGCTGGTGTCCATCAGTTCATGCCGAGGCGGCTACGGGTGGCGCGGGATTGCTGCAGGCGGCGGAGGGTGCGTTGTTCGCCTTGGGTGGCGCCTTGTTGGGCGGCTTGTGCCATGCCAGCGCGGAACTGGTCGGCGGTGACGTAGTCAACGGAGTTGATGCGTTCCACGGTATAGCGCACGTCAATGGAAGAGACATTCATTGCTGCCAGGCTACTTGTCGGCCCTCCATCGCTTTCTCCATTGCCAGGAATCACTGCAGAACCACGAGCGCCAGATGCATAGCGATTCATGGCCGAACGCATTTTACTGGCCGGAATCACATACTCTGATTCACCACCTTCGCCAATGAGAGCCTGAGTTGGACCCATTACAAATCCTCCCTCAGCAAATTTGAAAGCACCACTGTAATTAGGGACACCTGGCAAGCCTGGAATCCCTGCATCAAACGAACCTCCAAATCCTGCAGCATTGCTTGAAAAACCACCGCTAACGCCACCACCAAAAAGTCCGAGGACTAGTTTCAGTGTGTACATGATCAGCATTTGCGAAATGATTTGTGCTGCCATGTCAAAGAAGCTGTCAGCAATGCTTTGGAACATGGACGACAATGCTTCTTGTGTAGTTTTGGAGCCGCTGGCAATATCCTTAAATGCCTGGCCAAAAGCGGAACCAATAGTTTTGGCTCCTTCTGCCACTTGGTAGCCCCAATTTGATAACTTTGCCAATTCTTCCTGCGCACTAACAGATGCTTCTTTGATAAACTCCATCGGACTTTTTTTCTTTTCCTTGTCAATAGGAACGCCAGCTTCAGCAGTTGCTCCTTTTGCCGTGATTCCTCCTCGTGCAGCTTCAAGATCTGCCAGCGCTTTTCTAAGTCGATCGACTTGATCGGCAGAAACTTTTCTGGCTTCAGCATCTGCAATGGCAGCCTTCGCATTGGCAATGGAAAGATCTAGGCTTTCTAACTGTGCTCGCACAAGTTTGCGCACTTCAGCCACCTGCTTGGCCCTTTCTGGCAGCATGCCTTCTGCCATGAGTTTTTCAACATCTTGCTCGTATTGCAATTGCTCTCTCTGACTTTTTAATAAATCCTCAACAGGCTTAAGAGCCTCTTCCCTTACATCTTTAATTGCCTGTTCAAGCTCCAAGGAATTGGTGATGCTTTGAAGACGCGATGCTTCTTTGATATCTTCTTTTTCTTTTGTACCCTTTGCCTCTTGTAGTGCTTTATTCAGCTCGCGTTGAATTGTCACTTCCTTGCTGGAATACTCAGCAAATGCTTTGGCTATTGGATTAGTTTGCTGAAGCACTAAAAGTCGCTGCTGCTCCGCAAATAAAGCGTCGGAAGCGGCTTGGGCTTGTTTTGCAATTTGCTCTCTAAGACGTTCGGCTTCTTTTGCGGCTTTGTCCGCCCCTTTCTTTTTGCTCTTTTCATTGCCACCTTGCGAATCAACTGGCATCAATGATGCACCAGGCACAACTGGCACCTCAGATCGACGCCCAGATTGACTGACGGAAAGAACGTCTTGAGCAGAAGCCATTCTTGCCGCTGCCAGACGACGTTTTTCTTCTGCCCCTACAATGCTTTCAATTCCAAAAGGCCTCAGAACTCCACCAATATTAAGTTGTTGCATCAGTCGAGCCGAAGGCTTATTCAACTGTTGCAATTTTTGCTTTTCGTTGAATAAGACTTTTTTTGCAATTCCTTGCTGTCTTGCGACCTCTTCTCTTGTCGCGCCTTGCAGCATCGCCGTGGCACCGCCAGAAGCAGCGCGTCCACGAAGTTTTTGCAACTCTGCATTAGCGGCAAGTGTTTCCTGTAGTCCACTAATACTTATTGCCACAGCAACACTAATTACTCCAAAGGCTGCGATGCCGGCTAGTGCGGCCCGAACCGCAGTTAAAGGACCAACAGCAGTGGTCGCACTGCGAGTTAGAAGCGCCATTTGCAACTGAGTTCCAGCCAGCGTGGAGTTAGCGACGGCGCTAGTTCGCTGCAAAGAGGCAACAGAGACGTTGAGAGCGATAAATCTTGCGGTTGCAGTGCTAATTGACGCAATTAACCCAACAAGAACGCGCCCACCTAGCAAACTAAACGCAGTATTTAACAACAAAATATTGGCGTAAATTTTTAATAAAAATCCAGTAATTGGATTGCCTGCAATTGCAGTCAAGACTTTTGCGGCATTCAATAAAACACTGCCAAACATTTGAAAGGAAGGGACTAATTCTTTCAGATTGTTACCAATGCCTTCCAGTGACGGCTTAAGGTTTTCAAGTTCTTTTGCAAAGGCCATGCCTCCTGCGGTTTTTGCCTGAGTGCCAGTAAAGAAAGCATTGAAACCATCAGTGATTGTCTTAATACCACTCGTAAGTGGCACGACGACACTGTTCAAGAAGCCAATTGCTACTGGCTCGAAGCTTTCATAAAGAAGCCTGAGCGAATTTTGCATGCGATTGATTGCACCCTGGAAGGTTCGCGCAGCACCCTCGGCGCCGGGACCAAACTCTTTGCTCATGACAACACCTACGTTGTTCAAGAGCACGTTCATCGCCTTGCCCTTATACACCCCATCTTCCAAAGCGGCCGAGAATTTCTGAATTGCATCTGGCCCCTTGAAACCCGCTGCTTCGGCGAAGATGGCCATGGCGCCAGGGAGAACATCGCCCAGTTGTCCCTTCAACTCTTCGCTCATCACCTGGCCTTTACTGGCCATCTGGGCGAACGCATAATTAACGCGATCAACTTTGTCGGCACTCATCCCAAATGTTGCTGCCGCCTGGCTGATTCCAGTGAAGAGGCCACGAATTTGCTCCCCATTGAATCCAGCAGGGGCCATGGAAGCGTAAAGCTTCGTAAATCCATCGCGTGCGGACTGGAGGGGAACGTTGTAACGATCAACGATGTCCAGAATGAACTGGTTTGATAGAGCTGCTTCCTTGGCCGATGGAGAAATGTTGTTCAGAGTATTCCTGAAGCTTTGTAGCTGACCTACGGCATTGCCAACTTGTCCCGGGAAATCCTGCAAGAATGCAAGCAATTTATAGGCCTGGCCAAACAGCAGCACTTGTTTGGTGGCAAATGCAAACTCGCTACCAAGTTCGTTGATTAAACCAGCGCCAGGGAGTGAAACCCTGCTAATTGCACCAAAGAAATCTCCGCCACCAGCGCCGCCTCCTCTGCCTCCGCCGCCGCCACCAGGAGGGATGGCTCCTCCTCCGCCAGCTCTCGATGGAGTGGGGACAATTGCTCCTGGAGCGGCATAGGGCACAATTGCGCTCTGGGGACGCGCTGAGCGATATGCGTAGCTATACGGAGCTGCGCCGCGTCCTCCACCGCCTCCCATAATGTCAACGCCTCTCAGCGCAGACCTGATGCGTGCTTCACGTTCACGACGAGCGAACATTTCAGCTCGACTCTCCCCGTCGCGTCCAAGTCGCCCAGATGAATAGCCTGCTGGTGCGCGACCAACACCTTGGGGCAAGAAACCTGCCACTCGAGTGCCGCCAAGCATTGGCCTGCCCGCCGTACCAAGATCGCGAACATTGACAGCGCGAACAGCACTGTTCAGTCCGTCACGAACAGCATCAACAAAAGCGTTTGCAGCGCCGCGCAAAGCTTCTTTAAGGCCAGCATTCAGGATGTCACCAACGAGCCTTTTCTGCGAGGCAAAAGCAGAGCCGGGAAGTTCCGCAAATTGACGCCCAGCAGGCAGCGCCATTGTTCCGGTCGTCGACACCCCGCCTCTAGGGGGACGTATTGCAGGCCAATCAATGGGAGGGAGAGATGTCGTGGCTGCCTTTAACTGACGCTGAATTCCACGGAAGAGCGATGTAGTTACATCCCTCACCATCACTTGAATCACATTGTTCATCGAGCCGCTAGACACGGCAAGCAATGCAGCTAAAATTCTGTTTCGAATGGCGGTGGCCGCCTGAAGAACCAGGGATCCGGTGGCTCCTCTTGCAAAACCCGCAGCTCCCGCAACGCCACCAACTGCAGCAGCTCCAATAAGAGCCCCTTGTCCGCCACTGCTCATGGCGGTGTGGACAATATGAGCAACCGTCTCTTGGATGAAGGTCGTCAGTCCACTGGTATCTCCAATGGCAAGCCTTCCCATTTGGCCCGCCAGTCCAAATATTCCACCAGCGCCTAGTTTCGCCAGTCCTCCAGTGGCCGCGCTACCTAGAGCCTTTGCTCCGCCCATTACCGCGCCAGTGGCAGCCCCTCCCAGGGCTCCGACGGCTCCGCCTTTTAGTCCTGGAACAATGGAGGCAGAAATTCCTTCCCGCATCGCCTTGCGCACAGCAAGTTGCACGCTGGCGGCTAGCTGGCGCTCGAATCCAACCAGAGCACCGCCCAGTCCAGGCAGATTGCTTAGTCCTTCCCTGAGGGCGCCAATGACGGCCGAACGAATGGCTTGAGCCATTTGACGCTCAGCCTTGACCATGCCAGTAACAAAGCCCTTTTCAAAGCCTTCGGCCGCAAATTTACCAAGCTTTCCCGTTTCCTTAGAGGGACTTGCAATGCCAAGCGTATCTTTAATGGCCCTGATCAAGCCAATGCCTAAATCCGCTGCGGCGGCCCTGATCTTTTCGTCTCCACTTTGCAAGCCATTGAGCAAGCCAGCAATCGAATCTTGCCCTACCTGGCTTAGGTCTTTCGCAATCTTTTGTTTATTATTTGCGATTCCTTCTTGAAATGCTAAGAAACCGGCGTCTGCAGCGGCTCTGTAAAGTCGCTTAATTTGATCTGGCTTTAACTGTTTGAGAGCCTCTTGAGTGAAGCCTTTTTGAACAACTCCCGAAGCTCCACCACTTCCTCCGCCTGAAGGTAGATTGCGCAGCGCTTCAGCAAGTTTTTGCGCCTTAAGAATTTCTGCGCTTAAATTTGTATTAACCTCAAGGTCGTACCTTCTGCGTCGAATATTTGCGCCTAACGCATTTAGCTCGTTTTGAATTGCTCGTCGATCAAAGCGAACGTTGATCGGCAAGTTATACCCAGCCGCCGCCTGTCCAAGCCCGGAAAGCTGCTGGCGAAAAAATGCCAGGTCAAGACTTACCCTAAGTTTCAGATCGGCGTCTTGAACTGCCATTCTCAAATCCCTACCTTGTCAATTCTATAATCATTGGTCCTGGTTACGGCTGCTGAATGTCTTAAGCTCGTCAGCAAGCAGCGCAATCACTCTTCCATCCATTCGCCTCTGCTTCATCAATCGTTGCAGTACGGCCATGCTTTCACCAGTGACGCTCTCCTCTTTTTGAACCTTCTTAACGTCAAACGGTAAAAAGTAGTCGGCCTTGATCGAACCCTTCTTGCCGCCCATCATGGTGGACGCCATTGCGCCAAACTTTGCCGTCGCAATGCTTTGAATGTTGTACTTCGCTATGTCGTGCTTCTCCAAATATTTCAATGCAGTCTGAACATCCTTCAGCCTTTGTCTCCCAAAATTTTGCGAGCTCCAGCGATCATCCCTAAAGTCCGAAGACACAAGCCGAAAATACAACTCATTCCAATTTGTCATTGAGGCCAGAAACTTTCTGGCCTGGGCTTCTAACTGTTCTGCGATGGAGGAGAATTCCTCTTCGACGCTTTTTTTGCTTCTCCGGCCTCCTTCATTTCTGATTCTTGCTCAGAACTGATAAATTCAACCACCTTGGCAATAATGCGACGTGGCAGTGCGTTGGTATCCTCTGTGCTCCAGTCTCCAATATCACGCCATTCCCCATCGATCAAGCCTTGCCCGCGAGAGCGAATAAACGCAGTGACCATTCGCGCATTTGTAGCTTCAACAGAAGAGCCGCTTGTCAACATGCTCAGGGTTTCTTCCGTAAATTCAGAAAGGAGCTCTGCTTCGCTAATTGTGCTGCCTCCGCCTTGAAGCAGAACAAAAGCCTCGTCCAAGCTGATGCCTTTTGAAGTGGCAATTCTTTTTGCCAATTGAACAGCTTTGATCGTCGCCTGGCTTTGAAGCTTGCCAATTTCTTCCTGCTCAATGGCCTCGGCAACAAGCCAACCACCAAACTTTTTCAGGCGCAAGCCAGGCAAAAGCTCGCAAAAACCTTCTTCTTTAGTCTCCAGCAGAAAACTGTATTTGCTCATGATCAAGAATGTTGAGAAGAGCGTTGAACACCTTTACTCGCTCAAAACTAGAGCGAAATTGAGGCGGTATTTCAACGAGGAACGAATGGTGGTCGTTCGCAATTCTAATGGTCGCCTGTCTATGGGAAATAAGGCAAAGGATGCCCACTTCCATTGCGGTGCCATCAACGTTGTTGTTAATGGCGTGAACTAAATTGTCGGCACTATGCAAATAGTCAATCTTCATCGGCTCATCGATGCGCTTCTAATGCGAGAAATTAGTTCCGCCCGCAAAGAACTGGCTTGAAACTTGCTTCCCACAATAAAAACATCTGTCCAGGGACGAGGGTTTCCATAATTCGTACCCTCCCCCTCATGAACGTAATAAGCATATGAACGACCAGAACTGTTCTTAGCATCCCAGTGCCAAGAAGCAGAAATGTCGATGCCGCCTTGTGAAATAGAAAAGCTATTTCTACCACTTTCGTACAGCTCACCATAGTCATAAATATCCCGAGGAGATCCCGCTTCTTTGATTGGGGCGCCAGGATTACGCCTTGTAGTTTCTCTGCTATATGGCCAGATTGGCTCTGTAAATTGCTCTCGAAAATACTCATTAACGTCTTCTCGCGCCCAATTAGCAAAAGCCTGAGTCAACTGGGCCTCAAGTCTTTTGGTATTAGACAATACTGCCCCAACGATAACTGCGCTCATGCTGGATAAAAGCGATGGAGGACAAGGTCGGGTATTGAAAAGCGACAACGCTCGTAAGCCACGTCATCACCCGGAAAATAACGAGGCGTAGAATCTGGAAACCGCCTGACCATTCTTTCCATTGCCTCTGCGATTTGTTTGCCATCTGGATTGTATTGAACTAATATTACTTCCCATATTTGCGAAACCTTGACAGTGCCACTTAACGGAGAGGCCGGCAGTAACTCGGGATATTGTCGCATTGTCACCTCAAGTCCAGTCACTTTCCACTCGCTTGGAACGCTTTTCTGCCCAACAACATATACCGCAGGAATAGTGCTGTTATTTGGCAAGATGTAAGTGCCAATCAAATTCGGGGCCGCTCCAAGAAGTTCCACTACAACTTCCCTGAGCTGAAGAATGTTCATAAAAAAGCCCCTCCGTAAGGAGAGGCTAGCAAGAAAACAGCCCAAAAGATCAATTGGGAGCCGTGGGAATAATGCTGCCAGAGCTGGTTGCGGCTTGATGAATGCCAATGCGACCACGGCTAATCAGGTCGAAAGTGACTTCCACAAGGTTATCGGCAGGATAGCTCTCGTTGTAGTTCATAACGCGGCCAACGTAAGCCACGCGGTCGTAGTAAAAAGTGGTGCCGCTTGAACCAAGTTGCTTGTTGATTTCGACATACACTTCTGCAGTCTTGTCGTAACGACCAGTAGCAATCACCTGGAAAGCTTCGTCAAAACTGTCGGGCACGAAAGTGGTGCCATCAACATCCTTCTGGAAGTAAGAAGTGATGGAGGCAGTGGCCTGAGAGGTGACGATCACGCTGTCAGAGAAGCCGCCGCCGCCCAGCAGATAGAATTCGGTGTTGCCATCGTTAAAGGCAACGGAAGCAGTGGTGGCCGCTTGCAGGGTGTACAGGGTGGGAGCGCCACTGACAGTGAAGGTTGCACCACTCTGAGTGATGACAGGGCGACCAGAAGCAGTGATAATCGAGCCAACGCGCACAATAACGTCTTGGCTCTTAACCAGCTCGGTGGGATGATAGAGCATGAGAAGATCCTCAATGGAAAGAGAAAATGGTTAAGCGTCAGACGTTCTGAACGCTTCCTTTGCCAACCAGTCTAAAAATACCCCTAATTGGCGTGCCGAGGAATTGCCAATAATGATCAGCAATTTGCTCGTTTGGCAATAGCTCAAACCGCCCCTCCCTTCCATTGATTGTTGCAGCAGCAGAGCTTCCAGGAGTGATTCCCGACAAAGTCAATGGACCAGTCAGTCTTCCTTCCATGTACACCGCTGTATTGTCCGCACCAAGCAAATAATCGAAACGAGGATTTTGCTTCTGCTTCAACGAGGCATAATAGGTAACGCCAGTGGCAGTGGCCACGTAGTTACCAGTGCCGCTTTCGACCACATACCCAGACGCCACCTGCCAAACCAAAGTGGCATTAGCAAGTGGAGCGAGCACATTGGTCATACGACAAAGCCAATGGAGGAAGCACCAACGACGGTTTCAAGCATTCGCTTAAACTCTTGGCCATATTGTGTGGCCTCAAGTCCCTTGCCATACACCTTGCCGTCTGTGGCTCCAATTTGGATGCCCATTTGAGCAAGTTGAATGGCAATGATATGAGCGGCTAAATGCTTTGTTGCGCGGTCGGCTTGGTCGCCAAACACGTCGCCCACATCAGCCGTTGCCTCGGTGATGGCCCCATTCACGATTCCCGATGGATGGGGAGTGAACTCAGGAAAGCGCTCGAGAAAGCTGGCGTAGGTAACAGCCATGATCAGGCTTTTCCAATGCGGATGGCTTCAAGACGCTTGCTGATGGCATTGCGCACCCTTACGCGACCTTCCACTTTTTTCCATTCCTGGAGTTGATCCTCGTCGTGCATAATTTCAATCATGCGGACGGCATCAGAAAGCGGAAGGCCGGCAAGTGTGGACACCTTTTGAGGAATGTCCTGAACAGTGGGAGTTTCTTTCAGTTCTTCAATGGCGCCGATTGCCATGAGGCGTTTGACGGTTCCATTGCTTCGTGCTTGAGCCCACTTGGTCTCTGGCACATCTGAATTCACTCCCGGACTGAGCTGGATCATGCCGGCGTCAGTGATAACGCCGAGTCCCCCTTCACGAGGCGGATTTTCGAGCTCAGGGCGATAAGCAATCAACATTTGAATGTTCTATAAGAACTGCCAACAAGCTTAACGCCCCGATCACGTTCAGTTATCTTGAACGTAGATGACACTCTTGGGATAGTAGAGAGCCACGCCACCAACACGAGCATGGGCGGGAACAATGAATTCCAGGCCACGCTGTTGAGGCGGGAACAGCTCAAGCGGCTGAGGAATGTGCAGTTGCACTTTCTGAGGGTCGCGCTTGTACACCACCATGCGGTTCTTGTCCAGCACACTGTTGTCGGCATCAAGCTGGTTGATGGGCTCAACGTTGCGGATGTAGGGGTTGGTGCGCAGGAAGTACTCCAGCACGGTCACGTCCGAAGAGTCGCTATTGCGGGTGGTGCTGACTTTGTTGTAGTCCTCATAAGGCATGAGGATGGTGTCAGGCTCTTCCTTCATCTTGGAGCCATTGACGATGGCAGTCACGCCATAGTTCAGCAGCTCAAGCATTTCCTGGGCAGTGGTGCCGCTATCGGTGAACCACTTATCGGCAACCACAAGGTCAACCGTGGAATTGTTGAAGAAACCACTCAGGCCAACAGAAGCTTCGCCAAACATGGCGATGTCTTCCACCTTCTCCTCATAGGCGCGGCGAACGGCAGAAGCGCGGCGCTGCTCGAGGGCGATGTTTGCCATCTGTGCAGCACGAAGCTCTTGAACGGTGTAACCAAACGAGCCACCGATCGAGCGGATGTTGATGCTCTTCTCGGTTTGGCTGATGTCGGCACGAGGCAGATCGTCAGCAGCGTCGGCAATCACCTTGAATTCACCAGTGGCATCCATGATGCGATAGGTGAAAGTCTGGGCGCCAGGGCCAGCCTCGCTGGTCACAGGCAGGATAGTGGGGTATTTGATGTCAGCGTACTGAACTTCAAACACCTGGGGGCGGATGTACTCAAGCTGACGCTCGAGAAACAGACCCGCTTCGTCCATGCGAAAATCAGACATTGGAGGGCCTCCTATCAGGAATTGTCAGCGGTGAGGGTGAAGGCAGGACCGTTGAACTCAACAATCGCCAGGCCAGAGCCGGTAACGGAAGTGAGGTAACGAGCGTTCGAAAGAACAGCAGTCTTGCCCGAAAGCGATGCGCTACGCAGTTGACCTGCATACTGCACGCCGGTAGCGGTGTGGATCACGCGCACTGCGGTGGCAGGGGTGACAGAACCATGCACGTACATGGCAACAGCGCCCCCGTTGACAACGTTCATTGCCTGGGCGGCCTTTACGCCAGGACGATTGTTGGCATTCAGAGCGGTTTCGTCGACATAGGTGAGGGCATTGACGCCCAGCACAGTCTCGCTCGTGCCGCTGATGGTCTTAGCGGAGTTAGCAACAGTGCCGCCACTTGCCCAAGTGACGATGTTACCGAAAGGAATCACAGCACCAGTTTCATTGATATAGGTGCCGATGGTGTTGTCGCGAATATCGGACAGTTGGCCTTCCAGGAGGGCGGTCAGCTCAAGCGAATAGCTCTGCTGAACACCACCTGCAGTAGCCGTGCCCGAAGGGGTGAAAGTAACGGCCATGGATCAGCGCTCCTTGGAGATGGAAAGAGGGGTCTTCCAAGCGTTCTGCAGTCGCTCCATGTAAGAGGAGGGTGCAGAGGCGGGAGAGGCGATGGAAGCAACGGCTTTGCGAAGCTCATCGGTGGCGGCAGAATCGCTACGAGCCGACTCAGCCAGGGTGTCGAACATGGCCTGCACATAATCGTCGGACTTCTCCGACAGATCAATGGCATCGCCACGCACCGCCTTGACGGCGGCCTCCATGATTTCACGGGCATCTTTACCAGCGAAATCAAACTCGCTATCCAGGGTGGTGCGAGCTTTGTTGATCAGAGCAACACGCTCCTCAACAAGCGAATCAATATTCACTTGCTTTGCAGCTTCTAGCTCGGCCTTAGCGGCCTCAAGCTCTTGCTCCAGGGCGTCAGCGCGACCCTCGGCGGAATCACACTTGCCCTTCATTTCTTTGCCCATAGCGTCCATTTCTTCCTTCATTTTGGAAGCCTCGGACATCATGGCATCGTACTTTTTCTTCATGTCCTCGTAGGACATTTTGGCATCTTCGCGCTCTTTGGTGATCGCCAGAGCAACGCTCTCGCTCACCTCGAACTCGGCGCCATCAAAATTGACCTTAGCAGTCATAGATGGTTCCTCAATGGGAGATAGTAAAGACGGGTCGGCAGCATCCAGGCGATCTAGATGAAGCTTCACCTGCGGGCCTGCCCTGCCCCTGCGAACAACGGCAATGTGATTACCATCGATCATCCGTTGGATGCCGTCGTAATGTTCACCGCTTTTCGCAACGCCGGGCGTCGGGTCAAATTGCACCCTGTAACCAGCACTCACTTCTTTTGCATCACCCCGCATGATGCGTTCAATCGCATCCTTGTCGGTGATAGTCATGACGGCACGAACAAAGCCGTTGTCATAAACCACTTCAGTGCCTGAAAAACCAATTTGATAGTCTTTCGTGTTGGCGCTGTCAAGCAGAGCGGGGGGATGTTCAAAAGTTACAGCCTTGCCCGCAAACGAAGCGAGGCTTTCTGGCGAGCCCACTTCTTCCTCGGGACGATATTCACGCCGAACCCCACCGTCCGCATCGGTGTACATCTGTACACCTGTGCGAGCAATGGTGGCCCAAGTACGAAGATAACCCTCGGGGGTTAGTTCGTACTTTTCAATGGGCGCGACATCGTAACGAAAAGAAGTTTCGCTCATAGTGTAAAACTAGCAAGATCTATTACAATATCCACAACTCTTGATTCATACGCGAATCAAAATGCGCTACTTAATGGCAAGCAAGACCAATGCCCTCCGCATGCCTCACTACCAACGAAGGCTGCTTGTGGCAGAACGCATGAGGGATGCCCGATTGAATAGCGGATTGTCGCAAAGAGCCGTTGCCAAGGAACTGCACATAGGTCAAGCCACTTATTTCAGAATGGAGAGCGCCGAAACAGAACCTTCTGCAGTCCAGCTTGCAACCCTAAGCGGTCTCTATGGTCTATCCGTGCTTTGGTTACTGGGAATGCCTAACTTCGTGGTCAATGCCGCTCAATCCTCGTCATCTTCGTCCTGAATTTCGCGAATTTGAGCTTCAATGTTTTCCATCACATAGGCCTTAGCAATAGCCTCTGCTTCAAAAGTGAGCATTTTTACGGGCTCGAAATGCTCGTCGGGCTTGTCATAAAAACTTTCAACAAAAATGTGGGTTTCGTCAAGCCTTCCATTCCTGAAGTGTTGCCGCTCAACGAGGCGCCATTGAGAGGTGCCACGATGCTCTTGGGAAGAAAGAATAGCAAGGGCCTTCATGACGCCAATGCCGTCTTCCTCTTCTTCCTCAATGACACGCACGTATTCGCTCATTGACCCTTGTTGCGACTTTCAACCATCTTAATGATGCGATTGGCCCAGGCCCTACCCGCATCTCCGCCCCACAAAAGTCCCGCTATAAACCCTGCGTCATCTTCTCCGCCAGCAAGATTCTTCGCATGGCGAGAGAAAAATGCAGCCATACGCTTGATAGTTTCGTAGCTCACAGCTTTTCCGCTGGCCAAGCTCGTTGCCCTGGCCACGCCACTACCAATGCCCTGCCTCCCTGCTTCTTGTGTGGTTAGACCACCCTTGCCGTATTTCCTGCGAAGCTCGAGGCCACGACGCGCTGCGGCACGAACAGACGATGGAGGGGCGAATGATTCAGCGTCACCCCTCAGTCCTTTCCCATTGAATCTTCCATGCCCTCTTCTTCCTCTTCTGCGCCTCCAAGTTCTTTCATGAAGGCCATGTAATACTCGTCGCCCATATCCTGTTTGGGCTTCCGAGACATTCCAGCTTCGGACAGTGCAATCGCGAGAGCCTGCTGAGGGCTCTTGACTGGTTCGCCACTGCTACTTTTGAGCTTGCCGGCCTTGAACTCCCTCATAACAGTGCGAATTTTTGCCTGCTTTTCTTTCTTGGTCATTTCGCTCAAAGAGACTGCCCTTATCTTAGCCGCCTGGACTTGTGCATCTTTTGCAAATGAAATCGTCTGGACTTTCAATTTGCCCCGTTACTTGCGCCGTCACCCGCTCAAAGTCCTTTCCTCGATAGTATTCTTCAATCGTCATATCGTTCAGATTGGGGAGCTTAACTTCAGCGTGATAGTCCATGCAACACAATCGAATGTCTCCATTCCACATGACATGGAGCCATTCATCAAGGCGGCTGCAATGGAACGGCGAGCCTGGGCCAATATCACGAACCTTGCCAAAGTTATTTTCGCCAGCGCCCCGTTCCTCTCTGTTGATTGTTCCAGCCCTGTCGTGATAAGTGAAATAGTCCAGATCAATCCACGAGAGATCAAACCCATGCTCTTTTGAAAGGTTGTACCAATACTCGAAATACTCCTGACGAGAAAACCAGTGACGCCCAATGCCAGTGCGAGAAGATCCACTCCCCCGAATTCGAATGTTTAGACGCCCCTTGGCTTCTTTAATTAAATTGATCAAATGAGAAGTGGATCGTTCGTGATTGATCTTCATAATCTCTTCATGAGAAGCCTTGTCGATGCCATGGTGGCTCACCCACACCTCATGGGGCTTGCCTTCTAGCAACGGAATCAGGCGTTCGGTTTTATCTCTAGAAAGCAACGCTCCGTTTGTTGAAAGCTCAAGGACGGCCCTTGGAAACTTGCTCTGTATTTCTTCGCACAGCTCAAAAATGCGCTTGTCAACGAACGGCTCTTGCATCAAATAGGGACAAATCTTGCCGCCATCTTCAATACTCTCTTTCCATGGCAACAGCAGGTCCAAGATACGTGAAAACAACTCTCTGTCCATGACGCCGTAATTGGCATGGTGCCAACTTTCTATCCAAGGACAAAAAACGCAATTTGCATTACAGGCTCCTTGCGTTTGAATTTGAACGTTCTTGAGGCGATTCATCGGATGCGTGAGGGAGAGTTGTTATGGAAGGCGATGGGAGGGAGTGTGTAGCTTTTTAACAAAGGCAAATCTTCTTTTCGATAGGCGAATAGATGATGCTCGTAATCTCGCATGCTTTCTGTATTGGCAATCATTTGCAGGTCCAGCGGCAAGTAAGCCCGCGAAAAAACCTTGAGGAGTTTAGATAGGCCTTGCCTGGTAATCAAGTAACCATCCGTGCCACATACATAGCCCCAGGTGAGGCCATCCTTGTTTCGCATGCTGCGATCATTAAAAAACACAAGATCCGCATCTTCTGGCACTTCAAGAACCAGCGGTCGCATCACTTCAGTGTCGTCCTCGAGAATCACAAGATGATCCATGCCTTGGTCAAAGGCATGCTTCCAAAGAGCAATGGAAGAAAGTATTAGTGCTGCCTCGCCAGTGCGCTTCAAGGTGTCTTTGTCGTCGTCAATTTCCCAGTCGATTGGTATTGGACTTTGCGCTTCTAGCTCCTTGCGAGACAGTTGCCGACCATCGACCGCCGCCCACCAATTGAATCCTTGTTCAATTTTGCCCATTTGATCGGCAAACTTCTTGCGTCGTTCATCTCCTTCAATGCTGATACAGAAGACATTGCTGCCTTCGCTGAAATCAATCCATTGAGTTTGTTGGCCAGGGAAGCTCGTCGTCCCCTGGCCCTTAGGCTTTTTTGCAAAGCCCTTAGCAGCGCTTTTCTTTGCCGTGACAAGCAGTTCCTTGACGATGTTCAGCATTTGCTTTTGGATGGAAGACCATGAGAGCTCTTGTTCATGTACGCGCTGATAACACCAGTCGCCGGCCTGTTTAAGGGCCATACGATTGTTGTAATAGCTGGTCAAGAGCTCGGCCATGCTATCAGGCTCTGGCAATGGCCTCTCGAGTCCATAGTTCCTGTCTGTTTCAGAACCATGACAAGCAATGCGCGGAACACCATGAAAGATTTCCTTGAGGCTTGTATGGTCTGGAACCAATTGAGCCACGCCCGTAGCGGCATGTTCTGTGTTGACCAGGCCCCACCCTTCGCCAATGCAAGTGTTCACGCCAATGTCGACGGCGTTGTACACCTTGTTCAATTGTTCAATGGGAAGGCAATTGCTGGTTGAAAAATGCGGACTGGTGAGAATGAGCTTGCCAGTTGCGTCGTAACCCTCGTCTCGTGCTACGCGCTTGAACAGGGGCACCAAATCCCACCCCATGTCTTTTTTACCCATGTTGAGCCACAGTCTTGCGTCTGGCTTGTCCTTGGCGAATTTGATGAAACCCTTGATCGTCAAGTCGATGCGCTTGCGCGGCTGATTCCTGTTGCCATTGAACACAATGAAAACATCCTCAGGCACACCGAGCTCCTTGCGGCACTCTGCCTGATCGAGACGGAAGAACTTCGAGAAATCAGTGCCATGTCCCACAACGCGAATCTTGTCCTTGTAACCAATCTTTCGGATTTCTTCTGCTCCGAATCGCGTGTAAGTGGCAATGCCGTCCCACTCTTCCAAGGCAGGCAGCAATTCAGGGAAAAGGCCGTAGCTGTCAATCGGCGTGTAAACGAACCATTTGAAACCCAGGGCTTCTTGAAATGGTTTGGCCGCTTCCCAAAGGTTGATAGCGCACCAAATATCATTCGTCACCCACACCAAGTCTGGTTTGATGATCTGCAAAAGCTCGCCAATACGATGTGAGCCAAACGGATCAGAGCCGTGAGCCATGGCCGGATACATCTTGCAATGCTTCTGCATTGGGTCTGGGTCGCCATGCCAGTTGACGGAGAGCGCATGAACATCATGATGCTCGGCAAGTGCCGGGATGAGATACTGGGCGACACGTCCAAAGCCTGTTTCTACGCCGTTATCCCCGCAGTACAGAATGCAAGCCATGCGAAAAAAGAATCTGCGCGGATTCTAGTGGCAATGTCACCATGGGTCAAACTCTGAGCGATTGGCCCACAGGTATTCATCCCTGACCTGCTTGGCTTCTTCGATAGTCGCAAAAGTTCCCAAGTATTTCCCTCTGATCCTGACTGTGTACGGCTTCTGCTTGCAGCGAGGTGGATTTTTGTGGACGTGCGGCTCTCCTGTCTCCCCTTGCGGCCTTGCTACCCTGTTTCTCGCGTTCTGCTTGGTGGTAGCAAGTCTTAAATTTTCCGGCCTGTTGTCGGCCTTATCCCTATTGATATGGTCAATTTGCAGCGGACCAGGATCTTGACCGTAAGCCATGGCCCATACAATACGATGAATCTTGTAGTATTCCCTGTCTAATTTGACTCGATAATAGCCGGCAGCGTCCGTGCTTCGTATGGGAGTATTCAGTTTGATAGCAGAAGCTTTACTCGGTCTTTTGATCCAAACAAGATCCCCTTTTGGGGTAACCTCAAAAAATTCGCGCAGCCGCTCAAGCGGTGGCAGGGGCTTAGACTTGGCCATCGGCTCATTTCCAGTGAGTTGGTCACGAGCTAGGAGCCGCAAACTCGCTAGCTCACACCATTATAGTCGCTGGCTGCTGCCTTAAATACCGCACGCTGCAGCGGCACCTAGCTCCGCATTCACATCGCCGGCCAGGGAGCGGCAAGGTGCCAATAGGAACTATTCCCTGGGAGGCATATCGGAGGCAATCGGCGCAGTGTTGCGCTTGGCTGTCCAAAATTCTTCGCATAAGGCTATACCCTTGCCCTTGCTGCCGAAGCTCAGTGCCCTGCCAATAACTACCTCGAACGCTCTGAGCGTATAGGCCAATACGAGCAAGAGCCATGGGAGCAGAAACAGCCCCAGAAAGCAAGTCCCGAACAAAACCCTGTAGATAAGTATATTCTTCACGAAGTCGCTGACCGATGCGACCGTATTCTGAACTGCCCATATTGGCGCGACCGCCATAGCCAATAACCGCTGCCTGAATATGAGCAGCTTTAAGCGATTCACGGATACTGCCCTGCCACTGGTCAAGCGTAATTTGCTCATCGACCAACATGCGCGTAAAGCGCCGCAGTTCTGCGTCCAGCTTATCTATGCGCTTGTCCAAAAGCTTCTCCACTGAAGCTTTGCTTAAGAATCGGCCTTTCTCGTCCCGGTAACGTCCGCTTCGCTGGTCATATGACCACTCGGCGTCCATTCTGCTGGACAGAATGCTTTCGCTGAAGCCGCCAATATCATTCAGCATCGTCAGCTTCCAGAAGGTCCTTAAAGCGCTCAGGGGCTTCCTCTTTCCATTGCTGCAGCGCTGCGTCTACATCGGCTTCGCTGATGAAAGAGGCTTCATCAATATCGCCAAGCATCAAGCCTTCAACCTTGACCGGCTCGATCGCATCAGCTTTACTGCTGACCATCTTGGCTGGTCCTTTGCGCTCAGGATCTGGATCTGCCTTGCGCTTGCGAGCAACGATTGTCTGACGCTCTTCCTTGCTCATGGCCTCGGCCTTTGCCCTGGGAAGACACTTGGGCTTGCCTTCTTTTTCTTCACGACCCCCGCATTCTCCGAGAATCTCCCCATTGGCGCCAATCCTCACCCACTCCTCTTTGAACCATTTGTCCAGATCGTCGTAGTTGACATCGCCATCGTCTCCCTTAAAGCCACTGCCGCCGCCATGCTTCCTTTCATAAAGCTCTTTGTATTTCTGAACCATATAGGCGCTGGCATAGGCACTGGGCCACACTTTGAACTTTGCCTTGGCTGCGGCAATTGCCTGCTGATGCAAATCCTTGTCCTTGAATTCAACATCACCACGCACCTTCTCTAAGTCCCGAGGAAGAAATAGACCAGCGGAATCCTCCACTTCCCTGCTTCCATCCATGGGAAGAGTGCCGTTTTCTTCATTCATGGGATCACGGCCACCGGGAGGCACAGCCAAGCCACCCCCCTTCTGAGTGGAACCACCCCCTCCCTGAGCAGGAAGCTCGCGTACCACAGACGGATCGAGAGTGAGCTCCATTGACCACTCAGAGCCTCCGTAACGGGCATCTGCCACCTCCTTGGGACTCAGCACGCCAAGCTGAATATACCGCCCGTCTACGGCCGCCACGCGAGCCCTCACGTCAGCCTTTTCTCGCTCATTGAGCTCAAACAGATTGTTGAACGAAATGCGCCACGACTCAGGCATTCTGCCTTGCGTTGGTCCTGTCTTGCTGAGCATGATGTAAGTCATCAGCTTCTTCAAGGGGCGATGGAAAGTGGATTGTTGGTAGTCTGCAAGCGTCTTTGCAAAATCTCTTTCTTCGCTGCGCCCCGTAGAGCCAAGACCGCTAGGACTTTCGCCAAATAGCACCGTGTGCGGGATTTTTGAGGCGCCAATAATGTCAACGCGCATTTTTTCCAAGATCTCTCCAACGCCGCCAAAATTTCGGCTGATGAATTCCAGCTCTTCTTTTTCTGCATCAATTGCATAGCCGCGATACACGCTCTTGCTCATATCGTTTAGCACCAAACGATCTCGTACATCCTTCTCCTTTCCTGCCGCAAGCATTTGAGAGAGGCCGCGAATTTTATGGACGAAAATGTCAAACTCGCACAATAAAGTGGCAGCGCTATTTAGGCCGGTCCAATAGTGCTTAAAGCTTTCGTAAATAGTCTGCAGACTGCTCATTCCCCACCCATAGTTTCTCTGTCTAATGCGATAGGGAAGCCAGTCGCCATCAAAGCGCAAAATTCTGTCTTTGTGAATCTTGACTAGCTGTGGCTGATTGATGAGGTCTCCAGAAATAATTTGATAGTAAGTTGCCTTGGAATAATCGTACAAATTATCTTCGTTAATAAGCGGAGCGATTTGCCACCGATCTAGAACCTCCATGCCCTCCACTGCATAAATGCGACTCTTGTCGACGGGCTGGTCGGCAGGGCGACCATCGTCAATGTAAAGAAGGATGACCGAACCTCCATAGAGCCTGGAATTCTTAGAGGCAAGCATGAAGTTTTCAAGAATGTATAAATCCTCAATCACTTGCTCGATGCCCACCACCTCTTCGGCAGCGGCTCCCTCACCGCCGAACAAAACTTTGAAGCCCTTGCGAGTGGCCTGCTCTGCATAAATATCGACGATCCTTCGTGGCAGCCACTCCCCGTAGAGTCCCTCGAGCTCCTCTTGTGACAGAAAAATAATTGGCTGTGTCTGCGTGGACAGGCTTTTGTCTCGCCCGGCAATTCCCATGCCCGTCAAGGCATTGGCTAGCCCGTCATTTCGCAGGCCACCCACGGATGCATGACCAAGATCCACCACTTCTTCAGACATTGTTCACACAACAGGCTTGCGTCTATTCTAAATGTGGCTACCATTGGGGCGATGTTTTCGTTCTTTATGCCCACGCCCGTTGAATTCGTCTTCTCCGAAGAGGAAAGAAAGCATGCAATGGAGGAGGGATACAGGCGACAATCGGTCAATGAGGCGAAGGGGCTTCGTGGCCGAAACAAGGGTGCTGCTCGTGGCGACAAAGCCCTTGAAATTCACTTGCTTGGCGCAGCAGGGGAAATGGCCGTGGCCACCTTGCTGGGCCTTAAGCATGAGCTCTACAAGGAGAGCGAAGCTCGACGCGGGTCAGACGACCTGCCAGGTATCGACGTAAAAACGCGATCAAAACACTCATATGACCTCATAGTCCAAAAAAACGAAGACCCGCGTAAAAAGTTTGTTCTCGTGACCATCGAAAATCAAAAAACCTTCATCCATGGCTGGTGCTGGGGAGAGGAGGCGATGGAGGAACGGTTTTGGGCTGATCCGGCCAGGGGGCGGCCTGCCTACTTCGTTCCCAAAGAATTTCTTCGTCCAATGAGCACCCTGAAGCCCCATGCTTTCGTGCAGTGATTTTGCGAAGCACGTTCTAAAGCTAGAACTTTGGCCTGAGCAAAAAAGAATCCTCGATGCCTATTTTGGTGGCAACAAGACCCATGCCGTATGGGCGCTTGGTAGACGGTGCGGCAAGACGCTCATGGCTTCGATTGCTGCACTGTATGCCTGCTTCGTCCTGGAAGAGCATTACAGGCGCCGTGTAAGGAAGTCCGAAAAATGGTACATCTTGACCATCGCCAACGACCAGAGCCAGGCCAAACTGGCCCTTAATAACATTCGGCAGTTGCTAATGGACAGTCCCTTGGTGAATGAGATCACCAGGGAAACTGCCACTGAAATTGAGACCAGTAACAACTGCGTGTTTCAGGCAATTCCAGCATCCGCCCGGGCCTCTCGAGGTAAGGCAGTGGTGATGCTGATCATGGACGAGCTTAGCTTCGCGATTGAAGGTGATGCAAACCGAGGGGCCAAGGCAATTTACGATGCGCTCTCTCCGTCCATTGCTCAGTTTGGTCAGCATGGTCGCATCCTTGAGCTTTCCTCGCCTTGGCTCACAGATGGCCTCTTCTACCAGCATTACTGCGAGGCCAAGTCTGGAGAGTTCCCCTTTATGCAGGCAGTGAATCTCCCAACGTGGGAGGTCAATGTCAATTTGCCGTGGGGATGTCCATTTCTTGATGCTGAACTCAAAAGAGACCCCGACAAATTTTGGGTGGAGTATGGCGCTCAGTTTGCCAAGAACAATACAGCCCTGCTTGCAACTGAAATCATAGATGCGGCAATTAACAAAGAGAGGAGTGTGCTTTTTCCAGAAAAGGAATTTACTGGCACCTATGTTCTTTCTCTTGACCCGGCCCGAGGCGGCGTTGGAAGGGATGATTACACGGCTTGTATTGTACATTACGAAGGCACAAGGCTAGTCGTAGACAAGTTTCATGCCTTTGAGCCTGACTTTGAAATTGGCGGCAAAAAAGAAGTGAATATGGCAAAAGTGGAGGAGTGGATTAAGGAGCATCATCGTATTTACGAGTTTCAAAGTATTGTCCTTGACCAGTTCAATAGCAGTTTCATCATTCAAAATCTCTCCAAGGATTTCCCCATTGCAGAGCTTGCTTGGTCTGTTAGTACAAAGATGAAAGCCTTTAGCAAAATGAAAGAGCTTTTTAACGCTGGCCTAATCGAGCTCTATCCTCATCAAAAAGCAATCACTCAGCTAAAAAATCTCAGCGTCATTTATAGGGCAAGCGGACAATGGGCCGTAACTGGAGGCAAGGAAGTGGGAGTTGATGACTATGCATTTGCACTGGCTGCGGCTATCTTAGAGGCATCAAAAGATAACGACATTGACTGGTTAAACAGTCTCGTGCGATAAACGCCTGTAGAATTTTCACTATTATTCCCTTTTCCATTTTGCTGAAAATTGGCTGGCAGTGAAAATGACAAACATTAACCTATCGTTTGAAGAGCTCTCTTTCCTTTGCGCTCTTTTGACGGCAGACAGACAAACTGCCCTCCAATTGCTTGCCGCCGAGCATGCGTATCGTCCTTCGTTGCTTCCCAAGTTAGAAGATGCACATAAAGAACTGAGGCGCAAAAAGATGGGACAGCAGTAAACTGGAGAAAATGTTATTCCCATGGTTCTCTCCGCTGCTGCCGAAGACGCCCTTGCCTGGGCGATGAAAGCGGCCGAGGCCGTGGAGGAGGCAGGCAAAAACTTTGGCCCCCTCAGTGAAGAAAGCCGCTTGGCAAAAGCCGCTTACGAACACCTTCTGGAAGATTATCGCTCTCTCACTGGCAACGAAAGCGATTATTGGCAGAAGCGCTGCAAAGACTGTCCCGATTGTGCTGGCTGCAAAGACTACGACGCCTAGCCATGATCTGTTTGTGCTACAGCCTCCATGGCAAGAGGCATGAGCTCAGAGTGCCATTTCACGAGGCTCGCTACGCTAATAAAAGACTGTTCGCGGAAGGGGCTGCCGTCTACTGGAGCTTCTTTTGTTAGCAAGCCCTGAAATAGTGCTATGCTTCTTGAGCTTTCTGCAGAAGCCCGTTGGCCAACGGAGCCATTCTCGTAATGGCGCAAGCCAGTATCCTTGTCAATGCTGGCTGTTTTTTTTTGGGATTCCGTCCCTTCAAGCGAGTTGAAGCGCTTGAGCCGATGGGGCAGAGTGTCAGGGCCGCACCCTGTTGATTCCCTATTGCGGGAACTCTCTGCCTTTTGCCTCTTCTGGCGAAGCCGGTTCGATTCCGGCACGAGGCGTGATAGGCTTTATTTACGTTTACCCCTTACGGGGTGCATGTAAGCCATCCAGGAAACGGGGGATGGGGACCATGGAGAAACGGTCGTGAACAAGCTCATGCTTGTGAAGCTACAGCTCCTGAAAGCCGCAAGGCTTCATCAGGCGCAACTGGCTTCGATCTATGGCTATCGCCCTTGCGTAGCCTAGAGGCTACAAAGGCCCGTTTCAACGGGCCTTTTCTTCTTCTTTGTGAATATAAGTTTTGAGCTCATGGAGATAAGCTCTGAGCATGGAAGCCTTTTCAAGATGCCAAGGGTCACGATGGAGGAAGTAAAGCTCCATGTGGGCATCAATAGCCTTTAAGCAGTTATGAATGGGCGCGTTCCAGCGCGAGCGAACTGGCGTGTTAAACGTCCGACGCTCGTCCATTGGCTTTGAAATAAGCCTTGATGTCTTCTAATGCTACTGGCTCAAAGTTGTTTCTCTCAAGGCAAGCGTTGAAATATCTTGTGTCCACTTGTCCGTCGCTTGTGTTTACCAGGTGACAATGAAGATGGCCGTGGACGTTGCCTCGATAATGGCCAACAATACCACCAGGATGCACTGGAATGTGGGTGAAGATAAGTCCGCCAAGCATGGTGCTGTCACCATGGTGAAAATATGCTCCGCGAATGTCGTCGAAATACTGAAGATAGAGTTTGGCCGGAAGTCTGTCGTGATTACCAGCAATCAAAATCTTCCTTCCATTGAAACCTCCCAAGAGCCTTAAGGCAGTATTGGAGAATGCCACGTCACCAAGAACGTACACATTATCTTTTTGATGAACCTTTTTGTTCCAGCGTTCTCGCAGCTCTTCGTGCATCTCCTCGAGCGAAGAAAAAGGACGCATTTGGGAGCCGTCTGGCGCGTCGAAGTCCAGGATCTTGGAATGACCCATATGAAGATCTGCCGTGACGAAAGCGCTCAATGCAGGAAAAGCGGGGTTTCCAATGTAGCAAAAGGGGAATGCCGGGAATTGCACCCTGCTCCTCTGGGCTCTATGGCCTAGCGCTGTCTTAGCTTTCCCAGAAGCCCCAGGTTTGAGCATCGTTGAGAGGCTTAGGGGCGCTGCAGGAGGCGATCAACTCCCCTGGCCTGCCAAGGCAGGACTTCGAACGCAAACCAAGCGTTAGAGGGCTTGGCTGCTCTCCATCGACAGAGCAATGGAGGGAAATAAGCGGGTCCCATCCCCGCAGGGCTTGTCAATGAGGCTAACAAGCGCACCCCCCTCGTCCGTGATGGGCTACGGCTGGCTTCCCTTTATACCACTCAAGGCTACGGAAACCAGCAAATGGCACCTTGAGATGGACGGTACCGGCAGGCAAGCCCGTCGCATCCGTCGTCGAAACTATAACACATTCGCGACCGCCGGTACTCGCTCCACGTACCACCCTTTGTGAGTTCTCTTTAAGCCACGGGCCACGGCGATAAGATTAGCCCGCTGCAATTCGGGATATTGTTCGCACAACTCTGTTGTTGAAAGACCAGTAATCACCTGCCCATCTGGAGAGTAAAAGGTATATTCGTATTGTTTTCTTTGTTCCGTAAAAAGCTTTCTTGTACTCGCGCTGTGTTTGCGACCCTTTAATTTGCGATTGGGCTTTCCTTTCTTTGCTTGGCTCATTTTTTCTTTCGTAATATCAGTCAATCCCAAGTCTCCAATGCCTCCATTTGCTTGGTTCCTGAGGATGCCAGTTCCCAAATCTTTTCTGCCAAGAACATAGATCATGTATTTTTCATGACGAAAAGCCTCTTCTTCGGTTAAGTCCTTTTTCAAGATCAAAATTTTATCCCTGTCGGCAGGTCTCGTCGCCGCACATCCTGGATGCCGCGTCCACGCTCGTTTTCCGCTCCCCTTGCCAATGTAATAGGGAGAACCGTCATCGCGTAAATAAGCATAAGTGTAAAAACGATTTAATGGCTTCATCGTTCACCTTCCGTAGCTAGGAAGATCGTAATTAGCGGCCTCGAAAAATGCGGGAACCGAAGATGCACGGCTCTCCATCAGTTCATTAGTCTTACCACGTTCAAACAAGCTATCGCTTTGGCGCAGCCAGAAGTCTTTGTCCAGCCACTTGTTCTCGCTGGAACCAAGCGCATCAAAGGTCCACAAGGCAGTGGCGCGACGAAGCTTGTTCAAACTTGTGCTTGCCTTTTCGCCTAGTTCTTTTGCGACCAAGCTATGCACCCCCACGTGAACCTGCTCATCCCTCGAGATGTCTCGCGACACAGTGCGCATTCCTACGTCACCGTTGAAGCGGAAGAACGGCAAGATCACAAAAAAGATGGAGCGCTCAAGAATGGCAGCTTTCAGTATTGGATGGGCAGGGTGCTCGGCCCAGGCTTTCAAGATATTTTGAACTTCTTTTTCTGTGCTTTGATCTGTGCCATGGGCAGCAGCAATATAGTTCAACGCCTCGTCGTGGCGCTCTTCGTCTTTTTGATTGTGCTTAAGGGCTTCTACCACGCCAAGAGTGGCGGGCAAGTCACGCTCAAGACCTTGCTGGAGCAATTCGCGAACGGGGAGTTCGAGATGACGCAACGCAAGGGCGCGGAAAAGCGTTTCTTCGCTTCCAGGAGTGACGTTGCCCTTGCCCACTGGAGAAGCCTGCCAAGGGCGCTTCTTCGCAATCATCGAAAGATACGGAGATTTTTCAGTGGTAATCATTTTTGATAAAGAGCGATACAGAGAAACAAAAGAAAACAAAGGGCCGAACTATCGGCCCAAGAAAAAGGACTAAACGAATCGACGGTCATTCCGCGCAACTAGAGCAGAAGCCTGCGTCCAAATTGCATGCAGCAGCGTCTTCTATGGCCTCATCATTATTAAGGCCAAACATCTCTTTGAAATCATCATCGAGAGCTGCGTAAGCGTCGTCTTTACGCTGCGTTTGAGGGGTCACCTGAAGCGCATAGTAGAGGCTTGTCTGAGGAGATTCTAGCCAATCCCTGAGGAAGGCTTCGTTGTAAACAACCACGTCACTCCATGAGTTGAACGAATAGCCATGGAAGAGACCAGTGTTTTGAAATAGCTTAACAATGTTATTTGCCACCTTAAAAAATACTTCCCAGCCCACTTCAGCGGCAATTTCCACTTCTCCATAGTCAAAACTTTCCACTCCGAAAGTGCCGGAATCCCGGTCAACAAGGCGTCCAATGGGAGGGGCGATTTCAGGGGTGGTAGTGAAACCTGCTTTGTCGAGATAGCGGTAGGAGCAAGATGCCGTGGGAGCAATGCAAAAGGCACGATGCATGCCATGCTCGCGAGCAATCTTTGCTGCGGCCTCAATACCATCACGAATGGCTGCTGCAGCCCTTCCTGCGGGCTTTTCATGCCAATGGTGGCACCAGGGATGGGGATCATCGTCATTCAGCGCTTCCAAGGCCTTGCCGAAATCTTCGTAAGAGATGCCATGGAGGGCGAGGAAATTGGCAAGACCAAGCATGCCAAGGCCCACTTGCTTGTCAATGGAAGGGGAAAGGTATTCGCCCGTGTCGCCAACGCCTGTGCCGCCATGAAGCTCGCACAGTTGCTTCATGCCCTCGACAAAAGCTGCTTCTATCTCATCGATGCCACAAGCACCCATGTTGACGTGCTGAAGAAGACAAGTGCCACGGTGAGGAAGATAAACTTCAAGGCAGACATTGGCACGGATGCGTTTTCCTTCTTGATCGTATCGAATTTTGTTAAGCCAAATGTCGCCAGAAGCAATGCCTTTCAGCAAAGCATCAATAAATTCCTGGGAAGAGTTTTCAAAAAAAGCTTCGTCTACGTTCACACATCTCTTCACCCATGGCAGTTCTTGTCTGGAGGCTTTGATGAAATCAAGAATATCAGGATGCGTATAGTCCAAATGCAAAACTACAGCGCCGTTTTTGTAGCGTCCGCCTCTGCGAAGAATTTCATTCAGCGTGGAATAAATCTTGCCAAAGCTGATGGGGCCACTAGCCACAAGCCCCTTGCCATTTTCTTCTCCTTTGCCACGCAGTTCTGATAAATGCACTGCCGCGCCTGCGCCGTTGCGCAAGCCATGAGAAACAAAACGCCACGATGCTTCAATGCCATTCTCACCTTCCATTGAATCATCTACTACAAAGACCGTGCAGCTTACGGCGAGGCGACCTTCTGGATCATCCAACCAACTCTGTACCCGGCCAGTGCGGGCAATCTTTTCACATTTCGCTTGTTCCTTGAGCTTCATGAGACACAAAAAGCCCGCCTAGCGGGCCAGCGATTAACCAAAGCAGACTAGCGCAAAATCCTTGGTTCTTTTCCTAGTCACAAAGCCCTTCAGGATCACTTCCACTTTGTGCATCCTTGGCAAACAGAACTGCTTCTGGCTTGGTCTTGAAATAGTGCGGCTTGCCTTCGTGAGCAATGAACCAAGAAAAGCCTGGGCGACTATGAACTGGCCAAATTTTTATGGCGCCGGCCATGAAGGGCGATGGCAAATCGTCAATCATAGAAGCCTCCTTGGTAATAGGGGAGCTTCGTCGGAACATTGAAAATGTTCCTCATAATAAAGCCCCAGTCTTTCATCAAGGCTAGGGCGAAACCATGGGAAAGAGCAGTAGTAATGGTTACCAGCTCATTTCTTAATGACGCCTGGCTTTACAAAAGGACCAAAACTTTCTGCCAAAGTGTCAAACACAGGGCCGGAAAAACCTTCTTCAACAAACCGCTCGTGCAGCCAGTTGTAAATAATGCCCATGGTCAAATCAACGGCTTCTTCCGTGCATGAACAGCCATCTTCTTCAAGGAGATCGTCCATGACGGCACAAACTTGATCAAACACTGTCACCTCCTCTTCTTCTTTTTCTTCTTGCTTTTCAGCATCGCGCATGGCGGCAAGGTAGCCAAAAGCAGCAGCAGTGGCCATGTCCTTACAAATGGAGAAGCCTGCAAAGCGTTTCTTCAGGGCGGGGAGCTCAGGACCGCTTGAATAGTCCATGGCCAAGGCAAACAGCTCTTCGTCGAAAGGCATGGTGAAGGTCACCAATCAGGATACGAGCAGGGTAGCTGGTTCTCGCCCTTTGTCAACTCCCAGCTCATGAGGTCCATTTGGTGGCCTTGCTGACGCGCTAGCACTCCCGGCCTGTAGAAGCAGGTTTTTGTTGGCTTAATGGTCTTTTCAAGCTCTCGCACTGCTTTATCCCAGGAGCGTTCTGAAGGCACATACACCCTCCATAGCTCTGTCACCTGCACGTAGTCGCAGCGGCTGTCTGTATAGGCCATGGCAATGGGAAAGGGGGTCAGTCTAGGCCGGTTCCTGGCTTGAGCGAACGACAACGACTTGATGCGGGAGCGGGGCGAGGAGCAGCAGAGGGACTCTGTGGCTGCAAGGGCAGCCTCAGGGCTCGCTTCTTGATGGTGGCAATGGAGAGGGAATAGAGCGTATCGCCTGCCTTTAGTAGGGGACCATCACGCTTGCACAGCTCTTCCAGGAGCCTGCGAAGCTTCCCTTCGTCCTTCCTTTCAATTGTTAAACAATTCTTTATTTGCAGAAAGGACACAGCAATGGCTCCCTCTTCCATAGAGGAAGAAATCAAGGCTACCACTGCTTCTTCGTTCACCTGCCTCTTGAAACTCCCTTGAGAATACCCCCTAAAAAACCGCGTTCGAGCCACGACCCCCTCTATAATATGCTTATGGCGCAGCGTATGTCCTCTGACAGGCAACGCAGCCACGAAAGGACCGTCACGAGCAGCTCAGCTTCCTTCGCTAGAGCCGCTTCGAGCGGGAGCAGCCGCCTTGGCGGCGTGTCACGAAGGCCGCAACGCGCATTAGCCCCCAAGGCGAACGAACCTAGCGGCCTTCTGCCCCAAGCGGCCTTTGCGTAGCGGCTCTTCTCCACAACCCTCCTCTCGACTGCTTTCTTTTAAGAAACCTTCGCCAGGAGCCCGTTACGAGAATTAGCCCCAAGCGAACGTTCATAGGGCTCCCTCCTTACCACCTTCCTTTCAACCATTTCTTTTCTGACAGTAGCTTGATCGCTCATGGTGTGCGCAGCTACCGCCAGTCTCATTGTTTTCTCATTTAAGACTAATTTAAGACAATATTGAGACAAAGAAGGGGCGACGAGCAACGCCGCTTGAGGCGGCTCCTAATCGTAAGCCCCTTCTTGCACTATCCAACGCTCAAGAACAATCTCACGCTTAGGAACAATCTTAATGCGCTCACTCCTGCTCGTTCAGGAAAGATCGTTCGCGCAGTGCGCACTAGCTTTCGACCATAGAAAATAAACGAAAAGAAATGTAGCGGAGTGAACAGAATGAAAAAAAGTCGTTTGAAAATTACGTCGCTTCTGGAAGGGGTAACCCACGCCCAACTTTCGCCTGACCCCCTTGCTACTGCGCTGTCAATCTACTGTCACACTTTTTAACCTTAAATTCCGACTCCGGATGTCGGGATATCCCCCCACACAACGAAACGCGCCGACCGTCACAACAACGACCGGCGCGCGTTTGCCGTCAACCTATGGCGTCAACCGTCAAGGCTTACGGTGCCGTCGGCGAGAGGGTGCAACCGTGCATGCGGCAGAATGAAACGATCGGCAAGGGTGCGATCAGCACCGCGCGCGCGTTTCTCTCGCAACAACACAACGCACCCTGCAGGGTTGCGCCAACGCGCATCGTCGGCGTCACCGTCGACCGTGTGCACGGTGATCGATTGACCGGCGCGCGTTGCGAGGGTGCACCAACGCGGCAATGGCGCATCCTTTGACCATGCTATGGGCACCGCCACCCTGAAACCGGCGCGCAACGCCGCAACGGCGTCAGCGCATGCCGTCAAACGATCTGCAGCAAACGATGCCGTGATGTCTCGCCACCCTGCGCGCAACCATGCGGCGGGCCCGTCGGGATGATCAACGTCGGCCTTGACATATTCGTATGGGATCATGCGACCGTCGGCGATCATCGGCGCAAGCATGCCGGCAAGGGTGAGTGCGTTGCCGTCGACGGCGTCAATGCCAAACCGTCGACGTAAGATCGCCGTCTCGTGCGGAAACAACGGTGCGTGCATGCGATGCCATGGCGTCTCGTCGGTGCCCAGCATGCGCCAAGCAAGCGGCAAACCATGGCGCGCGGCGTCAGCGTATGCGCGCGCCAACGCCCATAGCACCGCGCGTTGGTACGTCACGGGGTCGGCGATCATCGCGAGGGTGCGGCGACCGCGACAATGCGCGCATGCCGTGCTAATGCCGCCGTGGCCAGCACCGTTCAAGCATGCCGCGATGCAGCCTTGTGTGGCAAACCGGCAACCGTTGTGTGCCATGGCATCGTTAACCATGCCGCGCGTTTCAGCCAACGCGCGCAACGTTGGCAGAAACCCGCGCGGCGCCGTTGTTGCGACCGTTTCGGGATCGATCGCGCGCGCCAATGCACGGTGCGGCAACGCATGGTGAATCACGCTATGGGCTCCTTGTGTCTTAGCAAGCTTAGGGTTGGCGGTCGTCAGCACTGACGCCAGGTCGAGGTCGAACGCTGCCAACAACGCGCGCACGTCGTCGGGCGTGCGCAGCGGTGCGTTGTTGCGCGCAACGGCGAGAGAGGGAGAGGGAGAGAGGGAGAGGGAGGGTGCCATGGTTCCGAGAGGGTGAGAGGGTGACAGAAAGGGTGCGCGTCAGGCTGATTCACCCGGGAGAGTAATGCGCCGACGCGCGACCGTCTGCGCGTTGGCAGCGGCAACCATGCCGTCAAGAAACGCGGTGATGTCGCCGCCATCGCCGCGAATCAGCAGGTCACCGGCGCCGGCGTTGTTGATCAATTGAAACAACGACCAACAACCGTCGACGCGCGTCAAGCGCAACGCGCCAACGTTGAAACCGTCGGCGCCGGCGTGCGGTTGCAATGGAAGCCCGAGCGCGCGAGAAACCATGCCGACGCGCGCGGTGAGTGTGGCTTGTGTGTGGCGTGCCATTGGAAGAAAGGAGAAACAACAACGACACCGTACCAACGAAACGGCACACCGTCAACACTGTTCGCCAGAAACGGCACAAAAACAGCACCGTACTCCGTCGGCGCATGCCAGAAACCGGTACGGCACCCTTGCCAACAACGCGCGCACCGTTGCGAGGGTGCGCGCATGCACAAACGACGAAACGCGCATGCGCACATACCACAGCAACCCGCACCGCATCAAACCATGGCGCAACACAACGCAACGACGCCGCCCCATACCACGAGACGGGCGGGACTGAGCCGGATTGTCACATCCTGTAACACGCCATTGTCGATCGGCGAACCGAGCATCAGTCCGGCCAGAACCCCCTCTTTCCGATCGGCCAACCGTACTGATCAGGATGCCTTATAAGATAAGCAATGCTAATCCGACGCCTCGAAATGATCAGGATGCCTTATAAGATCAGGGATGCTGATCCAACCGCCGGGATTGATCAGGATGTCTTATCAGATAAGGGATGCTGATGGTTCGACTCGGAATGATAAGGATCGCTGATAATAGTACATTTGTACTATTTATGCGTCTATGCGCATGAAGGCAATTGAGAATGATTCGCAATAGCAATACAAAAATCAGCCGGGTCTTAAACAAGACGAAAACCAGCCGGATCTTGGCCGAATCTCAATCAATTCTTTTTCCAGCCGGATCCAAGACAATCCTTTTTCCAGCCGGATCCTAACCGGATCTCACCAGCCTTCCTGCTTCTGAGCTGCTTCAATAGCTGCTTCTTCATCCTCATACGGTCCTCCCACTCCATCTCCATCGTCTTCATACCAGTACCAACCCTCCACAAGCTCTGTGCCCTTGCAGCAGGCTTCAGTAAAGAAATCAACGAGGATCATAATGACAATCCAATGACAAGAAAGATAACAAGCAGCCAGGACAATGGAATGGAAAACATTACACTTCCGTCCATTGCATATGCTCGAAATTTGTAATCATCAAGCAACTGCCATAATTCACGAATAAAGTTCATTTCACTTGCCCCTGGAGCATGTTCCACATCCATTGCTCTCTGGTGTTAGGCCGCATCAGCTCGTAACCCTCATGGTCGACGATGCTATCACCAGCGCTGTCCACGTGACCTTCCAGCTCGCGGTGCCAGAGGCCCTTGCAGGAGCCTTCAGCGTCAAAGATGGCAATGGTGTCCTCCCTGTCTTCCATGGCCAGGCGCACGTGCCTGACAAGGTCTGACAAGCGGGCTGCCTGGTAGCAGCCTTTCGTTGCGGGAAAATAGGGGCCGTTGTCTTGGTAGGTGCGAATGGTGATCATTCTTCATCTCCAGGAAGTTCAATGATGGAATAGTTGGAGCCTGCAGCTTTGTAAATCATGACAAGCTCATCGCGTTCTTTTTCTGACTGAGCATAGTCTTCATAGCCTTGATCGTCTTTGAACAGCCAAACAATGGGGAGGGAAGTCATCAGTCGTTCTCCACAATGAGAAAATCAGGGTCATTGTCTTTCTTGATCCAGCGGCATTGATTAGTGCCAGAAATGACAATGAAAAGCTTGTCATGATGTTCTTGCTCAACAATTGCCATGGTCAGGCTCTTGCCAATGCGGCTCTTGCCCTTGGGGCTGATGGCCAGGATGTTGATTGCGTCTTGCATGGTTCAGAGAGCGGAGGAGGGCTTGTCTGCGGGCTTTGGCGGCCCTTAGGGCTTGAGGCTTGAGCCTCCGCTTGGGAGGCTTGCCTGAGTTGTGCTGGTGGTTTGGAACGTTCATGCTGCCTCCTGATCTCCTTCCCTTTCCCATCGAAGCACTGTTGCAGCGATCTTGTCGCTAGTGGGATCGATCAAGCGGGAAGCCATGAATGTGGAACGCGCCAGGGAGAAGCTTCCGTCAGGGGCTCTGGTGAGCAGGGATGCTCCGGGCAGGGTCAGGATGTCACCAGGCTTGGCGTCACAAAGGAAGTGGGCAATGGTCCAGGCGAGCTGGTCTTCGCGGAAGGAGGAAGTCATGGTTGGAGATGATGGTGAAGCTCGCGCCTCGTTGAATGAATGATATATCGGGAGAGGCCCCTGAAAAGGGGCCTGTAACAAAGCTTCATGCTTCTTTTTCTACACGGTCGATGGCGAAATCAGGATGGAGCTTCTGGCAGATGGCAGAGGCTTGACTGGCGGAGAAAGCCATATATGCCAAGGCGTCATAACGCTCGTGACGCTTGTCCCACCCATGACAAATGAATTTGCGCTCAGGCACCCAGACCTTCTTGATGATGTAGTGAGGGCGGGAATCCTTTACGTGCTGCTCGGCTTCGACGGCATGGTTCGCATCGATTACAAGCTCACACTGGCCACCGTTGCGGCTGTTGGTGCAAAGAACGGAGAAGGTGATCATGGTTGGCAGTAAATGGTGGAAGCTCGCGCCCCCTGTACGAAATTAAAATTAGACGAAAAGAAGGGGGCTGTAAAGCCCCCGAACCATCAGCGCTGCTTATGGCTCAAGCAGCCAGGGCCAGAGCGTGAGCCTTGGTGATGGTGGCAGCACCATTGCCCCACCATTGGCTTTCCAGGCGCCTGCGGGCAGCCTCAATGTCATCGCCGCGACCAGCCTCGTGAGTCACCCACTCAGTGATGGCGTTATAGGCGCCCCAATAGGTGCCCTGCACCCCCTTGATGTCGAAGCCGATGCCGTCGCCTGCGAACTTGTTGGCCACGCTGTCCCACTGGGGCAGATCGCTCAGGGTCTTGGGGCGAGCAGTGGCCTTGTCGCCGCGCTTGGCGTTGACAGTGCCAGCCAGTTGATCGGCAAACACGGCTTCGCAATAGGCCTTGAACTGGGCGCTGGTGCAGGGCTTGGCGGCCATTGCCTCGAGCTCTTCGAGGCCTGCAGTGAACTGCTGGCGCTTGATGTCGATGATCTCCGGCAGGCGGTCGATCAGGGCGTTGCAGTTGAGCGTGTGACGAATGCTGATGCGCTTACCTTTGCTGGTGGCGCCAGTGTGCTCAGCATGCCCGAGAGCGGCGCTGAGCGTATTGGCACAAACCACTCTCACGGGAGTGAAAAGGGTTTGGAAGGCGATGGAGCCGTCGTGGCTGGTGGCGCCAACGATATATTGGCAAATCTCGTCGCCCTTGAGCACCTCACCTTCTGCGCCGTTGATCTTGGCCGTGAAGGTCACCTTACGACCCTCGTCGAGCACGCACACTGCGCTCATTTCTGCATCTTCATGCAGGGCTTCGGCAAGCTTGATGAGCTGTTCATTCTGAACGATGGTGTAGGAGTCCTTCTGGACGCTCAGCACCTTGCCATTGTCGCCACGAGTGATGGCCTGATAGCCCTCGATGGGCTGGCCAGTGGGGTCGAGGATGGGAGTGGAGAGCACTTGCCAATCAGCTTCGCCAATGGCGAAAGCTTCGCGGGCAGGGAGGGTTCCGTCTATCACGTGACCAAGACCGTGCCAAGCGGCCTGGCCGTGGAAGAAAGCGCCGGAAGAGAATTGATGAGCCATGGTTTTGAAGAGAAGGGAGCGGGGTCGAGCCGCTTGATCTAAAAATTAGACGGGAGCAGCGCCAAAGTCAAGCCTTGTTGCAAAGCTTCACAATTGTCGCGGTGGTCACATTTGATCCATGATGCCCATCAGGATTTGCTCCACATAGGCCTTGGCGTCGCGGAGTTTGGTCAGGGCCTCATCGCGCTCGTCACGAGCCTGATAAAAAGCGTCAGTGCCTTGCGGGTAGAAATCGCGCCCGTTGCAGGTGGTGGCCACCAAGGCTTCGATAGCGGCATCAACTGCTTTGTAGGCAGCATGGTATTCAGCGTAAAGCGTTTTAGAGCCAGTGCCGTTGAGGTGGATGGTGGGGATGGTTGTCATGAGAGGAGGGTTCGGAGGGTTCGGAGAGGGTCACCAAGCAGCCATGCGCAGCTCTTCGGCGCGGCAGCTCACTTCGCTGTTATGCACTTCTGCGAACAGGGCGTAGCGGTCGCGCATGATGTAGCAAGCAGCCTCAGGGTCAACTGCGTCGATCGTGGCGGTCTCGAAGCGGATGTACTCCTTGTCTGCGCCCCAAGGAATGGAGGCGTACACGCGGTAGGTACGGACGATGGGGGGAAGCGTGGTTGTCATGGTGCTTGTTGATGGTGGACCTCGCGGCCCGTTGCAAGTAATGTACAGGCAGGAGGGGCCTGGTCAGCCCCTCCGCAACAATTGTTTACAAACGCCCTGGGCTCTGTGTACCCTGTACCACCATGAAAATCTTGGTGGCAAACACGGCCTGTAGACTTCGAGCCTGGCGTTCGAGGGCATTGCGATCGGCGCCGGAATCAAGAAGATTCCAGCGGCTGTCAGTCAAGGCCCAGAGGCTCCAGACGCTGTCGCGTTCGAGGACTGCCATGGTCAGAACACCAGCTCTTTGCCATTGCTCTTGATGCTCACCACGCGCTCGCAGTCGAAGGAGCGCCAGGCGCCTTGGCCTTCATTGCGGGCAATGGTGAAATCGCGGCAGCGGACAATCGAAGGGTTCTTGAGCGCATGGCCAGTGCCCTTGATCTCCTGAGAATCGCGAGGGTTGAACTGCAGCTTGCGCACGGTGCCGTCAGCCTTGACGAACTGCACGCTGATAATGCTGCTACCAGCATCGAAGATGAACTGTTTAATCAGAGAGGTTTTGTCCATGGGGAAGCAAGTGATTGTGGGCTCGCGCCCTTCGATGACAATGATGCAGCATTGCGCGGCTCCTGTAAACCCCTTGAGCTATTAGCGCTGCTTATGAAAGATGGAGTCCCTTGATGAAGAATTGCGGCAGCTTGCCTCGACGAAGTTTTTCAGCGCTGACAAACTGCTGACTATTAGTGCCAAGATTCTTGATCTTCACCAAGCTCGTGTCCGTCTTCTTTTCCATGACGACATATCGGCCACGCCAGCCAAAGCGAGCATCCAGCAAGTCGACGATGTCACCAGGGGAAAACACTACTGCCTGCTCAAATAGGTAATACCACAGTAGCGTTCGGGATGGCGCTGAATGCAGGCCTGATAGGCTTGTCGGTTAATTTGCGGCGCTGGCTGTGTCACGTAAGACCAGCCCAGCACTGTGAGCATGCCAGACAGGACGACAAAAACAGAGAAGTTTTGCATGGTCAGAAGAATGGTCTTGCGCACAATACAAGACTGTCCGATTCCAAATCGAGCGCTGCAACTTTTCTTCACAAAGGCTTCTGTAGCACGCAATACAAAGATGGCCGAACCTCGCTAAGCTTTGAGCGGGCATGAAAAAGGCGCCCTTGCGAGCGCCTCGGACCGTTCTCTTCTCCATCATGCCCCTACCAATACAAATCTGCAATGGTCTGTGAGTAAATACTCACCGAGCCTTGCTTAGGCAATAGCGAAACACAGCCTTGCAACGCCTTGAGAAGGGCTGGCAATACGAGCAAACGCTCCGTAAGAAAGATCGAGCATTCTGTCATAGGCAAACGGCCCTCTATCGGAAACCTTTACCATCACTGACTTCCCATTGACTGGATTAACCACGCGCAAGCGGGTGCCAAACGGAAGAGAGCGATGGGCGACAGTCAAACCGTAGGCATCAAAGCGACTCCCATCAGCAGCTCTCTGACCGTGATAGCCGTCGCCAATGCCATAGTGCGAAACATGGCCGCACGAAGATTTCGCCTCCGCTGATAGTGGCGCAAATGCACCAATAACAACGAAAGCAGCAGAAGATAAACGCAAAAGCATCAGAAAAAGAAAGTAAGTAGTGAGAATCAGGAAGTCGCCCCCTGATAGGCCTTACTTTACCACTTTTGTCAACCCTACCGACTTTCCCATTGTCCCTGGGCTGTTTTCGTGCGAAGCACTAAGCATGGTGCTATGCTTTGCAGGTCTGGTTGGTCCTGGGCGAAAGCCCCTCCGTTGGAGCCGCAAGGGTGGACGCCTTTGAGTAGTTTGGCACTATCGCGAGGTATTGCCACGGCATTGCATGGGCCGTGTGAGGAACTACTCTCCCCTTGTAGCTTTGGGGAAAAGAAAGGCATCGGAAGCCAGGCGCTAAGAAGGGGGAGCGAAAGCTCCCCTTTCTTTTGTCTATAAACAACCAATTGGTTCCCATAAAAAAAGAGGCCGAAGCCTCTTTAGTACAGCAGCCGGTCGTCGTCCCATTCAGGAGCTAATGATGCCCTGATTGGCTGACCTGGAAACAGTTCCTCTGCTGATGCCATGGCATGCTCCTTGGAGATGGCCATGAGTTCAACAAAGCCTGTATCGCCCCAAACGCGAAACAAGGCTGGCTGAATAGGCAATTGAGGAGGGTCTTTTGTCATGGAAGAATTGTTGCAAAAATGAAAATAATTAAAGCGCATACTCCCCAGTACACGCCAGCAAGAACAAAAATAGTGTGCAAATTCATTAAAGGCCAACAACAACTGATGCAGCATAAGCTGCCAGATATTCCATGAGGTCTTCTTCTGAGGGTGCTTCGGTTACGATTTCCTCGTGCTGTTTTTGATGCTTGGTATATGCAGCTTTTAGGGAAAAATAAACGCTTTCTAAGGAATGACGATGGGAGGCATTTGCTTCTATCGCTATAACTTCTTCGAGCGTGGTCAACCAGTCCTCGAGATCTCTCGTGCGGAAACTCCAGAACACACAAGGGTGGCCACCGTTCATCACGAGTTCATTGTTTTCAGTTAAAGCAGTGGGGCCAAAGGAGCTTTTGAGAATCGTTGCAGCCATGATCGGCTTGCGAAGAGCTCCCTAATTGTGCAGGGGCAATGGGAGAAACGTCAAGCGAAGCTGCCATTAGCGCTGCTTATGGCTTTAGCGCTTTCTCCAGCCAACGGCCAAGAAGTGGCAATTACCAATGGGCTTCAACACCACGTGCCTTCCTGCTCTAGTAATAACATTTTGGAATGCCTGCCTCTTCACTTTATTCAGGGGCTCACAAGGCTCTTCCAGCCAGCTCTTCGCCCAGTCAGCCAGCTCCTCGATGTCGCATATATCGGCTGTCTGCAGCACAAAATGCCGACCACGCTGCTCTATCTTCTGCCATGCAGGATGCACTGGTGGCTGCTCCTTGGCCACCTTCTGAGCCTCTTCTTTCAGAATGGGAGGAATGCAGATGCTTACCATCGGCGGCAGCTTACCAAAGGAAGAGTTGTCCACAATGGTCACAGGAAATCGTGGTAGCTTTCCTCATCGTCACCATTGAACACTTCCTCAGGGTCGCGTCCAGTCTCTTCTAGCTTTTCAAGTACTGCTTGGTTGATTTGTTTGCGCATGGCACTGCGGTAGTCTTCATCCCCGCCGAAGCTTCCCACTTCCTCCAGTAAACGAAGAGCAATGTTCAAGCTGCTGATGTCTCGCAAGGTCATTAGCGATTCGGCCATGGCATCATTGTCAATATGCTCCTGCAGAATGCCCTGGTGATAATCAAGCCATTTGCCAAGGGCGACAATACAAATCTGCTTTAAGGCCTCATCGCCGTATCGCTCCACTTCTTTGTCTACAAGCGTGGCAATTTCTGGAGACATTGCAAAGGTGGCCGGATCTGTCAGGAGCGGCTCCAGTCCCTCTTCAACTGCTTGACGCTTGCGACTTTTGGCGCCTTCCACCTGCTGCAGGAAATGGCTAACGGAATCAAAGGAGAAGGAGTCCATGGGGAAAGGCAACAAACAAAGCTTGCCGGGGCATACGGCCATTGTCAAGCAAGACAAGCTTAAGCCTTTCTAGCCATCGGCCGGAAGGAGGGGCCTGCTGCTACCAGTTGGTTCTCCATCATCATCAAACTCAGGCTCGCTGACTTCTGCATCAATGGCCCCTGCTCTCGTGCTGGAGTTGGATTCTGCTTCTTTTATCTTCTTCACTTCTTTGCTCAGCGTGTCAAGGAAATTCTTGTAGCCGCTCTTCCCGTCTTCCAACTGAGGCTTCACGTCGAACAATCCAATGAGCTTGGCCTGCTGCTCAAGGCAGCTTCTGGCAATGCCTAAGAAGCCACTCTCGCCAGCGCTTTCTTCAATGCGCACAATAGCCTCGTCAGTGCCTTCTTTAATGGTCGTCACTCTTTTGCGCTTACTTGCTTCAAAGGCTTCGAGGGCTTTCTCTTTCAAATCGTGCTGCTCTTGAACCAACCTTGCCCGCCAAGCATCTTGACTTTTAAGGATTTCGTTGGTCCAGATTTGACGGTTGTGAATGCGGTCGCTACTGACGGTTTCTTTTGAAAGCTTGAGCACGTCTGCAATTTGCTTATTGCTCATGCGTGCTGCCAAAAGCTCTTGCACCATAAAGCGTCTTTGCCCCGTCAAATCTTTGTCGTAAGGGATCTTGCCAGGACCAGAACCGACCTTGTTGCGAATGCGGTCAATTTGCTCTGGAGAGAAGCCTGCCTCGACAAGCACTTTCGTGGCGTATTGGAGCTTCTCTTCTTCCGAAGCAAAAGAAATGTCTGGTTGTGGCATGACGAGACAATGGGAGGGGATTAAAGGGGCTGGCTGCCTTTGCCAATAAGGCTTCTGGCGAACAATGCAGAGAAACGCTCTTGCTTTTCTGGCGTGACTGTTGAAGGGCTTTCTGAAATGGCTTTGCGAAGAACATTCAGTTCTAGCCACTCCTCAGGAGAGAGCAATGGGAAGGGGAGAAACGGAGCGCTCATTCAACGGCTAGGGAGTACAGAAAGAATAATGAAGAAAGAAGAGCCACGAAAAATATGGCACCAAGAATTCCACTGATGATGCCAATTCGCATTTCATGCTCATGGATTTTCTGTGCAATCAAGGCGTTGATTTCTTCGCGGCTCATTGTCATCAAAACATCTCCTTTGGTTGACAATAAACAATGCTTTCTTTGTGACCAAGAATCTCGTAGTCTCCAAGGTCGTCTGCCAGTTTCTTTCTCACCTTAAGCTCGTCCTCCATTGCCTGAAGCTCCTCTCCATAGTCTTTCTGAGCTCTTTTTTGCAGACGAATGGTTCCGTAATCTTCGCTCTTGTAATCATCGAGCCCATTATCTGCAAGTAACTGCCTGATGTCCGCTTTGCATTCACTTTCAAGATCAGAAAGAGCCTGTTGATCAGCTTTGATTTTGGCAAGCTCCTTAAGGAGCATTTCCATGTCTTCCATAATTAGTAATTGCTAGGAGAAGAAGCAAAGTTACGGTCGATTAAGCTTTGGATTTCTCCCAAGCTTGCTCGCCAATGTCGCTCATTGTTCAAGTCTCTAGCGGCATAGAGAATGCGAGAGGGAGGAAGAGGGCCGCGATCGGGAATGGAATAGCCATGGTGTTGATAAATCTCAATGGCAGTTCCGTTGTGCTCCATGGAAGGGAGGCGATCGGGCTTTGGAGGCGCCTTGGGCATCGTGGAAAGAAGAAACAACGGCCGCTTGACAGTGTGCTCGCTTGGGGCTCGCTCTTTTCATGCGGCCCATCAACAATACAACCTTTCGAGAAGAAAAGAGTATGAGAGGATGGTTAAGAAACGCCGTCTGATCAGGCTCGCCTTGGGGCTCGCTTGCGCGAACGGCGTTTCTGGCGAAGGTTATCGAGAATACGAATAAATGACGTTTATCGAGAATCCTGATAACTCCTTTCCCTCTCCCATGGTTCCCCTTCTAGAAGGAGCGCCGCAGGGCAGGGCACGACAATGTTTCCCCAGGCGCGTAGATGCGCTCGAGGCTTCCTGGACGATTGTAAAGCCCCTGTCAATACACTAATGTGACAGTTATTTAATTGGCACACGGTTGACTGGAATAGGGGCAGGTGTACTATGCCATTGGTTCCCTCTCGAAACCATGCACAACAAACTCTTGTCTAAAAAAAAGGAGTCTGCAGCTCAAGAGATAATGCAGGCTCTGGGAAAGGACATGACGATTAAGACTCGTCTAGTCTTTTTGCTGATTGGTTTTGCTGGTCTTTTCGCTCCTGAATTTACTTTTGTGTTTATCGTAAAATCTTTTGCGACTGCACTGAAAAATACCATCAGCGATCAAGATCAATTGAACGAGCTTGTTTCCTTTTTTGCTGGTGATACTAATGACTAACCACAAAGCAACGCCTGAACAGTGGGCCAAGCTTGAGCATTTCGACTCCGCAACTAGCACCTGCATCCTCGAACTCCGCGCTAGGGTCGAGGCAATGGAGGCTGCAGCTCACAAACACATTCTCGAAACCAACTCCGACATTGTTGCCTTGTTTACCCGTGTTGAGTCACTTGAAGCAACTGAACGCGGCGCATCAAAGGTCTACGAAATCAGCAAGCCGCTGAAACTTACCGCAAAGCAGCAGGAGCAGTTGAACGTATTGCTGCGGCCAGCCACTTCACAACCATCTCCTAACTCCTCCCAAGTTGGTAGTTCACTGGTGGATCGGGTGAGTACAGCGATTGCGCTGGAGGATGAAAAGCACTACTGGCCGTCCACTGAGGGCGACGCAAGGGATGTAGTCGAAAGCGACATGGCCCGCGCTGCGATCCGCGAGGTAGCAGCTTGGATGACCAGCAACCCTGATGTTTATTTCCCACCTGCACTTGTCTTTGCTCTTGAACAGGAGGCCGACCGTGGCTGACCTATCCCCCTCCGCGCAGGCGGTGCTAGATGCGTACAACGCAGGATTTATTCGACCAGTTGCTGTGCATCACAAACCGCGCATCGCCGCCGCCCTGCGAGCTATTGTACAAGAACTTAAGTATTTTGGTATCACTGAGAAAAACATCCTCGCCATCGCCGCCGAGCTGGAGGGTGCCAATGACTGACTTCCGAGCGCTGTGCGCTGAGTTAGCCGATTCCTTGGAAGACTGGCTAAGTTCCAATTTTATTGGAGGCATTTCACTTGACGATGGCACAGATGCCGAATTGATCTTCCGAGCCCGCGCCGCCCTGGCCCAGCCCGAGCCGCAGGGGCCGACGGATGAGGAGCTGCAAGAACTAGCTAGCGGGTTCTTCACTCCCACTGAGTTTCACTTTGTGGACTTCGCCCGCGCTGCCCTCGCCCGCTGGGGCCGCCCTGCCGTCGAGCCGGTGCCCGTCGCTGAGCGGCTGCCGGGGCCGGAGGATTGTGATGCGGAGGGAAGGTGCTTTGTCTGGGACTGGCTTGCAACTGAATGGCGTTTCCTAGAAAGGAACGTTTTTGAATACGGCTGGGAGGATGCTTACTGGCTCCCCCACCACACGCTGCCGGTGCCGCAGCAGGAGGCCGACCGTGACTGATCAAATCATGGAAACACTGACCAACGAAGAGCACGAGCGCCTGTTGCTCATGAGTGAACACGCCATCGCCCCTCCGTTATCCCCCGCCGCACAGGCCGTGCTGGATGCTTCTTCAGATGCCTCTGTTGGGGAAGGATGGAATGCCGACCGATTGGCCATCGCCGCCGCCCTTCGCGCTGCTGCGGATCAGGTAGTGCCCCACGAAGCAGAACCGCTTTGGTGGCAGCCAGTGCGGCCATCGTTCAACCGCCAGCGTCTTCGCCGCCAGTTCCTCGCCATCGCCGCCGAGCTGGAGAAACAATGACAAGCAGCCCTTCAGAAGAGCCACGAATCATTCGCCTGCCACGAAATGGTCCAAAACCAGGACAATCAACAGGAGCATGGCTCTATGGAAAAGACAAAACTGAACAGCGAGAACTAGAGCGTCTTCGTTGGCAGCATGAAAATAAGGGGCGTTAGCCCCTTTTCTTTTTGGCTGGAAGCTCGCTGGGGATGAAGCCTAACTCCGGCCGTGCAATCGCAAAGAAAGCTTTTGCTTCTTCCTCAGAAGGCCAAGCATAAGACAACGGCTCAAACGAGCCGTCTTCTTTTTGAAAACCAATACACCAGCCTCCGCTGCATGAAGCAACAAGAAAAGGAAAATCAGGCACGATGTCAGGCTATTGACCAAGGCCAAATTCGTCGCGCAGAAACGAGCTTTCTTCTTCTTTCTTTTCGGTTTCGGCTTCTACGAGCGCCTCTTCGATTGCCTGAGCTTTTTCTTCATTAGAAGCTTGCTTGTCCCAAATAATCATGGTTGCTCCTTCAATGAAGACAGTCTAGAAAAAATCTTCCTCTTCGGCATCTTCAACAGAAAAGTCTGGTTCTTGGTAGTCCCAAGAATGATAGGCTCTGGTCTTTTCACCATTGGGACCGTTGACAAAGCTGCTGGTGATTAAACCCTGTCTGCGTGCAACTTCAAGCATCTTGCCCGTCGAAGAAGTGTCGAAGCTTCCGCACAGGCTTGCCACTTGGTGCTTATTGAACCGCTCCGTCTTGCGCATGTTGACCACATTCACCACTTGATTCAGCTCCTCGAGAGAGCCCCCGAGGGGCCCTGCATAGTGCCACCCATAGTTGAGGCTGTCTCGTTTTAGGACATGCTTGCCCGTCAGGCCACTACGGCTTTTGAGCCATTCCAAAGTGAATTCATTGGGGTCGAAGCTTTCTGAGCGCGTTAGCTTGACCACTTCACTGACGTTGTCTACAAAGCTGGTCGAATCTCGCAGCCCCCCGCTTTTGTTCAAATGGTGCAAGATGACAATGGAGCAGCGGTAGGTATTAGCCATGTCGCGCAAGCCATATATGGCATCACCAGCAGAGCTCTTCGCAAGATCTACGTTCATGCCCGCAAGGCAAGCTGTGAGACTGTCGATCATTACGAGTGAAGGACGCTCTTTTCGAATGTAGTCTTCAAGCTGCTTCATGTGGGCAAAGCGCCAGGTTTCCCAGAAGCTGATGTCGCCAGGTTCAAGCCCGGCATCTTGGTAGCCAATCACTGAAAGTTTCTCGGCCGTGTCAGTCAAAGGCTCATCAGCGCTGATCAGCAGGCATCTCCCTTTCATGCATCTCCTGCCGCTCCATGGCGTGCCAAGGCCGACGTGCAAGGCCCAGTTGTAAAGCAATGTCGTTTTGCCCGTGCCGCCTGCGGCTGCAAGCAGCGTCACACTGCCCAAAGGAACAATGCCAGCAATCAGCCAGTCACGAGCCTTGTCAGAACTGGCGATGGTAAGGGCATCAATGCTTTCAATTTCTTCTTTTCCATGCACTCGCGTTCTGGCTTCGTCGATGATCTTTTCTACGTTTTGCTGCGTCATCTTGACGCCACGTTGTTCTAGCCAGTAGTTGGTCTCGTAGTTAATGCGAGCGTCATTGGCATAGAGGCCCACAAACCCTTCAATAGTGGAAATGATTTCTTCATAAGAAGGCTTGCCGTCAGTATTTTTATGGCGGCTTTTTGAGACAATGGAAGAAAGCAAGTCGTCTTTCGTGGCGCCTTCTTCGATATAGTCTCCAATGTCATAGCCATTGCCTGATGGCAAATTGTCCCATTCCCAGGAACGAGGATCGGCATAAAGCCACTGCGCCCCAGGATTATCATTGGCCACTTCTGCCATAAAGGCCACCCCCTGCTCGTCCCTGTCGGGACACAGAACAAGCTGACGCCCTTTGAACAAGCTCGAATAGTCACCATTGGTGCGGTACTGCTTGGAACCACCAAGAAAGGTGACGCAGGGCAGTTCGATCGCCCACATGGATTCGCAAGTGAGCTCGCCCTCGACAATGAAAATAGGCAGACCGGTGGCTTCGCTTTTGGCAATGGCTTCGTGATATTTGTAGGGCAGAATCTTTGTCTTTACTTCCTGAAGCTGGGCTTTATGACCGCTCGAGGATTTTTCAATCGTAGGAAAATCCTGCCAAATCCTTTTACTACCGCTTGTGTCGTCACGATGAACGACGACAATTTCGGAGCCTCCTCTGTCCTGGTATGAAAAGTCGTAACGGCCAGGACTGCGTGGTGGCTTCTCCCATCGTGTCAGCGGCGCAAGCGCGTCTCGGATGTCGGCGCGGTGGGCAGGAGAGGGGTCGTGCCAGCAGTTGTAGCCTCCAGTATTCTTGTTGACCGTAAAATCGTTCCCGCCGCACGCCGGGCAAAGAAATTTCCCCTTTTCGTTGCTGGGTTCGAGCTGGTCAAGGTGGTCAAGGATGGAGAACGCCATTCAGCGGGCATGGGAAGCGCTCCCTATCATGGCAGCCCCGAACGCTAGCTGCAAGCAGGCTTTTTAATGGTTTAACGAACATGCCATAAGGAGCCCTGATGGCACAAGGGCTTGCAAGAGAGCATTGTGGGCCTAAACTCAGGAAGCCAGTTTGGAGGCCATGCCCAAAAGCCCTTACGAAGGCGGCAAGAAACGCCGCCACTTTACTCTGTCAGATCGAGCCTACAACCATCTTGGTGGCTTGGCTGATGGGGCCAAGCTCTCGCGCTCTGAAGCGCTTGAGCGTCTCATTCGCTGTCAGGCGCTGTTAGAAGGCGAATACACGCTTTCCGACGATGCCTGGCCTGGAGTCACTGACTTCTCTGCCTCTGATTTTTCTTCTATTGAATCATGAAACTCTCTAAACTTCGTGCTCTTTGCGATAAGGCCATTGAAAAATATGGCGACATGGAAGTTGGCGCTTTCAGTCAAGACTATGCTTTTGACGTGGATGATGCCAGCGAAATGCATTCGGTCAAGCTTCGCATTTTGAGCAGCTCTGGCCCTCTTCCTGGCGATTCTTTGGAGAAAGAAGAAGATGAAGCCTCTGCTGCGCCTGTCTCTCGTTTTGCTTGCCTTTTTTACGAAGACTGAATCATGAATCTCAAAGCTTTAATCGACACATTAAACAAAGCTCGCATTGAAGCGGGTGATGAGGCGGAAGTGTTTCTTTGTTTTGAAGAAACTGCCCTAGAGGAAGGGTACGACGAAAATTGCACAGAAGCAATTAGCGACGTGCGCCTTTTAGAAGACTGGCCGCTTCCCGGCAAAAGTCTGTGCTTTTCCGAAGGAGAGAAAGCCCAGAAGGTGGTCATCTTTTATGACAACCATTACAAGCTTGACTCTGCAAAAGGGATGGCATGAATCTTCAAGAATTCACGGCAAGGCTTGATGAGCTTGATGATCACATTGCTGCCGTGCTGCAAATGTTCGAAGATGACACTGGCGTAAAGGTCGGGAGTCTCTTGGTCACGATCAATCAAGATGGTGATTACGAAATGACCACCGGCCTCGACTTTCCCGCATCAGAAGATGCAGAATGAAAAACTCTCTTCTCTTTTACGACCCCAGCCATTTCCAAGACATGACTCTTCCCGTCACTGCCGTCAATGAAGCCATGCTGACCGAACGAATGCTCGGCCACTTCTCCCCTCTTGAAATTTCATCAGAAGCCTTCACCAAGGCTTACGAGCTGCCTATTGGCGATCACGTGGAGAAGAACTATAAAGGCCTCTCCTATCTGTCATGGCCCTTTGCCTTCCGCTACTTGAAGGAGCAATTTCCTGCGGTCTACGTGGCCTTTGAAGAAAAGGAAGCTGGCTGGCCTGTATTCGGCCAAGAGGGCTGCTGGCTGCTTCGCCCCTATCTCACCGATGGCATCAAGCGCACTCCTGCGCTGGTGTTTCCCATCATGGACAACAAGCACAGCGCCGTAAAAGCTCTTGATGCTCGTCAAGTGAGCGACAACATCCAGCGGGCTTCCGTGAAGTGCATCGCCACCTTCACTGGTCTTGGTCTCAAGCTCTACTCAGGCGAAGACATTCCTAAAGCAGACGATGAAAAAGAGCAGTCTCCCCGGCTCCCGCTTCAACAGGAAACTGCGAAGCCGTCTGCGCGGCGAAGCACGAAACAAGAGACGCCTGCGCCTGCTGATGATGCAATTGGAGGAGCTGAAACTGCTCCCTCCGGTGGAGGAGCCGAGTTTGATGGCAAAGCAGCGCTTCTTAGCTTTGGTGAAGCTAATCCCCTCGGCTACCCAGATCGCACCACAAGCATGAAAGCCGTTAAGTCTGGCCTTGAAGCTCTTGGGCTTACCAAGGGAGAAGATGTGAAAGACAGGGAAATGTTTGCCAATGTGGTGACAACCATGGTCACATCATGGACCAAGGCCCAGGGTATCAAGATCACCAAGGCTGACATGACCAAGGAGGTTGATTGCCTGCGAGCTATTTGCTCGGAAGGGTCAGTTGACAATGCCATTAAGGGGGTGTCTGTATTCGTAGAAGGAAAAAAGTAGATAGGGCAGCAGCCGCGCTTGCGAGAAGTTTTGCAGGCGCGGTTATTGCCGACAAGCTCAATGCCCCTCTCGTGGAAGACTTCAGTGATCTCTTTAGTCAGCCTCAAGCATTGCCCTGAATGCGGCTCTTTGTGGCACGACAAGCCAATCCCAGAGAAGAGCCGTTGGCTATTTGGAAATAGCGAATGGTTCTCTCGAGTGATTGCCATCAGCTCTTGGCAGCAGGATCGCTGTATTGCCTATCAGTGCCCCGACTGTCACACCTGCTGGGATAGGGACACCGGCGCCATTATCGATTCTTACGATCTCTCATCATGAAACCCGCCCTTCTTCTCCTCTCCATCGTCTTTTTCTCCATGCCCATGTTGGCATGTAATCAGCCCATCATTAGAAACGGTTCATGCCCACTTGGCTACTATCGATCAAACGGCTATTGCATTCCTAATCGATAGGCGCGATAGTGGCTTGTTACGACCTCGCCCTGTCCCGAACCATGCCCTCTTTTGAGCGCTTTGAACCCAAGCGGATCAGTCTCAATGGGAAAAGGCACTACATCTGCGAGAGCTTCCCAAACGTGCCAGAGGGCATGGTTCTTCCTTCTGTTACTACCACCCTTTCTTCCATGGCGCCAGTGGCCAAGATTATGGCCATTATGAATTGGCGAAAGCGAGTGGGAGATGACGAGGCCAATAGGCGCACAAGGCTTGCCGCCAATCGCGGCACCTGGCTCCATGGCGTCCTGGAGGATTGGTTCAGTGGGGAAGACATCGAACACCACTTGGAAAAAGCAAAGGAATGGGCCGTCTATTTTCAGACCATAGATCCATTTTTGGAGCACATTGCGGAGCCCGTCTTGGTTGAAAGCGCGGTGGCCTGGTTCGACCTCGACAGGGAAATTGGCTATAGCGGCACCTTGGATATGGTCGCAAAGATGGCTGATGGCCGCACTGCTCTGATCGATTGGAAAACAAGCTTCAAGGAAAAGCCAGATTACCAACTGGCCGACTACAAGCGACAGCTTGGGGCCTATTCAATGGCGGCAGAACAAATGTACGACACCTCTATTGACGAGGCCTGGTGCGTCATTTCCTGCTTCGACCCAGAGGACGAGAAAAGCAAAGGCATTCTTCAGTTGGTCCACCTTGATGGTTTTGAGCTGGTCAGCCAGCAGCGCATCATGGCCGACACGGTAAAGAGATATTTCAGTGCGTGGTATCCCGGCGGCAGGGCATTTGCGCTCACGATGGACAGGGGGTGACAGGAGGTCTCGAAGGGGGTAAGATTGGCAGGCCCACAAAGGGCTGTACCATCACTCCCCTGGAGAAACACCATGGCTGGAAAGCCTCCTATCACCGCTGCAATCGACCTCACCCCTGACGTGCTCAACGCACTGAAGGCTGCTGGCCCCAATGATCGCGGCAACTACTCTCTCGACCTTGCCGTATGGGAGAACACCCGTCGCACTTCTGACCGCGCTCCCGGCTACACGGGCAGCGTCAAGGTGAAGGGCGCAGATCGCGACGCTCCCAAAGGCTACGCTTCTGTGTGGACCAATATGGGCGGTTCTGACGACCTGTTCTGAAAACAAGGGGCTTCGGCCCCTTTCTTTTTATGGAATACCTGCTCACCTTCATTGTTTGCTTTGCTCTTGGCTACTTTTTCGTCGGTCTTTTGATTGACCGCAATTGATCCTTTTCATTAGACAACCATGCTTCTCACTGACAAAGAAATCAGCAAGCTTGCTGAGCTTGATATTTTTACGCCTTATGTTGGCGAAAAAAGCCGCAGTCTAGACGATGGCACGAAGGCCATCTCTTACGGTCTTTCACAGGCCGGTTATGACATCAGGCTCTCTCCTGATCAGTTCTTAGTGTTCGATGGGAAAAGCTGCAAGGGCAGAAACAAGCCCTTCCTTGACCCTAAGCTTTCAGACGCAACCATTCCTTACGATGCTCCGCTCGTGCATGGCATCAATGGATCGTGCTTCATTCTGCCCGCTCATAGCTTTGCTCTTGGCGTGAGCTTGGAGCTCATCTCTATGCCACCAAGCATCATGGGCTTGTGCGATGGGAAAAGCACGTATGCACGCTGCGGCATCATCATCAATGTCACTCCCATTGAACCTGGCTGGGCTGGTCATTTGACCATGCACATTGCCAATCCCACAGCATTTCCAGCCCGCATTTATGCCAATGAAGGCATTGTGCAAATTATGCTCGTGCAGCTTTCCAGCAATGTGGCACAGTCCTATACAGGGCACTATCAAAATCAAGGCGCTAAGGTGCAGCTAGCTGCCGTCTAGTCTTGAGCGCTCTTGAAGATCAATTCCTCGGGCTTTGGCAAGCTCAGTATCCTCGACTCTGTTTAGAGCGTGAATACAGCGACATTGAAGCCTGGGAAAAAGATTTTCAAGAGCGCTATTCCCGCAGTAAACGCTCAAAAAGGTATCGCCTTGACTTTGCTCACCCCGACTCTCGCACTGGCATCGAAATACAAGGTGGTGTTTACAATCGTGGCCGCCACGTCACTGGCTCTGGGTATGAGCGAGATTGCAAAAAATATAATCTCGCCTATACGAGTGGCTGGACGATCTTTCTGCTCACGAATGCCATGGCCAAAGACTCCATTTGGCTCTCGTTGATTGCTTCGCATATTTCCGCGTCATCCTCTCCATCTCTCTAGCGGCTTCCATTATCAGCTCATCAGCGGCTTCAAGATCTAAGTCTTTCTTTGCCAGTGCTTGCCGAAGCTGGATATTTTCCAGCATCAAACTTTGTATGGCCGTGTGCATTGAAGACCATCCTTCCAGCAGGTTTCTGGCTACTGGCTTGAGTTGATCAAGACTGCCGCAGTCATCAATTGCCTTTCTATTGACCGTCAAGGCAAATTCCCTTTCAGGCGAATGCTCGAACGGTCCCATAGCGGCTTGGTATTTTCGGCCATTGTAGTCGACCACGTCCACCGGGATTACAAATTTCATCGTTGCTTTACTGTCCTGAATACAGGCTAAGGCCGGTTCGGAAAAGTGCGGAGAAGAAAGCCGAAAACAAAATGGCGGTTGGCACGAAACCATTGCCGCACAAGTCCGAAAGCCGTACAATTGATCAGCCTTTACTGCTGTCTCAATGCCTTCTGCTGCTGATCCGTTGAACGATGGCAAAAGCCGATTGGCGCTTCTCGATTCAATGGGGAACAGTCTTTCCGTTGTGAACGATGCGCGTCAAAGCTTCGCTACTAAGTCAGAAGAGTGGACCGAAAAAGACGGAAAGCTGTTGCGTTATCTGGCCCGCGAGCACCATACAAGCCCGTTTAGGGGCGTTGTCTTTAAGTGGTTCGTGAAAGCGCCGCTATTTGTTGCCAGGCAATGGTGGAAACATACGGTCGCCTCGACTTACGTGGATGACCAGCTCGGCTGGAACGAGAAAAGCTTTCGCTATTGCTCGGCCGAAGATGCGGAGTTCTACATGCCAGCCGTCTTCATGCGGCAGAGCGAAAGCAACAGGCAGGCCTCAGACGGCCCCCTGACGAGCTCTGCCCAGAGCCGGGCATCAATCTTCTACAGAGAGGCCATTGGCACCTCCAAGGCCGCCTACGAAGAGCTGGTGGCGATGGGGGTAAGTAAGGAGCAAGCGCGAGCAGTGCTGCCGGCCGCGATGTACACTTCGTTCGTCTGGACCTGTTCGCTCCAGGCTTTGTTCCATTTCATCAGCCTTCGCAAAGGGGCTGGCGCTCAAGGAGAGATTATTGCCTATGCCGACGCCCTTCTCGAGCTGGGGAGCTCAGTAGCCCCTGAGGCTTTCGAGGCTTTTGCTTCAAACAACTACCAATTCTGACCATGCAAGATTCCGTCAATTCTCCCTTTCATTATTCTTTTGGCTCCATTGAATGCATTGAAGCCATTGAAGCTTCAATGAGTGCAGAAGCCTTTAAGGGGGCTCTCAAGGCGAACATTCTCAAATATGTTTGGCGCTATGAAAACAAGAAGGGTTCCGAAGATCTTCGCAAAGCCCAGTGGTACCTGGATCGACTAATTGCCATCCGAGAACAGGAAGAAGCCAAGGCTCAAGAAATTATGAAACAAAGCAAAGAAGTGGCGGAATATATTGCCACTCACGATCCTGATGACTATTTGATCAGCGGCTGCCCTGACGGCTTTTGTCCCATGCCTGAATTCAGGCAAGGCCCTCGAGAAATCTTTTCTCCAATCAGCTAGCTAAGCATAAAGAAAGCGGCCAAATACGAGCCGCTTTTTCTTTCGCTTCATGAATGGGCACGATGCGCTGCGTTTCCTGCATCCACTCTTCCCATGGTCCAATTGCCGTGTGTGCGCTCACGAAGCTATGAGCATAAATCCAAGCCATTAAAGCATCCTCGCGCTCTTGTGTCCAAAACAACTGAGGCCGCCACCATTCAAATAAGGGCAAATTACTCTTAGAAGCATTGCAGCTTAAGCAGCAAGGAGCGCTGTTCCATTTTGAGAAATGAGGACCGCCCTTGCTCTTGGGCACAATATGATCAATGGTCAGCTTCTCGTTCCACTTGCCGCAATAGGCACAAGCACAATGGTTAAAGGCGCCTCGCAGTGGGTAGTCCTCAAAAATACTTTTTCGAAAGCGACGCTTAGCTTCTCCAGGGCGCAAAACAGACAATGAAAACAGAAGTTCTTCGGCACCATTGTCTTTTCCCATGGCAGCAATTCGCTGTCTTGCCTTTAGCTTAAGGCAGCAAAAAGACCACCGCGAACAGCGAAAAGTATCTTTGCAATGCCCTTAGAATGGAGAAAATAATTGCTCTTGAGCCGTGAAAAGCTGGCAGGAACAGCTCGCCAATTTGGCAGTAAGTGTGACGGCCGGCATGCTCCTGGCCACTGGCGGCACAATGGTTGGCATTGGAATGCAACAGGCTCGAATTGCTCAGCAAGTAGAAACCGTCATTGAAAAGCTGGACGCCCTGACCAATAATATGAAAGACCTAGAGCTGCGAGTGCGCTCCCTTGAAATCCGGCGCTAGGCTTGAGCAAACGCTTCAATCATCATGTCTGGCGCCGAATGGTTCATTGTTGGTGGCATCTTGATCGCCGCTATTGACCAAGTCATCCAACACACTCCCTGGAAAAGCAACAACATTATCCAGCTTGCCCTTTCAGCCCTTAAGGCAGTTTTTCGCGTAAAGGACTGACAAATGTCCGCTGAACAAGCTTTCTGGGAACAATGTTTTAGTACTGCTCGCAAATGTGGGGCAAGGTTTCCAGAGCTTGTCGCAGCCCAATGCTGCCTTGAAAGCGGCTTTGGCAAGCACTTTTCTGGCACCAATAACGTCTTGGGGCTCAAGGGAGACGGGACAACCGTCTCCACTAAAGAGTTTTACGATGGTCAGTGGGTAACGATTAAAGCTGGCTTTCTTGACTTTCCAAGCATCGCCGCCTGCATCGAATATCTTGTCGCTCGCTGGTATAAAGATTACCGCCATTTCAAGGGAGTCAATAATGCTCCTAATCGCTATGCGGCGGCTCGGATGCTTTATCAACAGAAATACGCGACGGATCCTGATTATCCGGCTAAGCTTTCTAAATTGATGAAGCGATATTCTCCTGAATCAACAACTGTCACCATGATTGGCCCCAAGAAGCGTCCTCAAGATTTTGGTTTTAAGCAAGGCGATTCGCATCTTATTGTGAACGACGCCAGTGAAACCATGAAAGCTTTTTCCTTCGAGGGAAAGCTGCTATGGGAGATTCCTTGCTTGGCTCGAGGGCAATATAGTGACTTCGAGTGGAAGCTGCAAAAATCTGACACTCCTCCTGGCCTTTACCGGCTCGGTCAGCTTTACAACGACTACGCCCTTCATGGCGACAACGCCCCTTATGACAGGACGCTCATGGCCTATGGCTGGGCCTTCTATGACATGATCGAGCTAGAAGGGCAGGAAAAAGGAACTGGACGTGCTGGAATTGGTCTCCATGGAGGCGGCAGTGCGCTGGGATGGCCTGGAGCCTGGGCACCTAAGCAAACGCTTGTGGCAACTCACGGTTGTTGCAGGATCTTCAATCAAGACCTTATCAACAAAGTACTTCCGCTCTACAGAAAAGGGACGGTGTTCGTAAGCGTTTTTCAAGAAAGTCAATGAACTGGCGGGAATGGCTCCTCGCGCTTTGTTACGAGCTAGCCCTTGAGCTGGTCAAACAACGCCCTTCCATCGTTTCCCAGTGGTGGTATAAACAGCTTTTGGAATGGTGCAGGCCTGCGTGGGTGGAACGGAAAACGCAAACGACGTTACAGGCCGTTGACAAGCAGGCTGCAACATTGGTTGAGCAATGGGAGAAAGAAGAGCGAGAGCATCGCTCAGAAACTCTTGCCGCCAAAGCTCAGGAGCTTTTCCCGAGGGCCACTGTGACGCCTTTGCTCGACGCAGTGGTGCCAAGCGTGATGATCGTCCACGAAGCGCCAGACGATGCCAGCGAGGCGATCAAGGCCCTTGGCGCAGAACTCCGCATCACTTGGACACTCGGGAATCAAGACCCATCCCAATAAAGTTGTGCAGCGCCATATAGTGCGCAAGTCCATCGCCATATTCCAGCCCAAACACGTCATAAACGGCCCATCGATAAGAACCGCGATCTTCCACTTCGGCGCGATACATCAGTTTTGCAATCTGCCGGAAAGCCCTTGCCCGGCTTTCGTAGTCCAAGCTGTCCCACCAAGCGTCATCGCTTGCTTGTTGACTTCGTTCAAAAGCCGCAAAGGATTCTTGAAGCTTTTTCAATTCAGGCGAGTTCAAGAAATCACCAAGAGACCGTTTCCCGTCGCTGGCAATTAAATCATCTTGTCCCTCAAGGCGATCCATTTGCGCAATTCCTTCTCGTGATAATTTAACCACGAATCAATGGCCGCGACAATCGTTTCGTAACAGGCATCCGCACAATCTGCATCTGTCATTAGCTCTTGCAAGATTTCGGCAAGCGCTTCTTGCTGGCTTTCCCTAAAACCTAGTTCCAAGGCGATGGTCCGCGAAAGTGCTTTCTATACTACTTCCACCCAGCCAATCATGCCCAAGGCTTTGGCGCTGACAGAACTGTCAACAGTCAAAATAAGAGTGTCACTCACTCCAGAAGCATTTTGTCCGAGGGCAAGACGAATGGCCTCTGCCACTGCATAGTTATTGGCACTGCCTTGGCTGACGAAGCCAGAGTCGATAACCGTGCCTCCCGTAGCAGTGCCGCTTGTCGTCACTTCTACATTTCCACGGCCATTGCTTGCCGCTGTCCACGTAACGCCTGAAAGGGCGGGGTTGAGACGCAAGCGCCATAGCACCACGTCACTGGAGGCGGTAGTCGTTGAAATGCGAACTGGCAAGATTACATTCCCAGTGCGACCGCTAGCCATTCGAATGCCTGCTGTAATTCTTTCGCCAGACGTATTAGGAACAGTCGCAAGATCATGGCCAACAGAATAAATTGCGCCGTCCGGTTCGTAGCCTCCTTCGCTAAGGACACTGCAGCAAATCTGCTTCATCGTCGCGCCAGAGGCTTGAGCAGTTGCATTGTAAATTCGGTATGACAATGGCAAAATAGCAGTTGTCATGTAAACGCTATTTAGCGCATTAAAATGCTCAAATTCATGGCAGTAAGTCACTTCTCCATTGACAACAAACCCACACCTCACGCGTCCAACGCCAAGCCATTCCAAGTCAGCAGCAAAGATTTGCGCTTTTGAAAAATCAAGGGAGCTCAGTGTATTTATGTTCCAGGATGATTGATTAACGACATTTTCAACCACTGCGCCAGAAGAATAGCTTCTAATGACAAACTGAACCGTGGTTCCACTAGCTCGAACCATCACTCCATTTTGATCATTAAACAAACCAGCCTCTTGAATAAGCCCAGAAGCCAATGGAGCGCCGGCAAAACTTTGCAAAAGCATCATACTCTTGCCCGCTTGATAGGGGAAATTTTGCTTGGTGCGGCGAAGAACTGTATCGCCAGAAGCCGTGGTGACTGTCATCGCCACGCTGCTTTCATTTGTCAAGAAGGTAGAAGTGCCACTGCCAACAATGCTGTCGAACCATTGATCAGGGCGCTTGTCGTAACGCATCGTGCTGTCAAACAGCGTATAAGGACTGCTTGTACGCTGTCTTCCAAAAGCATCGACGGCGCCGCTATCTACGCCACTTTGAACAAGTTGGCCTCGATAGTCGGCAAGAATGTGAGTTTCAAACTGCTCTCCACCCTTTACAACTTGTCCCACGATTCATCCTCATTTCCCTCTATCCTAATCTTTCTGGTTTCCATAAGCCTCATCGTATTCCGTGGCAATCGAAATCATGGCGTCAGAAACACTCTGTGGTGCGTAGCCGCAAGCCATCATGAACTGATAGAAAGCCCTTGCCACTGCAGGAGCGGCATCGGCACTGTAAACGTGATTGATTTCTTGATACGAACAAGTATCGTGGCAAACTCCATCATCAGAAAAACGATGGGAAAAGGAAATTGTGTTGACCAGTGCCATTGCATGAAAAAGGAGGCCCCGTCATGGTAGCCTCCTTGTCCTGATAGGTCAATTAACGCTTACCCTGGCCAATCCTTAGTTTTCGACCGTGGCTTGGCTTGCTATTTTTGCCGTTGCCTTGTCTGGTGGTTTTGGGCTGACTGATAATAATCCGTTTCGAGCTCGAGGCGCCCGCTTTTGCCTTTACTGCCATTAGAAGCCACTGGTAGTACTATTCGAAAACATCATAGTGTCGTCGTTCGACTCTGAAACTGGCTGTGGCGCGTAAGGATCAGCGGGCCACACGGGGTAGTTGGCGCCAGTGATGTAGGCAGCGAGATCGGTGGTGTCAAGGGTGTCACGAATTACTCCCACCTTCACGCCGGTAGCTAGGCGGATGTCCTCGCGCCAAGTCTTAAGCAGTGGGTCAGCAGCTTTGCCGTTGTCGGCCTCGCGGATGATGATCCAATCCGTAGGGGCCAGCAGCGTGTTCGCCGTGGTGCGTGTCTGTTGAACCCACTGCTCGACCAGTTGCGTGTGGTCTTTGGGAATCAGCTTGCCATCCTGGTCGTAGCCCCAGTAAAAACGCTGGTCGTAAACCGGAGGGTCGGGCACTTCAGTGATGCCAATGGCCGCACGCTCCTCTGGACTGCTCAGCCTCAGCCAGTTGGCGGGATACTGAATTTGGTCGTGCACAAAGGCCACGTCTGGGGCCAAGGGTTTGCCGTCAAGAAGGAACACAAGTGCTGGAGCGGGAAGTCTCAGTGTATTATACCCTGGCCTTGATGCCTCCCATCCCATGCATAAAACCCTTCAGCAGGCTTGGCTCGAGTTCAAGCAGGAACGAAGTACAGTCGTCCACCCGACCACGTTTGAAGCCGATTACAAGCAGGTGAGTAAATGGATTGAACGATGCCCCATAACCGACTTAAAAGAAGGACGGCAAGTTATGACGTGGGTGTTGTCGCAAAGTCCAGTAAAAAGCACGCGGCGAGTTGCGATGTACATCAAGTCGCTCTATCGGTGGGCTTCGAGCGAGGATATTGGCTATCTAGAACGAAATCCAATCACCACTTTTCGCATGCCAAAACCCCCTCAGGCAGACGAGGAAATCATTGTTATACCGCGTAACGAAGTGTCCCTTTTGCTGTCTGCATTTGAGGCCCGTCAACACAAGCACAATTGGGCTGCCTATTCAGAATTCATGCTTCAAACTGCTATGAGGACAGGCGAGGTAAGGGCATTGCGATGGGAAGATATCAAGGACAATCGCGCCCTTGTTCACAGCAATTACACTCTCACTCATGGGCTTAAGAACAGCACAAAAACAAACAAAAAACGAGCGGTACCATTGAACGGCAGGTGCTTGGAAATTTTGAACACGATGGAAAAAGGTGATGATTTCATTTTCCCGTACAATCGCTACGCTTTTCAATCCTTCTTTTACGACAGAGCCAAAGAGTTGCACGCCGCTGGCCTCACTTCCCATCGCTATCGGCCATATGACCTGCGTCACACCGCCATCAGCAGGTGGATAGAGGGAGGCATTCCCGTGGCGCAAGTAGCTAAATGGGCGGGAAATAGTTCAGAAGTGATCTGGAAGCACTACTGCAATGTCACTCAAGAATACGAAATGCCCGTGCTCTGACCAATTAACCTTTTCTTCCTATTCCCATGACTGACGAACAAATTCAAGAGATCATGTACATGCACGCAAACTGCTTCACCAATTACATCCGCTTCAGCGATCAGGGCGTGCTCGACTTTGCCCGTGCTGTGTTGGACCAGGCTGGATACAAAACACCAGAGCCGCAGCCCGAGCCTATCGGAGCAAGTTATGCCGACGCTATGTGGCGATTTTCGAAAAGCGTGGACAAGCTGCAGGGGAAGTTGGAATGACTACTGGGCTTCCAGCTCGGCGGCGATGCGCAACAGGTCAAAACGGATTTCAAGCTGTTTGCGGTTTGTTGACACTGGTGCCACCTGATCCGTAGCAGCTCGCAGGGCGGCGGCGATACCATTGCGGTCAGCCTCAAATGCAACATTGCAACTTGGCTTGCAGGCATAGCCGTTCAGAAAAGCATCCAGCACCGCTTGCGCGGCGGAAGAAAGGGTGGGGTCAGTCATTTGAAGTACCAAGCAAAGATAAAAATAATCAAAACAGCAGAGAGTAACGTGGACTGGTAGTCAGTCATTGATTTGCAACAGTGCGCGGAGAAGAATGTTGTAATGAGCTGCGTCCAGTCCAGCGTCATCCAATACTGCCAGCGCCTGCTTCTTCAGGCTCTGCGGCTCGGGCTGGGCCAGGGCGGTGCGGAGCCGGTACATGGCATCGGCCCATTCCTCGGTGCAATCCACAACGCAATGGCCGTCAAGGGCGGCCAGCTCAGCGCACAGCGCACGAAAGTCAGTCATTGGGCAGGGCCTCCAGTGCGCGGCGTATATTTGTGGCCTTGAACCCCATGCCGTGGTTTGCCAGATCAGCAATTAAAGATTCAAGGTCTTCCAGTGCCTGCTCCTTCAAGCTCGGCGGCTTGGGGCGGCGGGCGGCGCGGAGTTGCCGAGATTCACCAGACCAACCTTCTCGATCCAGCCACTCACAGCACGCCTCCAGCTCCTGGTCGGCGCCCCATTGAGCGGCTTTGGCGCAAACAGAGACGAACCAGCGCGGAGATGATTTGATTTCTTCTCCGTCTTCATAGCACCATTTGCTTACCAGCTCAAGCGGTGGCGTTATCGGGTGCTTGTAATCTTGGGTCATCGTCGATCCTCCAATCGGCGGTCATGGGGCGGGCAGGTCGTACTGCGCCGCTCCACCACCATACCATGTGCTACAGTGCTGTGGCTGACCAGAAAGCAGCAACGCAACGGTTGTGACATTCCGTTGCACAGGGGGCAGGGGTGAGATCCTGTCCCTTTTTAATGGGATGGCCTGAGCGTGATACGCCTCATCGGGACGCAACAGGGGCCCAGGCTCTGTCATTAAGCATTCTAGGCTTGTTCTCTAGTGGGGTCAGCGGGCGCGGGCGTAGTTGAAGGGCGATTCGGCCAGAGCCATATAAACGTAAGTAACAGAGCTGGCATTACGTGATGTATTGGTATCGCGAAGTTTGAAACCGTTTGACAGAATGTCTGGGCCTGTAACTGTGTATTCGGAATCCGACAGGTTTGCCAGAAGCAGAGAACTGGTGACGTTGTAAGTGTTTCGTACTGCATCAAAAATACACCATTCGTAGCCTGCGCTGCCTCCGGTTGAAGAGGACTTGATCAAAATCCACCTCGGCCTAAACCCGGTATACACAAACGGCCCATCTGTGCTGCCGTTGCCGGTGTAGCTGCCAAAAGAAGAGTACCCGACTACTGGGCTGAAGCAATACGCCACATATCGCTTGCCAGATACGTTATCAAAACCGGACACAACGTTGATTGTTGTAGACGTTGGCGCTGTCTGGCTTGGCGCGGCAAAAGCTGCGGTTGTATTCAAAAATCCATAAGACATGGCCCCAGTAATAGTTGTGAATACACCCCAGTTATCGAGAACGCCTCCAATTGAATCTCTACATTTCGTTATGTATAGCCTTGGTGCGCTTCCGAGCCCATGACCGACACTGCTACTTGCGGCGCCATCACCGGTCCAGGTGACCACGCTAAAGCCTGCTGTGGGATTTGCTCTAACCTGCGACCCACCAGTGATGGAGCCTTGTGTGTTGGACACTGCAGAACCCGTCCCGGCGTCGAAGCACCAGGCGGCAAAAGTTGAGTTGTTTTGGTTGCTGCCGTTGTCAGCTCCCGAAGCCGTCCCCAATGTAAAACCATCACTATTGAACGAAACGAAGTTATCGTTGACAGTGGATGTAACCTCTGCACTGGTGGTATTCGTGAACAGGCGGGCGTTTAGTGGCCGAACAGTATCGAATACGCGATTGTCATAAGTAGAGCTGCGAGACTTGATCCACACAAAATCGGGTGAAAAACCTAGTCCAGAGATTGTATTTGTGGAATTATTGCCCGTATACAGCTTCACATCCATCACCGTAGAAGGCTTTGTGACTAATGGCGCCGGTAGATTTGTGGTGCAGAGGGC
>Ga0214917_10000367_pt1 | contig 59224 bp, 52 predicted proteins | sample LL_1208_BB_MetaG_FD_177983 | JGI IMG/M metagenome (GOLD analysis project Ga0214917, IMG submission 177983) | Freshwater microbial communities from Lake Lanier, Atlanta, Georgia, United States - LL_1208_BB | ecosystem: Environmental > Aquatic > Freshwater > Lake | place: USA: Georgia | collected... | reverse complement strand
TCGTGGGAGAATGAATTTCACGGCTTATCGTAGTGAAGGTCGACCCGTGGGGTCACCCCAGAATAACTTGTGGGCAGAGAAGTGAAATCAGTACCCTAGGTTGTCATAGGCAGCCATTCCGGTGCGGATAAACTTGTAAAACCTCCTGGGGACTGAGGAGAAGGAACCCGTCTCATCGTAGGAGATGCTGTTGTTGGTTGCGACGATGGAGGAGGCAAGAGTGGGCCAGTTGGTGTTGGTGCTGCTGAGATCGTTGGTGACGTAAATCCGGTAAGTTCCTCCCTCGACGGCATTCCAAACCAAGGTGACTTTATTCGTGGAGACGGCCAAGGGATTGTTACTGCTCCAAGTTTCCAGCGTGTTGGTCGCTCCCTTGTAGTACAGGGTCAGGGGGGTGTCAGCATTCATGACCGTGATGGTGCTGGAGCCGCCCGATGGGCTGGCCATGTACCAACGACCGACATTGTAAGGGTACCAAGGGGTGCCGTCGGCCTTGATGGAGACGAAATAGGCCCACGTGCCGTTGGGGTATTCCGGAGTGACACAGTAACGGGCGTTATATTTGTTCAGGTCAAAATGGGTTCCCTGAGTGTAGCTGAGATCGCCGAGGTAATCGTAATCCTCGGCATAGTGTCCAAGTTCGTAAGTCGTCGAGACATTGGGGCCCCATTGCCCGGAGGTCAGACTTGTCTTGTTTTGTGCCTGCTGGGCCCAAAGCGGGAGACTTTTCCGGCCAGTGCTATTGAGATTGGTGGTGCCGTAGTTCCCGTCGCGGAGGACGTACCCGGAGATCATCCGGCGAACCGTGCTGGTGGGATTGGTCGGATCGGAATATCCATAGGGTCCGTAGAGGGGAAGACCGTCATTGACCCACCCGATAATGGGAGAGTGTTTCCAATTGGTGGTCGAGGTATTCTCGGAATAGAACTTGGTGCTGGAATCGTAATTGATGTTGTCGCCGAGAACGTAACGGACCCCGATCGGGTTGGCGTGGGCGTGATACTGACCACTGGGTTGCGGATGATTCAGGGGGTAGTCGAAAGAGACCCTCTCATTGGGCCAAGCATCCCGGTTCCAGATTCCATCTCCAGGTCCAATATTGGCGTTGGGAGCGGCATCCTTGGCATTGGAGACGGAGTAGGAAAAACCGTCGGACGTGTTGTAAAGTGCGACCCCATCGACCAGAAATCCGATCGAGCCCTGTCCCGTTAAAGTTCGTCCCGTGGTGGCTAGATTGGAAATCACCGAAGGTGACCGGGGGAAACGATAAACTCCGGTGCTGGTCCCTTGGTTTTTCGGAAGGTTGGGATTGAGCCAGGGTCCCATGACGTAAGGGGCTAGACCGGTATTTTTTATGTAGATCCAGTTGATGGAGTAATCGATTTCATGAACCCCGGCATAGGTGGGGGAAGTTTGTCCCGTCCAAGTTGTGGTGGAAATTCCAGCTGTGCGGTTATTCGAACTGGTATAGATACGGGCGTATTTGGTGGATGCCTCCGTCAACCAAGAAGATAACTGAGGATCTGCATGCAGAACAGACCCCAAACTGAATAAGACGAAAAAGATAAATGGACGAGCATGGTTTTTACAATAAATGCTCATTATGAATTACTTATAGAAGAGAAATATCGAAAATCAATGGCACATCCTTACGTTATATCAATCAATAACATGCGTTACCTATTTCGCTTGGCTCAGAGCCAACTGGGGGTGAAGGAGCCTTACTTTTTCAGCGGCTTATGATGGAACGGATCGAGCCGTTGTTTTCGAAACTTTTTCCGTAAGCAAGTTGCGCCACGGCATGGTCGGGAAAACCAGGCACGGTAATATCTGGGTTGGAGCTATAGCCTGCACCCCCATTCACGATCTCGTAGCCGACAATCTTTCCGCCCTGCACCATCGCATAAGCGACGGCGGGTTGGGTGGGCCATAGTTTGTTTCGACTTGCGACATATCGGTAGTAGTCCGAGACCTGATCCAATCTTTCGTTGGTTACTCCATATTTCCCCAAAGTGGCCAAGAGAGCGGCTTTGTTGGCTTGGGCTTCGGCCGGGGCGGGCCCTTTTTCTGGATTGGCAGGGTGGACACGACGAAAGGCATCGCGGAAGACTTCGGGGGAAACCCCAAGTGCCCCGGCAATCAGCACCACCGGTCGGCCGTGATCTCGAGGATCGGTTTCATGCCCGCCGGAAAAAACGACAGGGACGCGCGTGATGTCGGAATGGTTTTGTGCCTCGGAACATGCGAGTCCAAGAATACTCAGGAGGAGGCCGTGCCCAAGCCGTCGAAAATTCATCAAGAGGGAGCGGATTCGGAAGGAGGTTCGATCTCGGACATGATTTGGAGGATGCGGTCGCCGCGTTTTTGCGCCTCATCCACATGAAAGTGCAGACGGGGGGTATATTTAATGTGCAAGGTCTTGTTCAACTCCCCCTGCCACTCCTCTTTCAACATGTTGAGGGTGTGGATGACGTCGGCGTCCGGGGAGGATCCGTCCAGGTGGGTCACATAAACCTGGGCGTGGCGCAGATCGGGACTGACCTCCACTCCCGTGATGGTGATCAATTTTCCGTCCAGGGTGCGTTCGCGCGTCACCAGCCGGGCCAAGACGGAGCGGATCGATTCGGAAACACGAAAAAGTCGGCGACTGGGCATGGCATCAATTTAGCCCAACTCTTCTTTGAAGAAAGGGAAAGAGGCGATCAGAGGGTCTGGGGGACTTTTTCGAGCTGGTAGCACTCGATGATGTCGCCCTCCTCGTACTCGTCGAAATTGCCCAAACGGATGCCGCACTCGAGCCCTTGGCGGACTTCCGGCACGTCCTCCTGGAAGCGCTTGAGGGTGACGACGGCTCCGTCGTAAATCGGCTGTTTTTTGCGGATGACACGGGCTCGGCCACTCTTGGTGATGCGACCGCTCTGCACCTGCGAACCTGCGACCATGAACTTGGAGAGTTCGAAAACTTTTTTGACGAGGGCGGTTCCCAGCGGGCTTTCGCGCAGCTCGGGATCGAGGAGGCCGGTCATGGCCTCCTTCACCTGGTCGACCAGTTCGTAAATGATGCTGAAGAGCTTGATCTGGATCCCCTCGCGTTTTGCGGCATTCGCGGCGGAGTTGTCGGTTTTCGTGTTGAATCCGATCACGACCGCCCCCGAGGCCTTGGCCAACAGAATGTCCGACTCGCTGATCGGCCCGATCGTGGAGAGGATGATTTCGAGCGTGACCTTCTGGCTGGTGATTTTCCTCAAGGATTCGACGATCGCCTCCACCGAGCCTTGGACATCTCCCTTGAGAACGACCCGCAGACACTTCTTCTGTCCCTCGGCGATGCTGGCGAAGAGATTTTCCAGGGTTACCCCGCTGGGGGCGGCGGGTCCCGCGGCCAGACGCGTCACGCGCTGGGCCTCCTGACGCTCCTCGACGATGGAGCGGGCTTCCCGCTCGGATCCGACCACAACGACCTCTTCTCCAGGGGAGGGGGCGCCGCTCAGCCCGATGACACGAGCCGGCACGGAGGGGCCTGCGTTTTTGATCGAGTTTCCCGCATCATCGAAGAGGGCTTTGACTTTTCCCTGGTGGGGTCCGCAGACAAAGGAGTCGCCGACTTTCAGGCAGCCCTGCTGAACCAGAACGGTGGCGGTGGGGCCACGACCCGTTTCGATCTGGGTTTCGATCACGCGGGCACGGGCATGACCGATGGGATCGGCCCGAAGTTCCAAAACCTCGGACTGGAGGGCGATCATTTCCAGCAATTTTTCAATTCCCGTGCCTTTGGTGGCGGAGACCTCGCAAACCACGGTTTGGCCGCCCCACTCCTCCGGGGCGAGACCCAACTCCTGAAGTTGGCCTTTGACCTTGTCCAGATTGGCGCTCGGCAGGTCCACCTTGTTGATCGCCACCATGATCGTCACCTTGGCAGCCTGGGCATGGCGGAGGGCCTCCAAGGTCTGGGGTTTGATGCCGTCATCCGCTGCGACGACGAGAACAACGATATCGGTCACGTTTGCACCCCGGGCCCGCATGGCGGTGAACGCTTCGTGACCCGGGGTGTCGAGGAAGGTGATCGTGGTCTCGCCCCGCTTGACGGTGTACGCACCGATGTGCTGGGTGATTCCGCCCGCCTCCCCCGCCGCCACTTTCGCGCGGCGGATCGCATCCAGAAGGGAGGTTTTTCCGTGATCGACGTGGCCCATAAACGTCACGATGGGGGGACGGGGTTTGAGGTTGGCGGAGGGTACGGGCTTGGCCTTGGGCGGCTCGACCACAGGGGCAACTTTGTGAACCCCGCCACCCTCCTTGCGTTTCTCCGCCAGGAATACGAAGCCGCGCTTTTCACAAATCTTTTTTGCAACCGCCTCCTCGATGTTCTGGTTCAGCGTCGCAAAAACGTTCATCTCCATGAGCTCATGGATCAGCTGGAAAGGCTTCAGGTTGAGCCGGGTCGCCAAGTCACGGACTTGGATGGGGGGCTTCATCTGAATGATTTTTGAATCGTCAACAACCTGCTCGACGACGGCCTCCGTGGCGGGGGTCGTTACGGGTGCAGGGGAAGGCGCCGCAACGGGTTTTTCTGCAGTGGGAACGGGAGGAGTGGCAGGGAGTTCGGCAGGTGCGGACTCCAGCTTTTTCACCTTCTCTTTAGCGGGGCTCTTTCTGGGAGCCGCTTTCTCCGCGGGATCTTTCGTCGCGGTTGATTTTACCGCGCGGGGTTTTTTAACCGGGGCGGCTTCCCCCTCGGGTTTGGCCGTCTTTTTTGTGGACGAGGTGGCCATGCCGGGCGAGGGATGGGACTTCAGGTCTTGGCGGCTGTGAGGGCCGCCTGGGCCTTGGTGCGGATCTCCGTTGCTTGTTCCGGGGTGAGGTCGGGCACGGCCTCGGCCAAGTCGGCCTCGGTGGCCTCGGCAATGGCCTCTGCGGTGCTAAACCCCACGGATGCGATTTTTTGTGCGAGGGGAAGTTCGATTCCCAAAATTGTGGCCAGGCCTTGCACGGCGGCCTCCAGCTTCTGTTCAAAGCCCTGAACCTCGGTCTTGTCCTCCTCCACGTCGATGTTCCAGCCCGTGAGGCGGCTGGCGAGGCGGGCGTTGTGTCCTTTCCGGCCGATGGCGAGGGAAAGGTTTTCCGCATCCACGAGGGCACGGACGCGTCGGTTGGTGTCATCGATCTCAATCTTGCGCAATTTGGCGGGCTTCAGCGCCTCGATGACCAGTTCGTGAATGTTGGGGGACCAGCGAAAGAGGTCCACCTTCTCATTGTTCAGCTCACGAACGATGTTTTTGACCCTGGATCCGCGGATGCCGACACAGGCACCGACAGGATCGACCTTTTCGACGTCGGACCAGACGGCGATCTTGGTGCGGAAGCCGGGTTCGCGGGCCAGGGACTTGATCTGCACCGTGCCGTCGTTGAGTTCGTTGACCTCCAGGGAAAGGAGGCGGCGAACAAAATCCGGGCTGGAGCGGGAGAGGATAATTTCCGGTCCGCGTTGGCCATTTTGAACGGCGAGGACGAGGGCGCGAATCCGTTCTCCCGGTGTATACTCCTCCGTCGGAACGCGTTCCCGGGACGGCATGATGCCTTCAAATTTTCCGAGATCGATCACGACATCCGCCCGTTCAAAACGACGAACCGTGCCCGCCACGATGTCGCCGACCCGGCCCTGAAACTCCTCCAGAATCATCGTTTTTTCGATCGAGCGAAGATTTTGGTTCATCGCCTGTTTGAAAACCTGGGCGGCGATCCGGCCGAACTGGCCGGCATCCAGTTCGACCTCCACCAGTTCGCCGACGTGGGCGGTGGGTTTGACCGATCGCGCTTTCACGATGGAAATCTCGTCCGGATTGGGCCGGGCGCGGTCGCTGGCTTTCAATTTCGCGAACATCTGGATTTTGCCCGATTTTTGGTCGAGATTGACGCGGATTTCGGTTTCGAGAGGGTAGGTCTTGTGGGCGGCGGTAATCAGGGCATTCTCGATGACCGTGGCCATCACCTTGCGGCTTATGCCCTTCTCCTTTTCCATGTAATCGAGTACCGTGAGGAAGTCTTGTGTATTCATGTGCTAATCTATTCTTGTTGTTGGAGAGGGCTTTTGGCGAAAAAAAAGGTGGAAACCTTCGAGTTCCCACCCAACTTCCGCCGCGAGACGACTCCTGCAAAATCGTATCAAAACCCCTGCATCGGTCAACCCAGGAAATTCGCCGCTCCCCGGTGGGTGTAACCCTTTGATCCAGGATAAGATCGGTTTGGTGGCGGGGCGCGGGGTTTACCCCCGTTTGGTTCTCGATGGGGCGAAGGCCCAAGGGATTCCCTTGGCGGTTGCGGCATTTTCGGGGGAGACGGAAGCACGGGTGGCGGCACGGGGGCAACCGACCGAGTGGTTGCGGGTCGGGCAGCTGGGCAAGCTGGTCTCTTTTTTCAAAAAAGCGGGGGTCCGGGAGGTGATCTTTGCCGGTCAGATCACTCCGAAAAGACTTTTCGATTTGCGGCCGGATTGGAGGGCTCTCTGGATTTTGGCGAAGTTGAAGGAGCGGAATGCGGCAACCCTTTTTGGGGCGGTCGCGGCAGAGTTGGGCAAGCAGGGAATCCGGGTTTTGCCTGCGACCACCTTTGTCGAGCGGCACCTGGCCGGACGCGGGATTCTGGCGGGTCCGAATCCCCCCAAGCACCTCTCCGGGGAGATTGCCTTTGGTTGGCCTTTGGCCAAAGCGGTGGCGCGATTGAACATCGGGCAAAGCCTGGTGGTGAAACAGGGGACGGTGATGGCGGTGGAGGGATTTGAGGGCACGGATGATACCCTTCGGCGGGGCGGAGGGTTGGCGGGAGGGGGAGCGGTGGCGATCAAAGTGACCGCGCCGGCGCAGGATATGCGTTTCGATGTGCCGGTGATCGGGCCCCGAACCTTGCAGGCGGCGGCGCAGGGGAAGGTGAGCGTTCTTGTGGTGGAATCGGAGAGGACCCTGATTTTGGAACTGGAGGAGGTGAGAAAATTGGCGACACGAAATAAAATCACCGTATGGGGTCATGCGGGGCGGGCGGGCCGATGAGTCGAAGGATTCGCGTGGGGGTGGCTGGGGTGGGACATATGGGCAAGGAGCATGCGCGGATTTATTCGGAGCTGGCGGAAGCGGAGCTGGTGGGAGTCCACGATTCGAACCCGGACACGGCCCGCAAGATAGCTGCGAAATGCAAAACCCGTGCCTTTTCGACGTTGGACGAGATGGTGGGGGCGGTCGAGGCGGCCAGCATTGTCACGCCAACCACAACCCATCTGGCGATCGCGGAGCCTTTCCTGAGAAAAGGAAAACATGTGCTGGTGGAGAAACCGATCGCGATGGATACGGCGGAGGCCCGCAAGCTGGTGGAGCTGGCGGACCAGCACGGGGCAAAGTTGGCCGTGGGGCATGTGGAGCGTTTTAATCCCGTCCTTGCGGCCCTGGAGGAGAGGCTGGGGAAGCCCCGTTTCATTGAGGCGCACCGGTTGTCCCCCTACCCGGGGCGGAGCACCGACATCGGGGTGGTGATGGACCTGATGATCCACGATTTGGAAATCATCATGCATCTGGTGCGATCTCCCGTGACCTCGGTGGATGCCGTGGGTGTGCCGGTGTTGAGCAAAGGGGAGGATATCGCCAACGCGAGGATTCGTTTCGCCAACGGATGTGTGGCCAACCTGACCACCAGCCGGATCAGCCCCGAAAAGCTGCGAAAGATCCGCGTGTTTCAGGACGACGCCTATCTCTCCCTCGACTACATGAAGCAGGAGGGGGAGATCTACAAGCGGCTGGAGGGCAAGATCACGCGGGACAAGATTCCCGTGATGAAGGGGGAGCCCCTGAAAAACCAGCTGGCGGAATTTTTGCAGAATGTCCGGGAGGGCACCGACCCGCGGGTGGGCGGATCGCACGGTTTTGAGGCGTTGAAGTTGGCATCGCAGATCTGCGGTCAAATGACCTCGGTGGGTTCATGAGTGGAATTGAGGAGAGGGAGCCACGCGTCTATCTGGTGGCGGGGGAGGCGAGCGGGGACCGTCTGGCGGCGGATCTTTTGAGGGAGTTGAAGAAGAACCCGAGGTTACGGGCGTTTGGGGTGGGCGGGCCGATGTTGAAGGCGGCGGGTCAGGAGCAGAGTCTGGATCTGGCGAAGCATGCGGTGGTGGGATTGACCGACGTTCTGAAAAATCTTCCGAAATTCCTGAAAATCTTCGGGGAGGTGAAGCACGAGATCGCGGAGCTGGACCCGGATGTGGTGGTTCTTGTGGATTATCCCGGTTTCAACCTTCGCCTGGCCAAGGCCCTGCACGGGGAGCGGAACGGACCTGCCCTTGTTTACTACGTGAGTCCGCAGGTTTGGGCATGGAAAGCGGGACGGGCAAAAACGATGGAGCGGATTTTGGAGAGGTTGCTGGTGATTTTTCCGTTCGAGGTGGAGTGGTTTGCCCGTCATGCGCCGAGGTTGAGGACCCGGTGGGTGGGGCATCCATTGGCCGACCGGTGGATCGAGCAGGCCCATGCCCAGCGGGACGAGATCCCCTGCGTGGCGCTGTTGCCGGGCAGCCGCACCAAGGAGATCGACCGGCACTGGCCTATTTTGCTGCAGACGGCGCAGCGCATCGTGCAGGAGGAGAGAAATGTCCGGTTCATCTCGATGGCGGCCAGTCACGAGACGCGGCAGAGGATGGAGGAGATTTGGGCCAAGTATCCGATGAGTGGGGTGAGTTTGGATATTCTCTCGGGGCAGTCGCTGACCCAGCTGACCCGTTGTTCGATGGCGATCGTGGCCTCCGGGACGGCGACCCTGGAGTGTGCGATGGCCGGGTTGCCGATGCTGGTGGTTTATCAGGCCTCGTGGCTGACATACGGGTTGGGGCGGATGCTGGTGAAACTGCCGTATCTTTCGATGGTGAATGTTTTGGCAGGCGAAAAAGTGGTGCCTGAGTTTCTGCAGGGGGCGGCCGAACCGGAGCGATTGGCACGGGCCGCCCTTCAGATCCTCCGAAACCCAAAAGGGGCGGAAACCATGGCCGTTCGGATTCGGGAGGTGGCAAAAAAGTTGGGCGGACCGGGGGCGGCTGTGCGGGCCGCGGAGGAGGTGGAGGATGCGATCCGGACGAGGCGGAAATCAATGATCGCGGCGCAGAAGGGTATCGGCGATCGCGAGAAGGGGGGCGGCGGAGGATCCGAGGGGGCGTAGGGCCGCGCGTGCGGTGGCGGTCAGACGATCGGCCTCCCGCTGCGCTCCGGCGAGTCCGAGGAGGCGGGGGTAGGTGGCTTTTCCGGAGGACCGATCCTTTCCGATGCTTTTGCCGAGTTTTTCCCTCGTGGAGGTGATATCCAAAATATCGTCGATGACCTGAAAGGCCAATCCGAGGGCTTGGCCAAAGCGGCTCAAGTGGCGTAGGGATCGGGCGGAGGCTGCGGCAGACATTGCGCCGAGCCGCAGGGAGGTGGTGATGAGAGCCCCGGTCTTGGCGCGGTGAATTTCGACGAGCTTTTTCAGCGGGACACGTTTTTTTTCGGAGTCGAGGTCGAGGACCTGGCCGGCGATGAGGCCGAGACTACCCGAGGCATGGGCAAGTTCGGAGACCAGGTCCGCGGGGGAGTAGCGGCGGTTGGGCGGGGTCCGGGCGACCGAGGCGAACGCCTGGGTGAGAAGAGCGTCTCCGGCGAGGACGGCAACGGCTTCCCCGAAGACGCGGTGGCTGGTGGGTCGTCCCCGGCGGAAGTTGTCATCATCCATGCACGGAAGATCGTCATGGATCAGCGAGTAGGTGTGAATGCACTCGACGGCACAGGCTGCGGGAAGGGCGTGGGACTCCTTTCCCCCGACGGCCCGGGCGGCGGCGAGGCAAAGAATGGGACGGAGGCGTTTCCCCCCCGCGAGGAGGCTGTACCGCATGGCTTGGTGAATCCGGGGTGGTTTTGCGTTCGGGGAGATCAGGCGATCCAGGGCTTTTTCAACGACGGGAAGCCGGGATTTCCAGAAGGTTTGAGGGTTCACCGGACAAAGATATGACGAAGTTTGGGTGGGCAAGGCAAGCGTATCATTTGAATCCTATTTTTTCCCAGAAGGGGAGTGGGAGCAGGCTGGAATGGCAGGTTGGGTTAGCGTAAGGTGGCGGGATGTCCATGATGGTGCAGGGTTTGGATCCGTGGAGGATTGGGGATCGGGAGTTCCGCTCCCGGCTGCTCATCGGGACAGGCAAGTTTTCCTCCATCCGTTCGATGCAATCCGCCCTGGAGGCGAGCGGGGCGGAAATCGTCACGGTGGCGTTGCGGCGGGTGGATCTCACCGGGCTGAAAGATCCGCAGGCGGACATGCTGGAGGAGATCGACCCGAAAAAGTATCTGGTATTGGCCAACACGAGCGGGGCGATGGATGCGGAAGAGGCGGTGCGGTTGGCGCGGTTGGCGGTGGCGGCGGGGTTGCCGAAGTGGGTGAAGTTGGAGATTCATCCCGATCCGCGCTATCTCCTTCCGGATCCGATCGAGACATTGAAGGCGACGGAGATTCTCGTGAAGGAGGGGTTTACGGTTCTCCCCTATATCAATGCGGACCCCGTGCTGGCGAAAAGGTTGGAGGAGGCGGGTGCGGCGACGGTGATGCCGCTGGGCGCACCCATCGGTTCGAATCGGGGGATCGAGACGCGGGCTCAGATCGGGATCATCATCGAACAGTCCCGAGTTCCCGTGATTGTGGATGCGGGTTTGGGGGCGCCGTCGCATGCGGCGGAGGCGTTGGAGATGGGGGCGGATGCGGTTTTGATCAACACCGCGATTGCCGTGGCGGAGGATCCGGCCGCGATGGCCAGGGCGTTTCGCCTGGGGGTGGAGGCGGGACGAGCGGGATATGAGGCGGGACTGGGGCCGACGGGTCGGACGGCTTCGGCGACAAGTCCCCTGACCGGTTTTCTTGACGAATGAGTGGAACTCCGGGAGATCCGCTGGAGGGGTTGCCCTTTTCCAGGTCGAGGGCGGTGGAACGGTTCGAGGAGGAGATGTTCGGGCCGAAACGTCTCGAGTCGCTGGCGGAGCAGGCCCGGGCCGAGACCCGAAAAAACTTTGGTCGAACCATGCGTTTGTTTGCGCCGCTGTATCTCTCGAACGAGTGTGTGAACACATGCCGGTATTGCGGATTTTCGAAAGATAACCCGATTCGGAGAGTGACCTTAACGCCGGAGGAGGTGGAGGGGGAGGCGAGGCATCTGGCAGGGCTGGGGTTTCGAAATGTTCTTTTGGTCAGCGGGGAGCATCCCCGGGAAGTCCCTGTTTCCTATTTGGTTGAGACGGTCAGGAGGTCGGCGAGGCTGTTTCCCTCCGTTGCGATTGAGGTGGCCCCCCTGGAGACGGCGGAGTACCGGGACATTGTGGAGGCGGGGGCGGAGGGGTTGGTCCTGTACCAGGAGAGTTACGATCGGGCGGCGTATGCGGAGATGCACGTCTCCGGGCCGAAACGAAATTTTGATGAAAGATTGGGAGGCCCGGAGCGGGGTTATCAGGCGGGATTTCGCAGGATTGGATTGGGGGTGTTGGTGGGATTGGCGGATTGGAGAAGGGAGTTGGTGGCGTTGGCGGCCCACGTTTCCCATCTGATGAAGGTGGGGTGGAAAGCGCAGATCACCTTGGCGTTGCCCCGGTTGCGGCCGGCGGCGGGAGGATTCCAGCCACGGGTGGGCATGTCGGACCGGGATTTTGTCCGCGCGATCTGCGCGTTTCGCGTGGCGTTCCCGCAGGTGGGGATTGTTTTGTCGACGAGAGAACCGGCAAAGTTGCGGAATGGGTTGATGGATTTGGGAGTAACGATGATGAGTGCGGGTTCGGAGACCGACCCAGGCGGTTATACGGGAGCGGGAAGGGAGAGGCTCCACCGAACGGTCCGGGGTCGGGAAGTGGCGTTGGAGGCAAACGAGGAGGAGGGAGCGGAGGCGACGGAGCAGTTTGAGGTATCGGACGAGAGAAGTCCGGAGGAGTTGAGCCGGGAGCTGCGGCGGCGGGGCATCGACCCTGTCTGGAAAGATTGGGATCAGGCCTTGGCGGGATAGGAAAATCACGGCGATGGTGACGATTTTTGCCAACGGGAAAGCCCGACAGGTTCGGCCAAGTCAAACCGTGGCGGAGATGGTTCGGGAAATGAAACTCGAGCCATCCAGTGTGCTGGTGGAGAGGAACGGGGAGGCGCTATTACGGCAAGAGTGGGACCAAAGGAGAGTGGAGCACGGGGATCGGCTGGAGTTTGTCCGTGTGGTGGCGGGGGGATAATCGATGGGGGAAGATCGGGAGAACGAGATCGACGATGCGCTGGTGCGGCGAATGGCGGAGGGAGACGAGGAGGCGCTGCGGGAGTTGATCGTGAGGCATCAGGATCGCGTGTATGGAACGGTGGCTCGGATGATCGGGGGTGCGGGACCGGATGTGGAGGACCTGGCCCAACAGGTTTTTTTACGGATCTGGAGGGCGGCACCGAAGTACCGTGCCGAGGCGAAGTTCACCACCTGGCTGATGACGGTGACAAGAAATCTGGTGTTCACCTTTTGTGAGGGGCGGTCCAAGCGGATGGAGGTATCGGACGAGATCGTGGATGAGGAGACGGAGGATCCGATTTTGCGGAAAGAGTCGGTCCAGGAAAGGACACCCAGGGAGGATCTTTCGGGCAAGGAGTTGATCCGGGCCGTGGAGGCGGCTTGTGCCCGTTTACCGATGAAGCAGAGGTTGGTTGTGCATCTCAGGGAACATGAGGATATGGATTTTTCTGAGATTGGAGAAATCTTGGGAATCAGCGAGCTTGGTGCTAAGTCGTTGATGTCCAGAGCACGTGAAAACTTGAAAATAAAGCTATCTGCTTTTTTAACCGAACCGAGTTAGAAGAAGGGAAGTCTAATCCATATGAGGAAAAAGAGAGACAAGGTTGGAGATGGGGCGGAGAGCTTGGGTGGGGAGTTGGGCAAACTGTGGGCCTTGGCCCCTGTGCCCAAGGCACCGGCCTGGTTTGCGGCGAGGACGATTGCTCGGCTACGTCGGGAGGAGGAGGGGAAGAGATGTTGGTTTGCACTGCCTCGGTGGGTTTGGATCGGGACGGGGGTGGCGTTACTGGCGTTCGGTTGGTTTCGTTGGGAACGTCAGCCTACGATTCAGGATTCTGAGGTTTTCGCCGCCTTGAATGCTCTGGTTGAGGAGGATCGGGAGAGTCGTTGGTGGGCCGGACTATGAGCAGGAGGGTCATCTTTTTCCTCTTGGGAGCCGTGTTGTGGGGGATTCCATTGCTTGCGCAAGAGGGGGACCCTGGGACGAAATCAGCGAAACCTCGGCCACCCCGTGTTCCGGATGGGCCCTTTGTGCCCAAGCGGGATATGATCCAGCGGGAGAGGGGGCAGTTTTGGGCAGGCCCGCAGGATGAGGGGCGTTTTATTCAGATCATGACGCTCGCCCTCGTTCCACGGGAGCAGTTGGAGAAACAGCTGCAGGCATGGCCGATGTACGGGAAATTGTCGGAGGAGCAGAGGTTGAGACTGATGGAGCGGATCGATGAATTTTGGATGAAATCGAGCAAAGAGGCCCTGGGTGTCGCGCAGGAGTTCCAGTTCGACGTGCGACCGGAAAACGAGCAGGCTTTTGTCCGGGCCTACTGGATGGAGAAAATTGCGACGGAAAAGGCGATTCGGGAGGAGTTATCCCCATTGAGGAAAAGGCTGGAGGGTGAGGCAAGGAGCAGGTTGGAAACAAAGTTTAAAAATGGCGTAAAGCCCTAGTTTCAAAAGGGAAGGAATTGGAATAAAAAGCCTAACTTTTGGCATCAAATTGTAACTTTCGAAGACTTGCCCTGTCTTCTCCCCAACTTATTCACATAAAGAAGTGAAAGACGTGCTGATCCTTACGGGGGGCCAAGAGGAGCACCACTATGTGGCTCGGGCACTACGGGACCTATTGGAGGAGGAGTCGGGCACGGAGGTGAGGGTGGAGGTCCGTGAGGTTGGTCAGGGGGGCATCGAGAGTTGGCTGGGGTGGATCACGGCAAAGATGGGACGGGGGAAGGCAAAGGGGGAGACGTTTGGAAAGTGGATTCGTAGGGCGGGAATCGACGTCTTGGGGAGTTCGGGTTGGCCCCAACTGCGTAGACTGGTGGCTTTGACCCTGGAGGAGGCGCGGCCGGAGGTGGTGGTATTTTTCCATCCGGCGGTCGGACTGGCGCTTCAGGAGAGGGTGCAGGATCGGTCGGAGGCCGGCTTTCAGCGGGTCGGGGTGGTGCTGGAGGCGGAGGAGTTGCCGGGTTGGGACGGGGTGACGGCAGATCTTCTGTGGGTGGCGGATGAGGGGTCGGCCAAGGAGTTGAGAGAAAAGAACCCGAAGGCCCGGGAGGTGGTTGCGGGGGGATGGCCTGTGCGTCCCAGCTTTGATACGGGGGATGATGAAAAAAGGGGAGGGGGCAAAAAGGGGGAGCCGTTTCGGGTGCTCTATCTGATCAACTCGCGGAGGCGGAAAGCGATCCGAACGGTCGAAAAAATCCTGCAAATCAAAGAGGTGGAGGTGACGGCGGTGGTGGGAAAAGAGGAGGAGTTGAGAAGGGATTTGCAAAAAGCGTTTTCCGATCCGCAGGGAAGGCTGGAGATCCATGGTTGGGTAAAAAATCTGGCAGGGATGATCCGATCCCATGATCTTGTGGTGACGAAGCCGGGAACAATCAGTGTGCGGGAAATCCTGGCCACGGGGCGTCCAGCCGTTCTGGTCCAGGGGGGTAAGGATTCGGACAGCCGAAAGGGGATTTGCCGATTGATCACCCGTTTGGGGGCGGGGGCGTTGGCGGATTCCCCGGGGGAAATTGCGGCACGGATCCGGCAGGCTTTGGAGGGGGGTGGGGTGGGCTTGCGGGAGTGGGGGCGGCGTTCGAGGCAGGAGGCGGTTCGCTCTCTGGGGGCGACGGAGAGGCTGGCCCATCGGATCGCCCAGATGGCACAAGCGTCGACGGAAATCGAGAGGGTGCCGGAGTTACGGCTGATTCATCATGGACACCCCGGGAAAAAGGGGTTGCGGATGGTGGATCTTCACACGCATACGATATTTTCCGACGGGCGATTGACTTTGCGGGAGCTCGTCGATTTTTACGGGCGGCGGGGGTTTGATGCCCTGGCGGTGACGGATCATCTGGTGGATCGGCGTCGGTTGCTGGGTCGGTTAGCGAACATGTCGGGCCTGGTGCTCACGGCGGAGGATCTTCCCGATTATTTTCGCGCTTTGGGCGAGGAGAGAAACCGGGCGTGGACGAAATACAGGATGATTTTATTTCCCGGGCTGGAGTTCAACCATGATGGGCTGACAGCGAAGGGCTCGGCTCACCTGCTGGGGGTGGACCTCCAGAAGCCGATCGATCCGGCGTTATCGCTCAAGGAGATCTGTCTCGAAATCCGCGAGCAAGGGGGATTGACGATTGCAGCTCATCCGCACCACATGAGCTCGGCCTGGGGGAAGGACACCCTTTATTTGTGGGAAAGGCAGGAGGAGTTCCGTCCGTTGATCGACGCGTGGGAGATCGGGAATCGGGACGATCTTTTCAACCCGGTGGGTTTGAAAAAGTTGCCTCTGATTGCCGGAAGCGATTTTCACAAGCCAAAGCATCTGACCAGCTGGAAGACCCTGCTCTGGTGCGAGAAGGAGCCCGAGGCGATCAAGGAGTGTGTCCGGCGCAACAAGGATGTTTCGATCACCCTGTATCGGGATCATCGGTTCGGCGGGGAAAGTGAGGAGAGGGAAGAAAAAAAGGGGGACGGACGGCTGGCAAGGCAAGCGAATCAGTAGAGAAGCTGGAGGCGGGTGATGAACCCGAACTCATTATTTTCCACCACTGTGCCTTGGGCTCCTCCGCCCGTAAAGGCGTTGTACTCGATGGTCAGTCCGATCCGAACGATCCGGTTGGGATACCAGTTGAGGCCCAGGGAAGCTCCATTCACTCCCGTTGCGCTCTCCGTCTGGGAGATGCCCAATCCCCCCTGCGCGATGGGTCGAAACATGTTTGCCCCGGCGGCCAATCCATCGTACCGCAGGGCAAGCTCCCAGGCGCCGATGTCCCCGGTTTCGAAATTCAGGGGCTTTTCGGGGACCACGCCGCCGAGGGATGCGTGCTCGCCTGTGATCACCCAATCCAGCACAATATCCCAAGCGGTGGTCTGGTAGTTGGTGAACCCCCCGCCAGAGGAACCGTAGACTCCAGAGGTGTTGACGCCCTGCTGTTCGGCCGTGAATTCAGCCCAGCACTCGACGGGCCCGTAATTATAGTAAAGTTGGGGGCTGATCCTCCAGACTTCGCCCTCGACGCCGAGGCCGTTTGGAAAGCTGAGAAAGGTGTTTCCGCCATCGGTGCTGTAGTTTTGGAAGAGGTTGGAGGAGGCAATGGAGGAGATTTGTGTCTGCCAGCCAATGCTCCCGCCGACCCCCAGATGAAGGCCGCGGAGTTCCTCCGGAACCTCCATCTCGCCCCGAAAAGGTTGGCTGTAAATGCGGAAGTAGCCCACGGGACCGCTTCCGTAATCCAGCCCACTTTGCACGGTGTCGTTGCGGGCTCCCGCACCCACCATGGCCGCCCACGAAACCTTTTCAGAGAAAAGGGATCCATGGGTCATGACTCCGAGATCGCGGTTGGGGATCAAATTGGATGTGAGGGATCGCTCGGAAAAGGGTAGGAACGCGGCAGGGGTGAGTGTTTCCAGGCCCACGGGAACCGTAAACTTACCGACCTGAACCTGGATCTCCTCGATGGGGTCGTAGTTGATAAATGCGTCGGCGATGGTGGTTTGGTAAGCGGTGGCATTGGGTGCGGACAGCGCAAATTCCGGAGCAAAACGGTACTCCCACTCGTCGTAGAAGTAGCCCGAGGCGTAAGGACGGGCCCGTCGGATCAGGAACTTCGACATATCCGGGGTTCCCGCGTCGACAAACTCCCGGTCGTCGAACTGAAGCAAGCCACCGAGGCGGATCAGGTGATGATTGTCCTCGGACCGGAAGATGAGACCGTTTTCTGAAACGTCGATCATGGGCAGATTCATCTTTTCCAGCTGCTGGGTTTTGGGCGCGAATTCGGTGGTTCCTTCGACCTGCTGTTCCATGGAGGTCTGCTCTCTGGCCTCGGGGGGTAAAAAAGGAGTGTATCCAATGGGGTGGGGATGAAGGGGAACGGAGCTAGTTTTCTTTTGCTGCTGATCCTCGGCCGGGGGACGCAGCCGGGCGGGAGAGGTATCGGCGTTTTGTTGGCTTTTCAGTTTCTTGACCTCGTCCATCAGGGACTGCATTTGAGCTCTCAAATCAGCGATCGTTTTTGCGGTTTCCTCGTCCATGGCGCGGAGGGGAAAGACGGTTGTAAGAAGGAGAAGTAGTGTCGATACACCCCAACGGACTGATTTTGGTAAACCCACGACCATGAGGGCTAGAATCGGGGAGAATCGTGGGGGCCCCAAGACATGAGGATGTCATGGGAAAATGAGTTGAGAACAAGGGGGAATAAAATGGGCCTGAGAGGACTCGAACCTCCATGGGTTACCCCAACAGATCCTAAGTCTGTCGCGTCTGCCAGTTTCGCCACAGGCCCGTGACTCAACCTTACTCAAAAATAGATCACCGACGAGCGTAAGAAATTCAGAATTTTTTAATTGCCTGAAGCGGGATGAGTGCCAATAAAAGAAGTGATAAGATGTGATTGATTCGCAATGATATATGCCAAAAGTACTAAAGTATAAAAAAGGTTTCACGATACGTCATCATCTGGACGAACTGTGGGACCGGCTGGATTGCGGATTCAAGATCAAGGTTCAGGGATTCATTTTTCTTGTTGGGCTGGGGGTTGTGGTTGGAGGTTTGGTGTGGGCAAACCAGAGGAGTGAAAAGAGGGAGTGGCTGGAGATCCGGGATCGTGGCAAAGCACAGCAACCTTTGAGCAAGGTGAGTCCCGTGATATCCGAACCATCTTTGCGAACCGAGACAGAGTAGCTGATTTCAAACCGTAGGTTTCAACGAACCCTTTTCCGTTTTTTGTAGTCATATCCCTCATGCGGATATGGTTTTGTTTATGGGTTTGGTTTTCAACCTTGGCCGATGGCTCTGGCGGATTGCCACTCCCAGCTCCGCTGTGGGTTGTCCCTGAGATTTCAGGCCCTCCGTTCTACCCCCACCCTGTAAGCCTGCCCAAGCAGTGGATCACGTGGAATCTCCAATGGTTTCCAGGTCACACTCCCACTGCCAATCCTGTCGCAAAGGCGGACCATGAGAGGGATGTGAAAAAGTGGCTGGGGAGGTGGAAGCCAGACGTGGCGATCTTGGAGGAGGTTTTGGATGCTGATGCGTTAAAAAGGAGTGTGCCTGAGCTCCCTTGGCAGGCCGTGACGCGTTTTTCCCGGGCGGCGGATGAGGGCGAAAAACTTCCCCCTCAAAACTTGGCAATCTGTAGTCGGGTCCCCTGGGTGGAGGCATGGGAGATGGATTTTGGCAACCTGCCCATGTCACCGGATCGTCCGGTCCGCGGTTTTTTGGGAGTCATGTGGAGAACGAGCTCAGGGGAAACGTGGACGGCGTACGCGGTGCATCTCAAAAGCAACCGCGGCGGGCGGGAGGGAATGGCGAGGCGCAGGGAGAGAGCGATCGATTATCTTCGGTTGGATTGGCGCAGGCGCGGGTTGAGTCCGGAAAAAGATGCGGTTCTCCTTGCCGGTGACTTTAACGTCTCCCTGAAAAATCCTGAATTTCGGGGGGAAAGGACGATTCACAATTTGCTGGAGGAGGGATGGGTCTCGGTCACGGCGGGATTGCCGTGGCCTGCGGGCGCGACCGTTCGACCGGACCCAACACAAAAATATCCGGCAACCGATTTTGACCATATCTTGCTTTCGCCGGGATGGGTTGGCCAAATGGGAACTCAGAGGTGGAAAGCGGGTGTGATGCAGAGTCCGGATCTTCCGGGTGACCATTGGCCGGTTTGGATGAAGCTGGAAAAACAGCCTGTGCGCAGCCCTTGCCTCGACCGGTAAAATTAAGGCACCACCTCAACGGAAACGCCGGGTCGGACGGCACGGACCAGCTTGGTGGCATTCCAGTTGGCGAGGCGGAAACAGCCGTGGGAACCGGTCCTGGAAATCTCCTCAGGCTCCGGAGTCCCGTGAATCCCATATCCCTGAAGAGAGAGACCGATCCAAGCGGTGCCGACCGGGTTATTCGGGCCGGGGGGAAGGACAAGTTTGTTGGTGATGCCTTCCTGCTTCGCGGCCTGGATTAAAACTTTGGGATCGACCGTGTAATTGGGGTTGGGCGCCACATTGGCAACTGTGAGGGGTTGATTGGGAACCTTGGTTTTATCCGCCGCGATGGAGCAGGGAAAGCAGGCCACCACCTTGTTATTTGTGTCAAAGGCAAGGAGGGTGGTTTCGGAAATCATGATGACGATCCGCGAGACGGGGGGGAGTTTCCGCGTGCCCTCCAGGTTGGGGAGGGTGAGCTGGGTGCCGGCGACCAGATTGGTGACTCCGGGGTTCAACTCCTTCAAAAAAGAGGGAGTGGAGTGGGTTTTCTCGGAAAGCATTTCCCAGGGGTCGTTAAAATCAAGGACCGGAACTTTGCTCATCTCGAGGAATCCTTTGGGTTTGGGGATGACGTGCTGCAGATCCTCCACGGTCAGGGTGTAGTCCGTGTAAGCATCCCCGGGTTTCCCGAGGTTGATGCGGGTTTCGATATCGATTTCTCCCGTGGTGGCCAGCCCGCGATGGATTTGAAATTGGGTGATGGCGCGGCGGCTCCGTTTTGCAAAATGACCATCAATTGTGCCGCAGGAAAAGTTGAGCCGGTCGAGAAGGGTTTGCCATCCGGCCATCTCAACCGTATCGCGGGGTCGATCGGTGGCAATGGGTTCAGCCCGGCGGACCTCCTTTCCCATGGGAGGCGGCGGGGGGCCGTACGCAGGAGCGGGGGAGGTGATCTTGGGTGGGGCAGCCCCTTCTTCGCTTTCCGGGCCCGTCCTACGCGCCAAATCCGCCGATGCGGACTGCGCTTCGGGGGGAAGCCCCTCCGCTACCGTTTTTTTTTATCCAGGGGTGGGGTGCTTTCGGGAGAAGAAAAAACTTCGGCACCGGGATACTTTTTGGCGAGGTCCTCCGCCCTCTGGGCAGGAGCTTTTTGGGCGGGTTGGGGCAACCGCAACATTCCCCGATCCCGCAGGTACAGGACCGCGCCCACGAGGATAAGACACCCCGCAACCAGACCCACGTAAAGATTTCCCGATGGGGAGCGACGGGGCATGGGATTTTAGTAAACGTCTTTCAGATACCGTTTTTCTGTTTTGGCGAAGGTGACCGAGACCCACTCCTCGGCTTGTTCGGGTGTTTTGCCACCGTGTTGGGACACGATTTTGAGCAGGGCGGCATGGACATCCTTGGCCATCCGCTTGGCATCTCCACACACGTAGAAGTAGGCGCCCTGTTCCAGCCAGCGCCAGAGCTCAGCGCCCTCCTCCTCCATTCGGTGCTGAACGTAGACCTTCTCCGCCTGATCCCGGGAGAAGGCGGTGGAAAGTTTATGGAGGTGTCCGGATTTTTGTGCGGCTGCGAATTCGTCGCCGTAAAGGAAGTCGGTCTTTGCGTGTTGATCCCCAAAAAAGAGCCAGTTCCGCCCTGTGTGGCCATGCTTGGACCGATGTTGGAGAAAGGCCCGAAACGGTGCGATTCCGGTCCCGGGGCCGACCATGATGATATCCCGATCGGGTGCGGGCAGATGAAAGTGCCGGGTGGGTTGGACATATACAGGGACGGAGGACTTCTCGGGCAAATTGGCGAGATATCCCGAGGCGAGCCCCTGTTTGGTGCGACCATGGGAAGAGTATTGGACAACGGCGACGGTCAGGTGAACCTCGCCGTGGGAGTGGTCGGGAGACGAAGCGATGGAGTAGAGCCGGGGGGCAATTTTGTTCAAAAGGCCCGGAATTTCCGAGGGCTCGAGGTGAACTCCCGGGGCATCCTGCAGAACATCGACGACATCCCGGTCAAAAACGTACTCCTCCAGTTTCTTTTCGTCGGCACATATGGCCTGCAATTTATCCTTGGCAGCCCCTGGGGCCTTCTCCGCCACCGCTTTCACGAACTTTTTTCCGACGCGGTTCAGGATGGCCGATGTGGCGAGCGTTTCGTGCAGGTTGGCATCATCATGAAGACCCAATTTTTGGGTGAACTCACGGACGAGTGTCTCGGGATTCCTGGGGAGCACGCCCAGGGAGTCCCCGCACTGGTAGGTTGGGCCGGAGGAGCCCAATTCGATGACGATGTGCCGGGTGTCCTTGATTGAACCTTTTTGGTTCAGGGGGCGATTTTCGCGAAGCTGGGAGGCGAAGGGGTTGGTTCGGCTGAACGTGGCAGGAAGAGTAGGGGAGGGGGATGCGGACATGGTTAATTATCGTTTCCGATGGAGCCGGTGGGGCAGATCTCCAGGGCTCGTTGGGCGGAGTCGGTCTCCTCCGGTGTCTCGGGCTGCTTGAAGAAATAGACGTAGGTTTGATCCTCGTTGTATTTCAAAAGCTTCGGCGCCTCCTCGAGGCATACGTGGCACGGGGTACAACTGTCGTCGACGTACCATTTCCCGGGGATGTTTTCCTTGAGGATGCGGGTCTTGTCAGCCATTGGGTTAGAAAAATACACACGTCGTGGGGTGGGGCAACTCCGGAACGAATCGGAGGATGAGAATGTGCCCGGGGCGGGGGTCGAACCCGCACGGGGATTTCTCCCCAAGGGATTTTAAGTCCCTTGTGTCTGCCATTCCACCACCCGGGCAGAGGTCCACTCTAGGATGAAAAAGGAGCAGCGGGCGAGAAAAGGAGGGGAAAGGAGTTTGGATCTCAGTTTTTCGGCATGAGCCGGGTTAGTCCCTCCTCCAACGCGGTACGAGGAGCCCATCCGGTGGCGCGAATACGTTCGATGGAGGCGGACGAGAAACGGACATCACCTGGACGTTCAGGGGTGTGGGTGATGGTTGACGATGAGCCGGTGAGGGAAATGATTTTTTGGGCCAGTTGCAGGATCGAGGTGGATTGGCCGGACGCCACGTTATAAACCCCGCCGAGATCGGGATGCAGGGCAGCGTGAAACAGGGCGGCGGTCACATCCTCGACAAAGACGAAGTCCCGGGTCTGCTTGCCATCGCCATGAATGGTGATGGGGGTGTGGGAAAGCGCGGATTGAAAAAAGCTGGGTATGGCGGCCGCATAGGGGCCGTGGGGATCCTGCCCTGGGCCGTAAACATTAAAGAAACGGAGGGCAACCGCCGGGACCGCCGATGCGGCGCACATTTTCTCCCCTGCCAGCTTCGATTCCGCGTAGGGACTGGCGGGGGCGGGCGGCAGGGATTCGTTTTTTGGCGTTTTGGGATCGTTCCCATAAATGGCGCAGGAGCTTGCCAAAACGAATCGCTTGGCACCGGCCTTCGAAGCAGCCTCCAGAACCTGTCGTGTGCCTTCAACGTTGGTTTGTTCGCAAGCGGAGGGTTGGGCGACCGATTCAGAAACACTGACCATCGCGGCCAAATGAAAGATGTGGGTGACGCCTTGCACTGCTTCGGCCAGGAGGGTGCGATCGAGAATGGAGCCCTCGAAAAGACGGCAGCCGGACCCGACCAGCCGATCCCGGCGTCCCGTTGTTAGGTTATCCAAAACATGGACCGGGGCATGGGATTGGAGGCGGTGAACAAGGTGGCTTCCAATGAAGCCCGCCCCTCCCGTGACGAGAAATTTCATGGCGCTAGCAGTGTGCCGAACTCCGAATCTGTTGCAAAGAGGGAGAAAATTGGTTTGAGTCCCCAGTTTTGACCTGCAAATGTTCATCCATGCGCCTTTGCACGTTTCTTCTGGTCTTCGTGCTCAGCTTTGGGGTGGTGGCCTGCGGGAAAAAAAAGCAAGAGCCTGTTTCGAATCCGACATCCGCTTCCCCGTCCAAGGTGGTGGAACCGTTGCCGGACGATCCTGAAGAGCGTTATCGGGTGACCTATGTCAAGGCGGCCCAATCCTTCTCCCGGAACGACCTTGAGGGGGCATTGTCGGCCTTGGATCTGTCGGATCAGGCCAAACCGGATCAACCCAGCAATGCCAACCTACGGGGCGCAATTTTCACAAGGAAAAGGGATTGGGCCAAGGCAGAGGAGGCGTTCCGCCGTGCTCTGAAATTGCAGCCCGATCTGCCTATGGCTCAGTTCAACCTGGGGGAGGTGCTTTTTCTGAACAGCAAGTACGGGGATGCCAGGGAAAAGTTTCAGATTTTTCTCAATAGCCAGCCGAGCAACGACCTGGGGATTTATAAAATCTATCTTTGTGATCTGTTGGGTGGAAACGATGCCAAGGCGAACAGCTTCCTGGACTCCCTGAAGCCGAGCCCCAACAGTCCCATCTACTATTTTGCCAAAGCTGCAGACGCATTCCACCGCGGGGACAAGGAGGCGGGGACCGAATTCGTCACTTCCGCCTACCGCATCTATCCGCCTGACGCCAACTCCACTTTTGCGGATTCCCTTGTCGAAAAGGGTTATTTGAGTGGTGAGCAAAACCTCGCCCCTCAAGCGGAAGATAAAAAAGCAAAGGTGGAGGAGCTCAAAGTCCTGCTCCCGCCGGTACAAAAGCCACCCGTACAGTCCAAGCCCTAGTTTATCTCGCTACCGAGCCGTTGGATGATGCGATTTTTGCCCCACCGTGCATGCTCCTGCACGAGGGGATCCTGATCTTGGGAGGCCTTTTCGAGGCTGGGCAGGTCGTCTTGCGTTCCGATATTTCCAAGAACGGTGCAGATATTGCGTAGCCAGCGGGCTCGTTTGAGTCGAAAGATCGGGGTTCCGCGAAACTCCCTCCGGAACCGGATTTCGTCCCAACCGAGCATTTCGGAAAGATCTGCTCTGGGAATCGGGGTCAGACGGAGTTCGCGGGATTGTTGTGCGTGACGATTCCAAGGGCAGACATCCAGGCACTCATCACATCCGAAAAGATGGTCCCCCAGCAGCGGACGGAACTCCTCGGGAATCGGGCCGGGATGTTCAATTGTCAGGTAGGCGAGGCAGCGTCGGGAGTCGAGAACGTAAGGCTGGGGAAAGGCTTGAGTGGGGCATACGTCCATACAACGGGTGCAGGTTCCGCAGTGGTCGCTGCTTGGTTTGTCGTGGGGGATGACAAGGTCGGTCAGGATGAAGCCGAGCATCAGCCAAGGCCCATGTTGGGTGTTGATCAGGAGGGTATTTTTCCCCTGCCATCCGAGGCCGGCCATGGCGGCAATCGGTTTTTCCATGAGAGGGGAGGAATCGACACAGATCCGAAAACTTCCCCCCCATGGAACAACGGTTGATTCCGCCAGTCTTCCCAATTTTTCCCTGAGGATCTCGTGATAGTCGAGACCTTGGGCATAGGCGGCGATTTTTCCCCGGCGGGTCGGGGATTTCGTTTGATGGCTGCTGATGCCAGCGACGATGATTGTTTTGGCCTGCGGGTCGTAATGAAGCGGATTCGATCGAATCTCCGGGCGGCGGGCCATCCAGTTCATCTCTCCATGGTAGGATAGGGAGAGCCAGTTTCGGAGATGGTCGGCCCCGGGCGGAGTTTCAGCAGGGGCAATCCCGACCGCATCCAAACCCAAGGATTGGGCGACCTCTTTGAGCTGAGTCGCCCGATTCATGAGTCAGGACTTGGGAAGGGAGAGGAGGATTTTTCCACATATCTGCTCGGGCGAATCCGTCCCAATCGGGATTTGAATCTCGCTCTCCTCATACCATTTTTTCCTTTCTGCCAGCTGTTCCACGAGCTTGGGGTAAATCTGATCTGGGGGGAGGAGCGGCCGGTCGGAGGAGTGGGCGAGGCGTCGGGAGAGAAGGGGAAGGTCGGCTTGCAGATAAATGCGGAGACCGGATTGGGACAGGGCGATCCGGTTTTGCGGGTCCAGAACAACCCCACCGCCGCAAGCGATAACGGAGGCGGCGGATGCAGCCAACTGGGCAATGATCCCGGACTCCCGGTGACGAAACTCCTTTTCGCCCCCTTGGGCAAAAATCTGTGGAATGGAAAGTTTTGCGTTCTGAACGATCCGCTCATCGCTGTCGATGAAAGGCAGGGAGAGTTTTTTGGCGAGAAGGGGGCCAACCGTGCTCTTTCCCGATCCGCTAAGCCCAAGAAGCCAAAGATGGGTTGGTTTCGGCATGTGGGGAGGCTGGCAGGGAACGGGGTTTTGGGCGAGTGCGGGAGTCAATTCCGAGGCTTGGGGAAAAGGCTTTTTTCGGGCAGGATAGGGGAATGGCAAACACCTTCGGCCATTTGTATCGGGTCACCACTTGGGGGGAGTCCCATGGGGGCGGGGTCGGTGCGGTGGTGGATGGTTGTCCTCCCCGAATCCCTCTGGCGGAGAAAGACCTTCAGCCGGATCTGGATCGTCGGCGTCCCGGGCAAAGCAAGATCGTGACTCCTCGCAACGAGGCGGATCGGTGCGAGATCCTCTCGGGAGTTTTCGGGGGTAAAACCCTGGGAACGCCCATTTCTGTCTGGGTCCGGAATCAGGATGCCCGTCCGGAGGCCTACAGGGAGATGGAGACGATGTTCCGGCCCAGCCATGCCGACTACACCTATCAGGCAAAGTATGGGATCAGGAACTGGCAGGGTGGCGGCCGGACCTCCGCGCGGGAGACGATCGGGCGGGTCATTGGCGGCTCGATTGCGAAGAGGATGTTCGGTCAACTGGTTCCGCGCTTATCGGTCACGACCTTTGTTCGTCAGGTCGGCTCGGTGGTCGCCCGAATGGAGGCGGGACGCGTGGAGAGGAGCGAGGTGGAGGCAAATCCTGTGCGCTGGCCGGATGCTAAGGAGGCGGCACAGGTGGTGAGGCTGATTGAGAGAGTGCGTTCCGAGGGAGACTCCCTTGGAGGCGTGGTCGAGTGTGTGGTGAGGGGATGTCCCGTGGGGTTGGGAGAGCCTGTTTTCGACCGGTTGGAGGCTGACCTGGCCAAGGGAATGATGAGTTTGCCTGCAAGCAAGGGATTTGAAATCGGATCCGGTTTTACCGGCGTGAGAATGCGCGGCTCGGAGCACAACGATGAGTTTTTCGTGCAGGGAAAAAAGGTTCGCACCCGTACAAACCGAAGCGGAGGGGTGCAGGGAGGGATCAGCAACGGGGAGGAGATTGTTTTTCGGGTGGCTTTCAAGCCGGTTGCGACGATTTCCCGGTCTCAAAAGACCGTGAACTCGAAAGGAAAGGCGGTGGAGCTGAGGGCCAGGGGACGCCACGACCCGTGTGTTCTGCCTCGTGCCGTTCCGATGGTGGAGGCGATGGCATTCCTCGTTTTGGCGGATCACTATTTGCGGGATCGGGCTCAAATGGGCCTGTCCCGAAAGTAGGGCGGAATTAAAAGGAGAAGTTGCCGCCCAACTCGACCGAGTTGGTGACAGGCGAGCCAAAGGTGACTTGCTGGTCGTCACCCATATCGACGGTGGGTTGGCTTGTTCCGTAAAACTTGTAGGCGAGGGTGAGGCTCAACTCTTCCCAGATCCTCCAGCGAACTCCTGCGGCGATCTGATACGCGTTGTTCATATCGTTTCCTGCGCCTGATAAAGTCGATCCGGCTCCCGCGGGCGGGTAGGTAATACTCCCGATATTGAAATAGTTCCATCCTCCTCCAAATCCGAAGTTGAGGTAAGGCACGAAGCCGGTTTCGTTCGGGTATTGAAAGCAGATTTGAGCCATGATCGGCACGCTCCAGTAGGTACTGCTGGAAACGGTCATTCCTTGGGTGTTTCCGCGCATGGCGTTCAGGGCAAAACCGGTTTCAATCGCGAGTCCGAACCAAGGAGTCAGCCAGACCCCGATGTCGATGTCCTGGCGATAGCCTGTGCTGAAGGCCACCTCCTTTTCGATGAGTTTGTTCGTCGATCCTACGGGTCCGACGATATTGACAATATTCAGCGAACTGACGAAGCGGGCACCTCCCTCGGTGCGGACATAAAAGTAGTCCTCTTCCTGTTGCGACTCGGTAAGTGGGGATTGAAGAAGTTTGCCAGGCCAGCCGATTTCTGGGGGAGGGGAGGACAAGGTATTGCCTTGTGCAGCCATTGGATCGGCAGGTGTGCTGGCGGGTGCAGGTGCGGGCATATTCATGCTGCTTTCAGCAGGCTCCAGATTTTTGGCAGGGGAGGGGCCGGGAGGTTGGGAATTTTGAACGGGCATGGGGGGCGGAGTAGGCTCCGGGGTTTGAGGGGTCGGAGAAACGACCTGAGCAGGGTCAGGAATCGGAGCGGCGGAAAGTTGGGTAGGGGGTTGGGGCCGGGAGGTGATGGCCTGAAACTGAACCGTGCCTGCTGGAGCACCGTCCATCTTCTCGATCTTGTGAGATTCGTTCAGGGCAATTCTTAAACCAGATTTGGGCGGAATGGTTACTTGGGAATCACCCAACAGAAAAATTGCGGGAGTGGTAGCCGTGGAGGGAAGACTCACAAGGATCGTCTGTTTGCCCGCTGAGTTGAATCCATAGCTGACGTTACAACTTTGGCCGTCGAGCTGGATCGACTGTCTGGGTGTGCCCTGCTTCACAAACTCAGCCACACCTCCTTTGGCGTCAAACACGACAAGAGACCCATCCTCCTGCAACGAAAGATTGGTCGGAGGCGAACTTGCGCTGGAGAGGACCGGTGTGAAAAAAAGGAGTGCGGACAAGATACTATATGTAGTGCCAGTCCCTTTCGACATCCCTATATAAAGGAGATGGAAAAACGAAATGTCTATTCAAGGGCTTACCCATTGGGAGCAATTTTGTTTTTTTAAAAACTTCCTGCAAAGCGCTGAAAGACAAGTAGATCAGACATTTTGAATAAAGTTGTTCGAAAGATATTTTGAAAACAGGTTCATGCCGCCCAAAAGCCACAGTAAAGCAGCCAGTGCCAGATATGGGCCGTAGGGCACTTTGATTCCCAATTTTTGTTTCCTCTTGTTGAGAATTCCGATTCCCACCGCCGTCCCAATCAGGGAGGAGACAGCCAAAAGAAAAGGCAAACTCGGCCATCCCAAAAAGGCCCCCAAGGCGGCAAGTAACTTCGCATCCCCGATGCCCATCGCCTCTTTTTGTAGAAACCATGAGGCGGTGCGGGCGACGAGCCATAAGGCCCCACCCGCGATGGCAGCCGAAAGAGAGGATCGGATCATGGCATCCACAGGATCCTGTTTTCCCTGAAGTGCGGGAAAAAGATAGCTGAGGGAAATTCCGGCAACCACTCCCCCGATTGTCAGGAAATCGGGGATTACGAGATAATCGAGGTCGATCGCGGAGGCGACGATCAGACCCGAAACCAACAGTGCGTAGATGCCAAAAAGTTCCGGAGGATAGAGGGTCCAAAGGGCAGCAAGAGCAAAAGCTGTTCCGGCCTCAACCATCGGGTAGCGGGGATCCAGATGGGCGCCACAACAGCGCGACCGTCCCTGTAAGAGGAAATAACCCACAATCGGCAGATTGAAAAAACCGGGTATTGGGACGCCACACGCCGCACAGCGGGAGGGAGGATGGAGAATCGATTGGCCTAGCGGAATCCGAAGGATGCAGACATTGAGAAAGGAGCCAAGAATGGCGCCAAAAACAAAAACAAAAAAAGTCACCAGGGGAGGTGGGATCATAAGGGGCGCCCGGCCGCGCCAAAAAGAGCCTGGCGCATCACCTGGAGGGGGGCGGGTTTTTTTGACCAAATTTCGAAAGAGAGTGCGCCTTGGTGGAGAAGCATGCCCAACCCATCCTCCGCAGGACATCCACGCGTGCGTGCGGTTCGGACCAAGGGCGTAAAATCTTTCCGATAGATGGTGTCGTAGACGCGTAGGGGGGGATTTAAGTGTTCCTCGGGAACGGGCAAGGGATCTGCCTTGTCAAGACCCAGGCTGGTGCCGTGAATCAGAAGATCGGTTTCGGCGAGGGCTTTTCCAATCGTTTCTGGATCCCAGTCGAGTTGTCGGATCGGAAAGCGGCCGGCGACCAAAGGGGTAAGCTCTCGGAGAAGTTCCTGCGACCGCCGCGGGTCCCGGTTGGTCAAGGTGAGGGAGGTACAGCCGATCGGGACCAAGGATCGGGCAATCGATTGACCCACACCCCCGCAACCGAGAAGCAGTGTTCGCGCAGGTGGCAGGGAGCCGGGCCAAACCTCACGGATTGCCCGGGCCCAGCCCTCTGCATCGGTGCTGAATCCATGGATCCGACCTTCGACAAGATGCACGGTGTTCACCGACTGTGCCTGGACGGCCGAGGGGTCCCGAACCTGTGCAAGGCGGAACATTTCCATTTTATGGGGAAGGGTGCAGTTCCATCCAACCAGACCGGATTGCAGAAGTTGGGGCAGAGACCTTTCCAAGGCTCCCGTCGGAACTTCTATGCGAAAGTACTCGGCAGGAATCTTCAGACTTTGCCATGCTGCCAAATGCATCAAGGGAGAAAGAGAGTGGGAAATGGGGGAGCCGATTACCCCAAAACGAAGTTTTCCCTTTTGGGGCGGGGGAAGGGTCGCTGGGGTGAAAACTTCGGGTGTCACTCCACCATTGAGCCATCGGAAGGCTTTCCCGCCCAACAAAAACGCACCGTCCAAGTTGCCCCGAAAGCGGGTTTCCCCTAGGTTTTCCCCTTGAGCACGCATCACCCCTTGACGGATGAGATGGTTCGTTCCTATGCGGAACTTGCGGCCATCAACCACCTTGGCGGGGCTCAGCTTCCCTCCAAAGCGGCTGTGGCGGCGATCACGCAGAACCTGCTTCACCTCCTTTTCCCGGGTTTTTATGACGAGGATCACTTGGAGGGAAAAGAGTTGGGCCCGGCCATCACATCCCTTCTTCGTTCCGTGGAAAAGTCGCTTGCGAAAGAGATATCCAAGAGCATGCCTGCGCAAGGGGGGGCGGGTGAGAGCGCGTCCGCCAAGGTTCAAGCCTTTCTCCTCCGTCTTCCAAAAGTTCGAAAAATCCTCAAAACCGATGTGGAGGCCGTGCTGTCCGGGGATCCCGCCGCGCGCAACGTGGAGGAGATTCTGTTGGCATACCCCGGGGTGGAGGCCGTTGCCGTGCAGCGGATGGCACACGAGTTGCATCTGCTCGGAGTTTCCCTTTTTCCCAGAATGATGACGGAGTGGGCCCACAGCAGGACAGGAATCGATATCCATCCCGGGGCGGTGATCGGACCCTCTTTTTTCATCGATCACGGAACGGGTGTTGTGATTGGAGAAACCACGGAGATCGGCCAGGAAGTGAGGATTTATCACGGGGTAACCCTGGGCGCGCGATCGGTCACGGGGGCGCAGACCCTGCGCGGCCGCAAGCGGCACCCCACGATCGAAAACCGGGTGACCATCTACCCGGGAGCGACGATTTTGGGCGGCGAAACTGTCGTGGGGGAGGGAAGCACCATCGGGGGAGGGGTTTTTCTTACAAAAAGCGTTCCGCCCCATCACCTGGTGTTCGCGGAGCATGCCACGTTGAAGATCATACCCAAATCGGAACGTCCCCAGGGGAGTGAATACACCATATGAATAACTTTTCTTTTTCGGGTTGGCTTCACGCCCCCTTTCTCCCGTATTGTTTGCCGTGAGCTTGACGCCCCCCATGGTCGAACGGGAGAGCCTTCCCGGCCTTCTGGAGCAGGAGATGCAGGGATTCTTCCACCGTCAGAAGGAGCGGTACGAGTTCGGAGACCTTTTTGAGCCTGTTTTTTTCGACATGTGTGAGTTTGTGGGCCGAAAGGGAAAACGGATCCGGCCCCTGCTTTTTCTTCTGACCTACCGTGCTCTGGGCGGAAAAAAGGGCTGGGCAGACAAGTCTCTGATCCAAGCCGCCCTCTCGTTGGAGTTGCTCCACGCATTTGTGTTGGTGCACGATGACCTGATCGACCGCTCCGAGAAGCGTCGGGGTCTGCCCACCTTCCACAAGCTAGTCGAGCAGAGACAAGGGCGGATGAGCCATGCGGAGCGGACGGGGCAGGGTGTGGCTCTGGTGGTGGGGGATCTTCTTTTTGCCCTTGCCGTCGAGACTCTTCAACAGAGCTCTTTTGAGCCCGTGCCCCGTCAGTTGGCGCTGGCCAAGCTTCTCTCCTACGTCACCGACACCGGGGTTGGGGAAATTTTCGACATTCTTTTGGGCTCGCGGGATATCGGACGTGTGACCCGCGATGAGATCGAGTTGACCTATCTTCTCAAGACCACCCGGTACACCTTTGAGGCGCCATGCGTGATCGGGGCCCTGCTGGCTGGGGCGTCCTCCGAAAAAGCGGATGACCTGGCCCGGGTGATGGAGCCCCTGGGCCTGGCTTTCCAGATTCAAAACGACCTGCTGGAGATCTCCCATCTGGACGGAAAAGACCAGCTCTTGCCGACCGATATTCTGGAGGGAAAAAAAACCCTTTTGATGCTCGAGGCGTATCAGCGATTGGGTGAGGTGGACCGTTCGTTCCTTCAGATGTGTTTTCATTCGGCCGCCCGTAACGAGGCCTCGATCTCGAAGGTTCAGGATCTTTTGCGCAAATCGGGGGCCATTGAGGCCATGCAGGAGCGGTGCCACGGTTTGTTTGGTGAGGCGAATCAGCTTCTTGCCCAATCCCATCTGACGGAGACGGAGCAGGCCTCGGTTGCCGAGGCGATTTCCTGGGTGCGCCAAACCGTCCGTTTGGGGAGCTAGCCCGTTGGGGGCATCTTCGTCGCCAACGTTGGCGGATTCTTTTCGGGTTGCGCGGCGGATCACCCGGGAACACGCCAAAACATTTTATTTCGCGTCCCACGTTCTGCCATCGGCGGTTCGGCAAGATGCCTATGCGGTGTACGCGTGTTGCCGTTCCATCGATGACGTGGTGGATCGGGGGCGGGAACGGGCGGAGACGGTCCGACCCGAGGTGGCCGGGGAGTTGTTATCCAGGGCCTTTGAGACCGGAGGAGATCAGCCGGGGGAGGAGTGGATGCCGGCTTTTCGAGACACGGTCCGTCGCAAAAAGATCCTCCGGCGATGGTTTGAGGATTTGGCAACGGGGGTGGCGGGGGATGCTGGTCCCGTGAATCTGCAGACGTGGGAGGAGCTGGATCTGTACTGCTACCGCGTGGCGGGGACGGTGGGTCTGATGATGATGAGGGTGTTCGGTTCGGAGGATCCGGCAGCTGAACCCAGAGCCTTGGATTTGGGGCGGGGGATGCAGCTGACGAATATTTTGCGGGACGTGGCGGAGGATGCGAAAGCGGGTCGGATCTATTTGCCGGCACGGGAGCGGGATCAGTACGGAATCCGAGCCGAGGATCTTTTCATGGGGCGAACTTCCGGGCACTGGCCCGAGTTCATGCAGTTTCAGGTTGAACGCGCCCGGGAGCAGTATCGTCTGGCCGAACCGGGAATTGCGCTTCTGCCTGCTGGGGGTGCACGGATGTCGGTTTGGTTGATGCGTGAGCTCTATGCGGGAATTTTGGATCCGATCGAGGCGTCGGGGTATGATGTGTTCCAGAAACGGCACTCTCTTTCGATGGGCCGGAAAGTTGTGCGGGGATTGGGCGTCTGGTGGAAAAACAGAAAACGCTAAATCAGGGTTTTAAATCCCGTGGGAAATCCGCGCGGCCAGGAAGAGGCTGATCATGATTCCCAGGGTGATGGCGGGGCGGGGGTCGGCCACCCGGGCGGGTTTCGCATAAATGGGCGTCACCCAGGCCAAAAGGGCGCTGAAGATGAACCAGGAGAAGAAGTTTTGCGGAGGAACCATGTTTTCGGACCAGTGCCAGTATCCGCGGATCGCATACGCGAAAGGTTCCATCAAAAAATCGAAAAGCATGGCAAAGGCACCGGTGGCGATCGCGATCGGAGCACGGGAGCCGCCCAACCAGTACTGACTCAAACTAAGATTCGCTCCTGCGACCACGGCAAACCAGGCCAACGGGATCGCGAGGGGGAGAGTGCCACCCACTCGCGGCCCGAAGGCGTCGGTGTACTGATAGGAGCCAAACGGAATACCACTGAGGGTTCCGACCGTCTCGAGCAGGGCGGAGGAGAGAAGAATGGCGGCCGCCGAGATTCTGGCACGCCGCAGTCCCAGCCGATCCACCGCGGAGAAGTAGACATGGGTGGCGGCGAGAAGCATGGAGATAAAATCCCCATATTTGAGGCAAAGGGTGATGAAGTGGGTCAGGCCCTGGGGCAGGGGGAGGGTTGCGGCCCAGGCCGGGGTTAGGCGGAAGGTGACCGCCAGCAGTCCGATCCCCGCCCAAAGGAGAAAAAAAGTCCAAAGCCATTCTCGGATTCGAGCCGGGATCACTCCTTGAGGTAAGGGCAGGGTGGGTCTGGCGACAAGCCTCCGCCGACGTTGACTCCAGCCCGGCAGGGAACGAAAAAAGAACATGTTCGGTATTCCGACCGCGGGTTTGCTTTGTGCCGGATTGACCGGTCTGGGGCTGACGATGGGGTTTGCCCCTTTTAGTCAACCCTTGGCGGGTTGGTTGGCATTGATTCCCTTGGCCTACTACGGAGTGAGGGAGAGGCCGGATCTTCGGCAAAGTTTTGGACTTGGCTGGTTTGCAGGTGCGACTCACTTTCTGACCACCTTTAGCTGGCTGACATCGGTCACCGTGGCGGGTTGGTTTGTCCTGTGTCTGTATATGGCGATCTATCCCGCCCTCTGGTTTGTCCTGTGGGTACGGTTCGCAGGTCGCGACGGGGAGCCAATGACGAGCGCTGGTAATATTCGGCATGCGGTCCTCGGGGCTTCGGCTTGGGTCCTGACCGAGTGGCTTCGAGGAATTGTTTTTAGCGGATTTGGTTGGAACGAACTTGGAGTATCGCAAGGGAACCTGCTCCTGTTGGCGCAGATTGCGGATTTGGGGGGAGTTCCCCTGCTCTCTTGGGTGGTGGCCTTTGGTGGATTGACCCTGACCCTTACGGTTCGGCGGTTTGAATTGGAAATACGCGGTGCCCAAAAATGGAAGCCGCGTTGGGATTTTACGGCTGGTGTCTTTGTTCTGGGAATGACGATGGTGTACGGCGCAAGGACGGTCCTTCACCCGACGGAAAAAGGGGTCTCTACCCTGAGTTATGCGGCGATCCAGCCCGCGGTTCCGCAGGATCCGTGGAGATCGGCCGGGATAACAAAAGTGGCGGAGGAGCTGACGAGGGGGTCGGAAATCGCCCTCGCGCAAAGTGGCCCGGTCGATCTTCTGGTTTGGCCCGAAAGTTTGGCGGGGACAGGTTGGCGGGAAGAACCGGAATTTCAGAAAGCCATCCAAAATGCCCGGCACATGGGGGCGCGTTCCCTTCTGACCGGATCTTTGGACATCCGCGGACCGGAAACCTTTAATTCAGCCATTTTGTTTACCGGTCCGGAGGGTCGATCCCCGCAGGTTTACGACAAAAACCACCTCGTGATCATGGGCGAATATGTGCCCTTGGCCGGCGTCTTTCCCTGGTTGCGCAAACTCGTTCCGCCAGGGGGGGATCTGACGGCGGGAAAAAACATAGGAATTCTGGAGTTGGACGGGAGTGGAGTAAAAATTGCCCCCTTGATCTGTTTTGAAGATTCCGTGCCCGAGGTAGTGCGCCGTGCGGCCGGACAATTACCCCATCTTTTGGTCAACCTGACGAATGATGCCTGGTTCGGAAAGTCGGCAGGCGCAAAACAGCATCTGGAAAACGCGCGTTTCCGGGCGATTGAGACTCGGCTGCCTTTATTGCGGGCCACGAATGATGGAGTCACGGCACTGATCAGCCCCAAGGGGGTGATTCTCGAGCATGTCTGGGATCGAGAGCTAAAGTCGTATCAGAGAGCGGGTTTCATCGCAGGGGAGATCAGTTTCAGCGAGCCTAAGTTCACCCTGTATACCCAGTGGGGGGATTGGATCGTTGGTCTTTCGACGGGGTTTGTTCTCTTGGGTTTGATTTGGACGCGAAGCATGCATGGAGGTGCCTAGCCGTAGCGGGGGGTGTGGGGGTAAAAAAATTATTGATCTGACCGTTCCCCTTGTTATGAAATGGCCGCAACAAACAACCAAAGGAGAAACACCCTAAAATGAACAAAAATATATCAGTGACGCTAAGTATCCTTGCGGCCGCGGCCAGCTTGTCCTTCGCGGACAGCACCCCGACAGCCTCCGCTCAAGACACGAAAAAGATGGTTCAGAACAACTTCGTGGAGACCGCCCAAAAAGGCATCAAGCTCAGCGGCTACGTCGACACGGGCTACAGTTACAATTTCACCGGAACAAGCCAAGGTTCCTCCACGGTAAACGGGCGTCTGGGTAGCGACACGGCCCAGCGGGGTGATTTCAACCTCTATGCGGTGAAAATTGCCCTCGAAAAAGCATTAAGCTCTGAAAATAAGGCGCAGGCCGGTTTCCGGGCGGATGTGATGATCGGCGAGGATGCAACTTACTTTATTAATCGTACCTCGATCCAGAACCCGAATCCGGGTCCCAACAACACGGATATGAATTCGAACTCCCTTTTCCTGGAGCAGGCCTACGCATCGATCCGGGCCCCGGTTGGCAACGGGTGGGACTTCAAGGTGGGCAAATTCGTTTCGATTCTGGGCTACGAGGTGATGGAACGGCCGGCCAACATGAACACCACGTACGGTCTGATCTTCAATCAACTGCCCCTCTACTACACCGGCGTCCTGTCCTCCTATAAGTTCGACGACTACATCGATGGCAAACTCGGGGTGGTGAACGGATCGAATTCCGACAACAACACCACAACCAACCCGAACGACGGAGACGGGTGTGCGGTGCTGGCTGCGCTGAATTTCACCGCGCCGGGTGGAAATGCAAACTGGAGCAACAACTTCCAGTACAGCACGGGGTACGACAACAACACGGCGACGGGAACAGGAAACTCAAGCGAAGGGTACAACAACGGAGGAAATCCCGTATCCGCATACACCTGGTATTACAACTCATGGGGAAATTGGGCACCCAAGTTTGCGGACGACAAGCTCCTGCTGGCTTTCAACACCATTTGGTTTGTGAAAAGTGGAAACACCCTTGGGCCAACCACGGTGAATTCGAGCGTGTATGGAGTTGGGGCGTATGCGAAGTATCAGTTCAATGATTGGTTCAGTTTGGCCAGTCGAGGTGAGTATCTGGGCAGCAACAACGACCTGAAGTTTGGAACCCAGGGCAATCCTTCCACGAGTGTCAGTCCTGGTCACGTCACGGGCACCAATCTGTGGGAGTACACCCTTACGGCCGGCTTCAACATCATCGATAACCTTCTCCTCCGTGCTGAATATAGAATGGACTGGGGCAGCAATATCGTGAGCAACGGCCACACCGCCGGACAAAACAGTGGAGCGGTTTCGGGAGGCCCCGCCTACTACGCAGGTGCGGAGGTGGTTTACAGTTTCTAAAAAATATCTGGTGCGAGATTCCCTGAGGCCTCCCCGTGCGGTGCTTGAAGCCGCAAGGGGAGGTCTTTTTTTTCTAAAACATCAGGAGCTTGAGGTGGCATATGCTTTCGGGCACTTTGTGCGTTATGGCACTGCCTGCTGAAACCGTCGACCTTGCCTCCGTGAATTCCCGCCTTCGGGAGTTACGGAGGTTTCTTTGACCCGGCAAAATTAGAGGGGCAGCTGAAGGAGCTGGAGGGCCGAATGTCGGCCCCCGATTTCTGGAACGACTCAACGAAAGCGCAGAAGATCGCGGCTGAGGCCAATGCTTTGCGAAAAAAATTGGAGCAGATGAGGGAGTTGGAGCGAAAGGTCGCTGATCTGCCAGTCCATCAGGAGCTGGCGGAGGAGGATGGAAGTCCGAGCGCCCAGGCCGAATTCGCCCGGGAGCTTCGGGAGGGAGTCGCGATGCTGGAGCAGACCGAGGTTCAGTTCATCCTTTCCCAACCGGACGATCGCCGGAACGCAATTTTAAGCCTGAATGCCGGAGCGGGGGGGACGGAGGCGTGTGACTGGGCGAATATTCTGATGCGAATGTATCAGAGGTGGGCGGAACGACGCGGCTTTAAGGTCGAGGTGCTGGATATTCTTTCGGGGGAGGAGGCGGGCATCAAAAACGCGATGCTGCGAATCTCCGGCGAAAATGCGTACGGGTACCTGAAAGCTGACCGTGGAGTCCATCGGCTGGTTAGAATCTCGCCCTTTAATTCGCAAGGAAAACGGCAGACGTCTTTTGCATCCGCGGAAATCGTTCCCGAGCCGGATGAGGAGGTGGAGGTGGAGATTCCGGATAAGGATGTCCGCGTGGATGTGTTTCGCGCTGGGGGGCACGGCGGCCAGGGGGTGAACACAACCGATTCGGCTGTTCGCATCACCCACTTTCCCACGGGGTTGGTGGTGACCTGTCAGAACGAGAGATCCCAGATCAAGAACCGGGCCACGGCGATGAAGGTTCTGGCCGCCAGGATCAAGCAGGCGGAGTTGGATAAAAAAATGGCGGAGCAGGAGCAGAACTATGCGGCGAAGGGTCAGATCGGATGGGGTCACCAGATTCGCTCCTACGTTCTTCAGCCGTACCAGATGGTGAAGGATCTGCGGACGGGGGAGCAGACGAGCGATGTGCAGGCGGTGTTGGATGGGGAGATCGACCCGTTTTTGAACGCTTTTCTCAAGGGAAAAAAGAGAACGGGCCCCGTTGAGGACGAGGAGGAAGAATGAGCACGGGGAAAGACCGTTTGGCGGCAATTCTCAGCAACAAACGGAAGGAAGCGGAGGCCATTGAAGGGAAAAAGGGTGAATTCCGAAAGCAAGCCCTTCTGCGAAACGATTTCCGAGGTTTTCGTTCGAATCTTTTTCAGCCGGGGATGGTTACGGTGATTGCTGAGTGCAAGGCAGCCTCACCGACGGCGGGGAGTCTTGTGGGAAAGTATGATCCGGTAGCCCAAGCCAAGTTGTATGAGCAGGGAGGAGCCGGGGCTGTTTCCGTCCTGACGGATCAGGAGTTCTTCAAGGGTTGTCTTGCGGATATGAAAAAAGTGAGAGAGGTAATCTCCCTGCCTGTCCTGAGAAAGGACTTCATTCTTACCGAGGCTCAGGTTTATGAGAGCGTGGCTGCCGGGGCGGATGCCTTTCTTCTCATCGTGGCGGCGTTGACGGATGAGGAGTTGAAGAGACTTTATGAGCTGGGAAAAACGCTGCAGGCGGATGTTCTGGTTGAGGTGCATGACCTGGCGGAGATGGACCGGGCTCTGGAGATTGATGCGGACATCATCGGGATCAACAACCGGAACCTGCACACCTTTGCAGTGGATCTGAAGACAACGGAGGAGCTGGCGCCGGAGATTCCGTCCGATTGCCTGGGAATCAGTGAGAGCGGGATTCGGACCCGGGAAGATGTGAAAACCGTGACCGCTCAGGGGATCCACTGCCTGCTGGTCGGCGAAACCTTGATGAAGGATGGTGATCCTGCAAACGCTTTAAGGCAGCTGAAGGCGTAATCCACCCGGCCAGCTAGGGAGTTTCCTCCAGGCAGTTTTGAGGTAGAATCCGACCATGAGCGCAAAGAACGCCTACCTGCCTGTACCCGATGCCTCGGGGCATTTTGGGGCGTACGGGGGAAGGTATGTTCCCGAGACCTTGGTGGCTCCTTTGGAGGAGTTGGGCGCAGAGTTTGAGAAAGCCCAAAAGGATCCGGCCTTTCTGCATGAGCTCAAAGAGATGCGCCGTGATTTTACGGGACGTCCGACTCCCCTTTATTTTGCCGAACGACTGACTCAACATTGCGGGGGAGCGAAGATCTATTTAAAGCGGGAGGATCTTCTTCATACCGGGGCGCATAAGATCAACAACGCTCTTGGCCAAGTGATCCTGGCCCGTCGGATGGGAAAGAAAAGGATCATAGCCGAGACGGGTGCAGGTCAACACGGTGTGGCCACTGCCACGATGGCGGCCCGGTATGGGATGGAGTGCATCATCTACATGGGGGAGGAGGACATGCGGCGGCAGGCCCTGAATGTGACGCGGATGAGGCTGCTCGGAGCGAAAGTGGTCGGAGTCACGGCTGGGCAGAAGACACTAAAGGAGGCGGTGAATGAGGCGATGCGGGATTGGGTGACGAACGTGAGGACGACCCACTACGTCCTCGGCACGGCTTACGGGGCGCATCCCTATCCCTACATGGTGCGGGAGTTTCATAAAGTGATCGGGGAGGAGGCACGGGCGCAAATGATGGAGAGGGAGGAAGGATTGCCTGATGTCATCTGTGCCTGTGTGGGCGGGGGAAGCAACGCGATCGGCATCTTTTATGCTTTTCTGAATGATGAAAACGTTCGCCTGGTCGGGGTGGAGGCGGGAGGGGAGGGAATCAAGCCCGGAAAACATGCCGCCCGTTTTCAGGGGGGAAAGCTGGGGGTATTGCAGGGGTCGAAGTCGTTTTTACTGCAGAATGCGGATGGGCAGATCGAATCGACCCACTCGGTATCGGCGGGGTTGGACTATGCGGCGGTGGGGCCCGAACATTGTCACCTAAGGGAGATCGGAAGGGCCGAGTACACCTACGCAACCGATGACGAGGCTTTGGATGCTTTTTCGACCTTGGGCAAGATTGAGGGTATTCTCCCCGCACTGGAAACAGCGCATGGGGTGGCCTTTGCGATGAAGGAGGCTCCCACCATGAAAAAAGATCAGATCATATTGGTGAACCTGTCAGGTCGGGGAGACAAGGACGTGAACGAGGCGGCGCGCTTTCTGTTGAAGGGTTGAGCCAACTTGGGGCCCGACGTGGGCACGTTTTGGAAATTAGATTTCCAGGATGGTCTCTGCATTCTGAAAAAAACGGTGAATCATCAAGCGGGCGATTTTGCGGCCGCGGTCGGAAAGCTGGAGGAGGGTCGGACCGTTGGTCAAGGGGATGGAGAGGGCAAGGGCCACCCCGAGACGATAATCACGCCATGCGTCCAATCGACGGTAACGGGGAACTCCCCGCCTCTGCAGCGTTTCATGCCAGATGCCGACCAGTCTTTGCTGATCCCCAGGGGTGAGGGGGCGGGCGGAGCTTCCTCCGATCAATCGAGCCAGATCGAAGGCGCCCAAGCCGCGGGCCGAGATCTGCCAATCGACGATAAAAACCCTGGACGGAGCGAAAAGTAGGTTGTCGGCCCGTAGATCGCCGTGGATCAGGGTGACTGGGCGTCTTTTGGCCTCGCGAAGGGCCCGGAGAATCCGGGGAGGAAAAAAAAGAACTCGCTTCGCTTCTTTTTTCGTCAGCAGTGTCCCGCAGCTCCTGAGAAATGACGGGGTAGTCTTGCCCGCCTCCTGGGCCCGGTTGTAGTGGTGCAAGGGGAGGGCCTGAGACTTGCGGAGCTGGGGGGAGTTCCAAAACTTCGCATGAACCGCTCCGATCGATTGAACCACGGAGGACAGTTCCGAAAAGGAGAGGCCACGAATCTGGTCCCCCGTGCGAGAGGGAAAGATCTCCTCAAGCAGAAGTAGACCATCCGATCCATCCGGAGTGGAGGCCGAGGCGATGCAGCGGGGAACGAATTTTCCGGACAGTGGCCTGAGGAGGCGATAGGCAGCAGCCTCACGCTCAAACGCGCGCAGGTGACGCGAAAACTTTCGGGCCACAGGTTGGTCAGGACCGACTTTCAGGATGAATCGTCGGCGCTCACCCGGCAGGGACGCGTGGAAAGTTTGGCTCAGGAATCCCGCGCTTGCCGTGGGTTGGAGAAGGAAACGAGAACTTTTCAAGGGTGGGAAGTGGGGGTTTTCAGTATTTGGCCGGGCCGAAGAACGGAATTGGTGGGGAGATGATTGAGGGTGCGAATTTCCTCCGGAGAAGTGTTGATTCCCCGTTTGGCAAGATCGCGCGAAATCCGGCTTAATGTGTCGCCATTTTTCACCACGTAAGAGGTTGGCGAAGTTGCGGGTTTGTTTTGAACGGGGGATGTGGGCGGGGTGGCTTGTGAGGAGGTGGATGGGCCAAATTTTTTCAAGAGGAGCCGCAGTTTTTCCGAAGGGGAGGCAAAGTTGAGGGATTGTCCGTCTTGAAGAAGAAAAGAGGCAACACCGATGACACGGCCCTGCGCATCGAGAACGGGGGAGCCGCTGGAGCCTTTGGAAATGGGGGCACTGATTTGAAGCACATCTCGCCGCTCCTTGGGCAGGCGTCGCCTGGCGGATACGATCCCCTCCGTAAGAGTCCCCTCCAGCCCAAGAGGGCTCCCCACCACGGCGATCCGGGTGCCTGCTTCGGCACTTCCGTCGGGGGCCAACGAGAGAAACGGCAAATCCTTTGCCTTGATTTCGAGCAAGGCGAGATCGTTGATCTTGTCGATGGCAACGATCCGGGTGACAGGGAAAAGGCCGCCGTTTTCCGCCTTGGCGACGACGCTATGGGCCCCCGCGATGACGTGCTGGTTCGTGACCAGCAGCCCTTCGGAGGAGATGGAAAAGCCAGTTCCTGCACCGATCGTGTTTCCATCCTCATCCTGAAGGACCAGAAGGTAGACGGCGGGGCGGGTCTGCTTTGCGATCGCCGGGAGGTCAGGGGGTTCGGTCCCGGCAAGAAGGGTGGAGACGGAAAAAAGTCCCAGAATCCCAAGGAAACAACTCATCTCCTTCAGTAAAGAGGAAGTTGGAAAAGAGGCGAGACCTTGTCGGGGGTTGCGGGTGGGGGAGGAAGTGGGGCATGATCTTGCGAATGACATTTGGGGGTGTTGTGAAAGCGGGGCTGACCATATTGGCCGGTTTTTTTGGGGTGGGGGCCACGCTCCTTTTTCAGCCAGAGGTTTTCCGTGGAATCACCCTTCCTTTGGCGGCACGGGCGGTGGGGTGGAAGGCGCGGGCTGTTTCGGCAAGTCTCAGTCCCCTGGGGAAACTTCAGGTGGAGGGGCTGGAGGCGGTGAATGCTGAGAAGTCCCGGCTGGATCTGGATTCGGCTCTGGTTGTGGTGGATCTCCCAAGCCTGATGACGGGCCAGCCGGAGATTCTTCAGGCAGACATCAAATTGGGGCTGATCGATCTGGAGCTGAAGCCCAACACGGAAACCAAAACAAGTTTCGTCTTTCCTTTCCGCATACGGGAGGCGGATTTGGAGATCACCGAGGGAAGAGTGAGAAGGGGAAGTGGAGCTTGGATCTTAGGGGATGTGGGTGCCAAGGCGAAGGGTTGGGATGGAAAATCACCCCGCGAGATTCGGGGAAAGATTGGGAAACTTTCCTGGAACGGGCCCGGAAAGCAGGAGCTGAGCGGGGCTGTGGAGCTGCAGATTGCCAAGCAGGCAGGAGGGATGGGGGTGGACGAGTGGACGGGAAAGTTGGCCGTGGATATGGGGACGGTGGTGGACTTCTCTCCCCTCGAGTTGTTGGCGCCTTGTCGTTTGGTGGTTGAGGGCAAGGGAAGCGGCTTCCTTGGGGAGGATTGGAAAATCGAAACGATGCATGGATCGTGGCAGGGGGTGGGCGGAGTCCAGCTATCGACTCTGGTCACGGGTCAGAGGAGTGGATCCGGAGATTGGAAATTGGATCTCCAACTCGATCCGGTGGATCTGGCGGTCGTAGGGGTGCTGTTCCAGACGCGAGGGGTGAAATCGGTAAGTGGGAATCTGGGGGGGGAGATTCATCTGGAAGGGGGAGTGAAAAAGCCAGTATCGGGCAGTGCCAAGCTGCAGGGACATGGGGTGCAAATTGTTTCAGGAGTCGGACTGCTATGGCCGGCGCAACCGGCGGATCTTCTCGGAGTGACTCAAGGAGCCTGGAGTCCGGACCGTCAAACCTTGCGGATCGAGGATGTTCAGCTGGAGCTAGGGCAAAGGAGCGGGTTGAAGGATTTGAAGGCGAGTTTGGATCGACCTGCGGAGTTTCATCTTCAGGGAGGGCTTCCAACGTCGAAAGAGACGGCCACCCTGCAGTGGGCGTTTCAAGGAGTGGAGTTGGCTGCCGTGGTCCCCCTCCTTGTCTCGCCTAACCTGTTCAAGGTGCGGGGTGGTCAACTGTCCGCGCAGGGAGAGGGAAAGATTCAAGGGGGGACGGTGCAGGTGACGGGGCGTGTCGAAAGCCGTGCGATGAAGGCGAGCGGGTCGTGGTTAAAGGGAGATTTGCAGGTGGATTCCGCCGGGGTGCAATTCCGGACCGTTTTTGAGGGCTCGAAAAAATTTCGTCTTGAGGAGGGCGTTTTTCAGGCAAGTTGGGCCGGAGGGGAGGCGGAGGATCTGAAGGCAAAAATCGGTGCGGAGTGGGATTGGGCGAAGAAGGAGGGATGGGTGATGGGAGACGGGCAGGCAGGACTGGTTGGGTTGGGGAATGCCTGGTCGGGAGCGAAACTTTGGCCTGATTCGGGAACGGCCAAGCTCCACATCGAATTCTCCGGAAACCTGCAGGAAAAGGGAAAAGGTTTGGCTTCCCTCACCATGGAGAAGATGCACTGGCCCGGGGAGACAGCGGCAGCATGGAAGGCAAGGGCCTCTTCCGAGCTGATGTATCAAGCGGGGTGTTGGAGTTTTCCCGAATTCATCGGGCAAGCGGAGCGGGGAGGGCAGACGTTGCTGGAGAGTCACGGAGCTGGGGATTGGACTCCCTCACGGAATGAGGGCAAGGCCAGTTTGGAGCTGACCCGGGTGGAGTCATCCTGCCTGGTCCCCCTTCTGGGGTTGATCACCCCGAATTGGAAATGGCAGGCGGCGAGCGGCAAGGGCTCTTTTTTTTACGAGCGGAAAGGAAGTCAGGATCGGGTGAAGACCAGCCTCGACGGTTCGATCACGGTCGAAACCGGCACCGCGAACCATTCCCGTCTGGTTGATTTTTCATCGATTCAGGGGGGTGTCCAGGCGACTTGGCCCTCCGGCACGGCCGGCAAGCTTTCGGTTGAGCAGCTCTCCCTGATGGCGCTTCATCGGGACGGGAGCGAGGCGATCCGGGCATCGTTGGATCAAACCTTGACTTTGGAGAAGATCGGAAAAGGGGAGTGGAGGCCGGGCGGGCAAGGAGTGGCGCAAGGATCGATTCGGTACACAAGTTGGCCGGTCGGATTGTTCGCCCCCCTGATCTTTCCGGAGGCGAAGGAGACTTCCCTGTTGGGATCGGCATCAGGATCCATCCAGGTTCGCAGCGATCCAAAGAAAAGAGTCTTCCAAGGGCAGGTGGATCTGCAGATGCCCGACTTCACGATCGATTTGCCTCAGGTTCAACTCAAAGACCACGAGGTGAGTTTGAATGCTGGAGTCACGCTGGGAGAAAAGGGGGATCTGGACGTGCCGAAAGTAAGTTTGGTGCTGAAGAGGGGAGGACGTGCCTGGTTGGATGTTCAGGTCGAAAAGGAGTCCCGACCGGCCTTATCGGCGAAGGGCACCTTGGATCTGGCGGTTCTGAAAGATGTTTTCACCGGCTGGTCGGACTATCTTTCCGAAGGGAACATGACCCTTGAGGCGGAGGTGGGGGATCCCAAGGATGGGGCGAGGACGATTGGGTACAGTGCGGTCATCAACGGTTTTTCGGGGGGGGCTAGCAGCTTGGGCACGATCACGGGAGCGGAGGTCCGCAGTCAGGGGATTCTCCAGTGGAAAAACGGGCTGCAATCGATCAAGGATGCGGAGTTAAGTGCAAAGAGCGACGTGGGAAATCTTTCCGTGAACCAGATGAATTGGGTGAGGGATGGTGCGTGGGCGTGGGGAGGTGGGCGCTTCTCGGAGGGATGGGCAGCTTGGCTGATGAATCGGTGGCTGACCCCCGCCCGATGGGTGGATGGGGATGTGGTTGCGGGGGCCGGATTTTTTCAGCCCGGAGAGTATGGCGGCAGCGGTGAGGTTGATCTCAGTTTGTTGGATGTGCGCCTGATGGATGACATGAAAAAGGAAAGTGTGTCAGCCCGGTTGAATGGGGATTTTGATTACGACAAGAGAACGAAGAGTTTTGTCTTCAAGGACGGGTCGTTGACCTTTTCCACGTATCCCAACGATCCTGTTGAAATCCCCTCGCTGATGGTGGGCCGTCATTCTGTGAAGGCCCAAGTCAGGGGCGGAGTTCTTGATCTGCGGGGAATCCTGGCCCAGACGGAGCAGATTCGAAATGCGAAGCCAGCAGCCGGAGTCGCACCGACCCCCGAGGAGCCGTGGAGGATCGATTTCTCCGCATCCTTGCAGCAGGTGCTGGTGGAGGAGGCGACGGTAGGGCCTGTACAGATCCCGCGTTTTCGATGGGGTCCGGAGGGTATTTTGGTGGACCCGTCGGTGGTTCAGGTCAAAGGCGGGCTCATCCAGGCCTCGGTGGTGCAGTCGGGGGGGGTGGATCAACCGGTTCAGGCCAAGGTGGTGATGAGCAAGTTTCCGCTCGGGGCCATTTTGGGGAATCTCATCACGGATGCAAATGGTCCGATCGGCGGGTGGGTGGACCTGCAACTCGCGGCGCAGGCGGGAAAACCGACCCTCGAGGAGCTGAGGCGCTCGTTGACCGGACAGGGCACCTTTCGACTTTATCAGGCGCATTTGGAGAGGTTGCCCTCGTTGGCCAAGGCGTTGCGGGCGGCGGGAGCATTTTTGGGGTCCAGCTTTATTGCAGGAAGTGAGATCAATGATTTGGGATCCAACTTTACCCTTCAGGGGAAGCGGATCAGCGTTCCCAATCTGAAGGTCAGCGGAACGGCTCTGTCGGCAGATTTGGATGGGTGGTTGGACTGGTGGGATCAGACGCTGGATTTCAAAGTGCGTTTGGCCCTAACCAAGGAGGCGATGCAAAGCAGCGGACAGCTGCAGGGGGTGATGACACAGTTGATCGGATCGAGCAACGATTACTATACGAAGATTCCCGGCAATGCCCGGATCACGGGGACTTTGGCGGATCCCAAAGTAAGCATGGATGTTGGGAAAATGCTGGCGGAGGGCGGAATCAACCTTTTGCTGAATGCTCCAACCGGGATTTTGCAGGGAGCGGGCAGCGCGGCGGGGGGGGCGGCGGGGGCGGTAACACAGCCTGCGAGCTCCATCCTTCAAGGAGTCGGCAATCTATTTAAAGGGTTTTGAGTTGCGGGGTGAATCCCGTAGGATTTGAGAATGCGCAGCATGACCGGTTTTGGTTCGGTGGAGGTGCCGACGCGGCATGCCCGGATCCGGATCGAGGTCAGCTCGGTGAACAAACGGGGGTTGGAGGTCATCGTTTTTACACCCGGAGATCTGGCACGGCTCGAACGTCAGGTTCGGGAGGATGTGGCAGAGGCGGTCGCCCGTGGAAAGGTTACGGTTGCCATGCACATTGAGGCGGTTACGGATCGGAATGGGCGTGCTTTGGATTTGGGCAAAGCGGAGGCGTATGCGGCCGAACTCAAAAAAGCGGGTAAAAAACTAGGGGTGGAGGGTGGGCCCTCCTGGTCGGATCTTTTGGGTTTGCCCGGGGTGGTGGTAAGTACAGGTCGGACGGTGGCACCGGCGGAGGATCGAAAAATCCTGGATGGGGTGCGTCGGGCCGTGAAAAAGATGGTGGAATCACGGGAGAGGGAGGGTGCGAGGATGGTCGGGGCGTTGCGCGCACATTTGCGCAAAATGGAGGGGATCCGAAAAAAAATGGAGCGGGCGGCAGGAGAAATGCGGCGCAAGCAGGGGCAAAGAATTTGCGGTAGGATCCGGGAGTTGGCCGGGGAGGCGGGTGTGGTGCTGGATCCGGAGCGGGTTGTGCGGGAGGTGGCCTCGGCCGCCGACCGTGGGGATGTGACGGAGGAGCTGGGTCGCCTCCGGGCGCACCTTCTGGAGGCGCAGGGGTTGGCATCCACGCGGGCCCCGGGGGGTCGAACCCTGGAGTTCCTGATTCAGGAGTTGCAACGAGAAGTCAACACGGTCGGGTCGAAATCCGGGGACCTGGGTCTGACGCGGTTGGCAATCAGCTTTAAATCCGAGCTGGAGAAACTCAGGGAACAGGCGGCCAACCTTGAATAACTTCAACCGATCCGGAATCCTTTTCGTCGTCTCGGCACCTTCGGGAACGGGCAAAACGACCCTTTGCACGAGTGTTCGCCAGACCCCGGATCTTGTGTACTCGATCAGCTGCACGACTCGCCCGATCCGCGCAGGCGAGAAAAACGGGGTGGACTACTTTTTTCTCAGCCAGGAGGAGTTCCGGAAGAAAATCAAGGAGGGGGAGATGTTGGAGACGGCGGATGTGTACGGACACCTCTATGGAACTCCCAAAGCGCCTGTCCTGGAGCATTTGGCAGCGGGCAGGGATGTTTTGCTGGATATCGATGTTCAGGGGGCGCGGCAGGTGCGAATGACGCAGGATGCAAAAATCAAGGAGGCCCTGGCGGATATCTTTATCATGCCCCCGGATCTGGAAGAGCTGAGGCGAAGGCTGCAGGGACGCGGAACGGAGGACGCGCGAGAGATTGCCAAACGAATCCAAGCCGCCGATTCGGAAATGGCGGATTGGAAAAGTTACCGATACACGATTTTAAGCAGCTCGATGGAGGAGGATCTGATCAAGTTCCGTGCCATCATCCGGGCCGAACGCTATCTCAGCCGGAGGCTGGACCTGCAACATGGCTGAGAGACGTCCCCCCTGCATTGTGCTTGGCGTGACCGGATCGATAGCGGCATTCCGTGCCGCCGATCTGGCGAGTGGCATGGTGCAAAAAGGGTGGGAAGTGCACGCGATTCTGACAGGGGACGGGGCCCGTTTTATCACTCCGCTCACCTTGTCGGCATTGACCCACCGGCCTGTGCACACTTCCCTGTGGGAGGAGTCGGAGGGTGGAAGAATGGGTCATCTGGATCTGGCACGCATGGCCGATGTGGTGGTGGTGGCCCCGGCGACTGCGGATTGCCTCGCCCGAGCGGCCCACGGGATGGCGGGGGATGTCCTAGGAGCCGTGCTGTTGGCATCCCGGGCACCCTTGGTTTTTGCACCCGCGATGAACACCCAGATGTGGAGGCATGCTGCAACCCAAGCCAATGTCAGGATTCTGACCCAGCGAGGGGCACGATGGGTCGGTCCGGGGGAGGGAAGATTGGCCTGCGGGGAGGTGGGTCCGGGCCGGATGGCACCCGTGGCCGAAATTCTTGCGGAAGTGGGGAAAGCTTTGACAAAAACCAAGGCAAAGAAGGTTTCGCCATGAAGCATCCGGAAACGTACAAACCCTCCCCCTCCTTCACGAAACAGGCGGTTTTCGCAAGCCGCTCCCGCTATCAGACGCTGTATCGGGAGTCGTTGAAACGTCCCGACACGTTTTGGGGCCGGATGGGAAAAGGGGAGCTGGCCTGGTTCACGGAGCCGAAAAAGACGTTGGTTTGGAAGGCTCCGTTTGCGAAGTGGTTTGTCGGCGGAAAGTTGAATGTCAGCTACAACTGCATCGATCGCCACCTCGAGAGCGGCAAACGGCACAAGGCGGCGATTCTCTTTGAGGGGGAACCCGGAGATGTCAGGGTGCTGACCTACCAGCAGTTGCATGACGAGGTGTGTCGGTTTGCGAATGCACTGAAAGCGGAAGGAGTGAAAAAGGGGGACCGTGTCGTGATTTATCTACCCATGGTTCCGGAGGCTGCGATTGCCATGTTGGCTTGTGCACGAATCGGGGCCGTTCACAGCGTGGTATTCGGGGGGTTTAGTTCGGAATCCCTGAAAGACCGGATTCGGGACAGTGGGGCCCAGCTGGTCGTCACGGCGGACGGTGGGTATCGGAGAGGTCAGGTGGGAGGGTTGAAGCAGAATGTGGATGCCGCGGTGGCGGTTTGCCCGGGAGTGCGGAGGGTCATTGTCCTGCGGCGAACGGGTCACATCGAAACGTTGAATCCGATCGACCGTTGGTGGCATGAGCTGGTGGCGCAACAGCCCACGACCTGTCCCCCTGAGAAAATGGATAGCGAGGATCCGCTTTTTATTCTTTATACAAGCGGGAGCACGGGCAAGCCGAAGGGGATCCTGCACACCACGGCCGGATATCTTCTGGGGGCGCATCTGACCACGAAGTGGGTGTTTGACCTGAAGGAAAACGATCTTTTTTGGTGCACGGCCGACGTGGGCTGGGTGACGGGCCACAGTTACACCGTGTACGGGGCGCTGAGCAACGGCACGACCAGCATGATGTATGAGGGGGTGCCGAACCAACCCGAACCGGATCGTTTTTGGCAGATCATCGAAAAGCATCGGGTGAATATTTTTTACACGGCACCCACGGCCATCCGGTCCTTCCTTCGCTGGGGGGATGCTTGGGTGAAGAAGCACGACCTATCCTCGTTGCGTTTGTTGGGATCGGTGGGGGAGCCGATCAATCCGGAGGCCTGGCGTTGGTATCACCAGGTGATTGGCGGGGGGCGGTGTCCGATCGTGGACACGTGGTGGCAGACGGAGACGGGAAGTCACCTGATCACCACCTTGCCCGGGGTCCACGAGACGAAGCCGGGCTCTGCCGGGGTGCCTTTTTTCGGGGTGGATCTTGCGGTGGTGGACGACCAGGGAAAAGAGGTGAAGGCGGGAGTCCAGGGCAAGTTGGTGGTGCGAAAACCGTGGCCGTCGATGTTGCGCACGATTTATGGGGATCCCGGGCGCTATGTAAAAACGTATTGGAGTGACGTCCCGAAAAGTTATTTCACCGGCGACGGAGCCAAAAAAGACGCGGACGGCTACTACTGGATTTCAGGGAGGATTGACGACGTGTTGAATGTCTCGGGCCACCGATTGGGGACGGCGGAGGTGGAAAGCGCGTTGGTGACCCACCCTGCCGTTGCGGAAGCCGCGGTGGTGGGCCGTCCTGACGACCTGAAAGGTCAGGCGGTTGTGGCCTTTGTGACATTGAAGGCGGGGCATGGGTCGGGTCCCGAGTTGATCGCCGCGTTGCGCGAGAGAGTGAGCAAGGAGATCGGTCCGATCGCCAAACCAGACCAGATTCGTTTTGCCGAGGCCCTGCCCAAAACCCGGAGTGGAAAGATCATGCGTCGTTTGCTGAAAGAGGTGGCGGCGGGCGGGTCGGTGAAGGGGGATGTGACCACGCTGGAGGATCTGAATGTGATCGCCTCTCTGCAGGCCGATTCGAAAGAGGAATCGTAAATGTCCTGGCGTTTATCTGCCGCGGAGGCGGCTTTGCTGGTTGTCGACGCCCAGGAAAAGCTGGTCGCGGCCGTGAAAGAGCCGGGGGACTGGCTGGAGAGGTTGGAGATCCTGGTGAAAGGGGTGAGCTTGTTGGGGGTCCCGATCGCGATTACCGAGCAGGCACCCGCCAAGCTGGGAAAAACCGTTCCAGCCATTCTTCGTGCGGCGGGTCGCGGCTGCAAACCGTTTGAAAAAACCCAATTCTCCGCATCCGAACAGGGAAAGATGTTGGGCAAAAAGAGGATCCTGGTTGCGGGATGTGAGGCCCATGTCTGTATCCGGCAAACGGTCTACGACCTTAGGCTGAGGGAGTTGACGCCGATCGTGGTGGCGGATGCGATCGGGTCGCGAAGGGAGCGGGATCGGGAAATCGCCCTGGCCGAGATGAGGGCCGACCGGGTGGTGGTCACCACGGTGGAGGCGGTTCTATTCGAAATGATGGGAAGCTCCGATCATAAAAACTTCAAGGAAATCCAGGTGCTGGTGAAGTAGTCGTCACGCCACATTTTTCTAGCCCCGCACGCCACCCCAGCCCAACCTCAAAACCTTTCATGGAAACAACGGACTATCAAGTACCTGCATGGCCTGTTCATATCTCCGTGGTGCCCCGTGTGCCGGAGGGACTGGAGGGGTTGCGCAGCCTGGCATTCAACCTGTGGTGGAGTTGGAATGATGATGCCTTGGATCTTTTTCGGGAGCTGGATCCCCAGCTTTGGGAGACATGCGGGCATAGCCCGGTCAGAATGTTGCGTTTGGTGAAGCAAAACCGTCTGGAAGTGGCGGCCAAGGACAAGGGTTACCGCGAGCGGGTTGAAAAAATGCATGCCCGCCTGGAGGCTTATCTTCATCGAAAGGAGACCTGGTTCACCCGGAACCTACCCAAGGAGAAGAGGGATTCGCCCTTTGCCGCCTATTTTTCGGCGGAGTTCGGATTTCATGAGTCTCTCCCCAACTACTCCGGCGGTTTGGGAATTTTGGCGGGAGACCATTGTAAATCGGCCAGTGACCTCGGCTTGCCCTTTGTTGCCGTGGGTTTGCTTTATCGGTTTGGATATTTTTCGCAACGGATCAACCGGGATGGATGGCAGGAGGCCTCTGCCATCGACAACGTTTTTCAGGATTTGCCGATCCGGGAGGCCCTGGCGGCGGACGGAAAGACCCCGGTTGTCGTGGAGTTGGCCATGCCCGGGCGAATCGTCCACGCCAAGGCTTGGGAGGTGCGCATCGGGCTGACCCGCCTTTTTTTGATGGATACCGATTTGGCGGAGAACGAGCCGGAGGATCGGAGAATCACATACCAGTTGTATGGAGGGGATCATGAGATGCGGGTGCAGCAGGAGATCGTCCTGGGGATCGGCGGCGTGAGAGCCTTGGCCGCCATGGGGCTGGAGCCGGGTGTTTTCCATATGAACGAGGGGCATGCGGCCTTTCTGGGGCTGGAGAGAATCCGCCGTTTGGTCAAGGAAGCGAAACTGACGTTTATCGAGGCCCTGCAGTCGGTCGCCGCCAGCAACGTGTTCACGACCCACACCCCCGTGCCGGCCGGAAACGATGCTTTTTCCCCGCAGCTGATGGAAAAATATTTTGTGGAATTTGTGGCGGACTGCCAGATCGGGTTTGAGGATCTTTTGAAGTTGGGCCGGCCGTGGACCTACTCAGCCGAGGAGCCGTTTAGCATGACGATTCTTGCCTTGCGCCTTTCGCGGCAGGCGAACGGTGTCAGCGCCATCCACGGCAAGGTGTCCCGGGGAATGTGGCAGAACGTTTGGCCCGGGGTTCCCAAGGAGGAGATCCCGATCCGGCATGTGACGAATGGAATCCACACGTTCACATGGATGGCCCCGGAAATCCGCAGCCTTCTGGAAAAACAGGGCGGCGTATGGACGGAGGAGGAGGTCGCCAAGGTGGATGAGTGGAAAAAGAGGGTGGATTTCAAGGACAAGGAGTACTGGAAAGTCCACCAGAAGCTGAAGTTGAAGCTGCTTCAGTTCGCCCGTGCCAATGTCCGGACCCAACGGCTGCGAAACGGATCGAAACCCGCGGACATTCGGGAAACGGACCAGATGCTGGATCCCAAGGCGCTGACGATCGGCTTTGCCCGCCGTTTTGCGACGTACAAGAGGGCGGCACTCCTTTTCCGGGATTTGGAGAAGTTGGCGCAGATCGTCAACGATCCGGCCCGCCCCGTGCAGTTTCTTTTCGCGGGGAAGGCCCACCCGGCGGATGAGGGGGGGAAGAGGTTGATCCAGCAGATCGTGAAAATTTCCGCCCTGCCCCAGTTCAAGGACCGGATCGTTTTCGTGGAAAATTATGACTTCAACGTGGCCCGGTTTCTCTACCACGGCTGCGATGTCTGGCTCAACAATCCGACACGTCCGCTGGAGGCGAGCGGAACCAGCGGCGAAAAGGTGATCACCAATGGATGCCTGAACTTCAGCGTGCGGGACGGGTGGTGGGACGAGGCTTTTGACGGGACGAACGGTTGGGCGATCGGGGATGACACGTTTCGTTTGGAACCGGAGGTACAGGATGAGTTCGACTCCTTCTCCATGTACGAAATTCTGAAGCACGAGATCGTCCCGCTTTATTACGATCAGGACGGGGAGGGGGTCCCAAAGCGATGGATTGACCGGGTCCGCCGCAGCTTGGTGACGATCGGTCCGGTCTACAACACCTCAAGAATGGTGGCGGAGTATGCGGGCGATTTTTATCGGCGGGCGGCGGAGAACGGACGGATGTTTGCCGAAAGCGGGTGGGAAAAGTCCCGGCAGCTGGCGTTATGGAAAGACAAGGTCCGAAAGGCGTGGCCTCAGGTTCGGGCCAATGCGGTTCGTTGGAATGGTCCCGGGCGAACGACGGTAAGCGTGGGGGAGACGGTGCCGGTCAGTGTGAATGTTTTCCTCGGAAGTTTGCAGGGCGGGGAGGTGGCGGTGGAGGCCTATTTGATGGCGGCGGAGCCGGATGGAAAATCCAAAGTGGTGCGGTTGGAGCCCCAAGGTGAGATTCGGGACGGTTGGCAGGGTTATGGGGGTCGAGTTCCGGTTGATGATTCTGGAAATTTCAAATTCAACGTCCGGGTCCGCCCTTCCCACCCGTCTTTAACCCAGGCCCACGAGTTGAGGCTGATCACCTGGGCGGAGTCGTGAAGTGTTTGGTGTTCATAATATTACACAAGAAGATTGAAGTTTGACCCTCGAGGTCCGGACATTAGGATAAGCCGTCATGCCGGCCAAATTTGAGTCCTCTTCGTCGGTTCGGTCACCCAGTCCTGAGTTGGTGGGGATGGATCCTGCGGACGTCGACCTGGGAGCTTTGCGCAAGGCCGTGGACGCCTGCAGGGATTACCTGTTGGGGTTGCAGAAAGAGGATGGCCACTGGGTGGGGGAGCTGTTTGTGGATTCCACCGTTGCGTGCGATTACCACCTCTTGATGTATTTGAGGGGGAAGGTGGATCGGGCAAAAGAGGCCAAGATTGTGAGGCACATTTTGCAGCGGCAGTTGCCCGACGGTGGCTGGCCGATTTACCCGGGAGGCCCCAGCAATGTCACGGCCACCGTAAAAAGTTATTTCAGTCTGAAATTGGCGGGTTTCACCCCGGACGAACCCGAGATGAGAAAAGCGCGGGCCGCGGCACTTCGTTTGGGGGGCATCCCTCGCACCAACACCTATTGCAAACTCTACCTGGCGATGTTGGGTCAGTACCCTTGGAAGTATTTGCCGAACATTCCTCCTGAAATTCTCCTGCTCCCGAACTGGGCTCCTTTCAACATGTTTGAAATGAGCTCGTGGACAAGGGCGATCGTGGTGCCCCTCTCCGTGATCCGTAGTTTCCGCCCCACGACGCATTTGCCGCCCGAAAAGCAGCTGCATGAGCTGTATCCGTACGGGGTCGAGGGTGGGCCGTTCTTTCATCCCGTGGAGAGACGGTTTCTCTCGATGAAAAACTTTTTTATCCGGGTGAACGAGCTTTTGGGCATTTTGGAGGGGCTTTCGTGGAAGCCGTTTCGTAAGCACGCGTTAAAGGTGGCGGAGAGGTGGATTCTGGATCGCACGGGACCGGGGTCGGAGGGATTGGCCGCGATCTTCCCCTCGATGATGAACACCATTCTCGCGTTCCAGTGTCTCGGCTACTCCGACGAGCATCCTGCGATGCGAAAGGCGGTGAGGGACCTGGAGGGATTGGAGGTGGATGACGCGGCCCATGGGGATTTCCGGGTGCAACCGTGCTTGAGTCCCGTATGGGATACGGCGATCACGTTGACCGCGCTCGGTGCGGCAGGGGTCAAGCCGGACGCACCGGCCATGCAAAAGGGTGCGGATTGGCTGCTCTCGAAGGAAGTCAAGATCCGTGGGGATTGGGCGGTGAAAAATCCCACCCGTGTGACCGGTGGGTGGGCCTTTGAGTACTTCAATGACTGGTATCCCGACGTGGACGACACGGCCAAGGTTCTTCTGGGCCTGCGGATGGTGCGGGCGAGTGATCCGGCGACGCAAAAGGCAGCTTCCGAGAGGGGTTTGGCCTGGGCAAAAAGCTTCCAGTGTGACAACGGCGGCTATGGGGCGTTTGACAAGAATGTGAACAAAAAGTGGCTGGAGGACGTGCCCTTTGCGGACCACAACGCGATTTTGGATCCGCCGTGTGCCGACATCACGGGGCGGATGCTGGAAGTGATGGGGAAGTGCGGGGTTCCGAAAAGCGACCCCCAAGTTCAGCGGGCGATACGCTTTTTGCAGGAGACGCAGGAGGAGGACGGCTCCTGGTATGGACGCTGGGGGGTAAACTATATTTATGGCACGTGGCAGGTGTTACGGGGGCTTCATGGAATCAGCTACGACATGAACGAGCACTGGGTCATTCGCGGGCGGGACTGGCTGGAGTGCGCCCAGAATCCGGACGGAGGATGGGGGGAGAGTTGTGGCTCCTATGATGATCCACGTTTCAAGGGAAGAGGAATCAGCACGGCATCGCAGACGGGGTGGGGGCTGATGGGGCTGTTGGCGTGTGGTGACATCCAAAGGCCCAGTGTTCGACGTGCGGTTCGATACCTGATCGAGACCCAACAACCCGACGGAAGCTGGGAGGAAAAGCTGATCACGGGAACGGGATTTCCCTGCGTTTTTTACCTGCGGTATGACATGTACCGGTTGAATTGGCCCCTTTTGGCGCTCGGGGAGTACCAGCAAATGGTGCAAAGCTACGGGGCCCACTAACAGCCCCGGTTTTGTTTCTTTTTTTTATGGCTGGATCTGAAACTACCCAGCCGGTTGGGATTCTTTTTCCGATGGAGTTCGAGGCTGGGCCCACGTGGGGACGGTTGGGTGGAACCAGCCGCATGGAGGCGGGGTTGGAAACCATCCGGGGATTTTGGAAGGGAACTCCAGTGATCTCCGCCCGGACCGGTATGGGCCATGAGGGAATGGAAAAAAAGGTTTCTGCCTGGCTGAAGGAGCATTCCTGTCGGGGGGTCATCCTCGCCGGATTGGCCGGGGCGTTGGATCCGGCCTGGGACGAGGGGGATCTGACCTCGTTCCATTCGGAGGATTGGGAGCCCTTTCATCGCTGGTGCCGGAGCGAGAGATCGGTGCGTCCAGGCCAGTGGCATACCGCCCGCGAAATTATCGGGACCGGAAAGGCAAAGCTGGAGTTGGGACGCAGGACGGGCTGTGGAATCGTCGAGATGGAGTGGGAGTATGTGGCCGAAGCGTGTCGCGAGCACCGGGTTCCCCTCGTCGGCTTGCGAGCCGTGAGCGACCATGCGGACAAGTTGCTGCCGGCGGATCTTTTTTTACTGGGTTGCGATCGCGAGACTGGAAAAAGCACACCTTTCAAGATCGGGATTCACCTTGCCCTTCGCCCCTGGCGGTTGATCGAACTCCTTCCTGCGGTGGCGGGTTGTACCCATGCCAGAGATGCGATGAGCCGGGCTTTGGCTGATTTCCTCGATGGCCTTGAAAAAAACTCAGCCAATCGCGAAGGCTGATTTGAGTCCTGAGAGGACGGCCCCCTCAATCGTGGCGGGGAGGCCTGTCTGGGTCCAATCTCCCGCCAGGAACAGATTCTGAATGGAGGTGACGGGGCCTGGGCGAGTGAGCGGCTCGCCGGGAGATCCCATGAAAGTCGCATCCCGGGACTTATAGACCACGTGATGGGTCACGTTGCAGTTCCGGCTTCCGGGAAGGAGCCTGTGAATTTCCGACAGGACGAGTTCGAGCAACTCTTTGCCGGATTGATCGATCCGGTCGGAAATGGCGCTAATCACTGCGGCATACAGGTGGCCCGTATGTCCGTCCGGCAAGGTGGACGTGCGATCAAAAAGCCAGTGGAGAGGGGAATCGAGAAATCCTGTGATCAGGTCGGGAGCCAGCGGAAGATCGGTCCAAAGATGGATTCCGAGGATTGGACCGGGCAGAAAGCTCGCGGCCAACTGCTGCGCCCGATCCCCCATCGGTAAAAGCTTTGCGGCTGCCGCCCATGGAACAGCGAGGACAAAGTCATCAAAAACCTTTTTTTCCCCGTTTTTCAGAAGGATGGAGGTGACCTTTTGTTTTGCACTGTCGAGCGTGAAGGATTCGATCGGCGTCGCGAGGTGAAGACCGCCTCCCGTAGCCTCAAGAAAGATACCCAACTCAGGCTGAAGCAGATGGGTAAGCCCGCTCCGATCAAAATAAATCGCCGCGTCCCGTGCGGTGCCAAAAAGTGCCCTGCGGGTGACTTCCCAGAACAGACCCGCATCTGCAGAGCCGATGGGGGCATTCAGGGCAGCCAGACAAAAGGGCTCCCATAGCGCTCGGATCGATCCCGAGGTTTGGCCCAATCTTCCCAGCCAATTTTGGGTGCTTTCTCCTGCTTGTGGCGGATGTGACTTTGCGCGGGTCGGAAAGTTCAGGATTGCCCAGCGATCCGTCCAGGAGAGCTCCGCAAAGCCAAAAAGGCCTCCCAAAAGATGAAAGGGAGGCGGCAGGGGGGAGGAGCGGAGAACGCTGCGGCCGCGTCGGGAACTTACGAAGGCCAAGTCCAACCGGTCATGTTTTTCCAAACGATCCCCGTTGCCCAGTGCCTCGATCATTTCAAGGGTGTGGTGGTAGCAGCCCATGAGGATGTGTTGTCCATTGTCGAGCGTCGTGCCTGTCTTGGTTTCGCGGTAACTGTGCGCCCGCCCACCCAGTTGGGGTTTTGCCTCGAACAGCTCCACCCGGTGACCTGCCCGGGCGAGGGCAAAAGCAGCGGCGCTCCCCGCAAAGCCGCCCCCGATCACCGCGATACGGGAGGGGGCGCGACGCTTTTCATGAACTTGGCCCAGCCGGGCCCTGCCTCGACGAAGGGCTTTGAGCTTTTCCCACCGCGTGAGTTTGACGGGACCCCGAAGCACCTCGAAGTGATTTTGACGCAGCTTTTCGAGTAGATCCCGATATACCCCGGTCATGAGAAGCGCGGCAGAAAGGTGGGGGCGATCACTCTCGGGGATGAGTCGGTCCGCCTTCTCGAAGTAGTGTCGGGCACGAAAGTATTGAAGCCGGAACAGCCTCGCGACTCCCGGGGTGAGATCCGTTTTTCGTAAATCTTCCTCCAAGACTCCAAAGGTCCGACACTCCTCCAGGGGAAGATAGATGCGGCCAAACTTCTGAAGGTCGTAAGCAACATCCCGAAGAATGTTGGTCAGCTGAAAAGCCATCCCCAAGGCGATGGCGTAGTCACGGGCGGCGCGAGTCTGACAGCAGAAAATGTTGATGGAAACGAGGCCCACGGCGGAGGCAACGCCGTAACAGTACTTTTCCAAATCGGCAAAGGTCTCATACCGGGTTTTCGTCAAATCCATTTCCACCCCGGCCAGGATTTCAAGAAGAGGTTCGGGTGGGATAAGATATTTCCGAACCACCGGGGCAAGCTCCTGCGCGAGGGGTTGCATGGGGTTGCCGCGGTAAATCGCGCGGATGTCCTCCCGCCAGGCTGAAAGTTGCTCCTGGCGCTCCGAAAGCGTCTGGGTGGTTTCGTCCACAACGTCGTCGACCGTCCGGCAGAATGCATAAAAGGTGGACATGGCCTGCCTCTGCTCCTTGGGCAGGCAGATGAACGAAAGGGCCAGATTGGATCCGCTCCTGCGGGTGATTCGTTCTCCTGTGCCTCCGGGGGGCTGGGAAGAGTTCATCGGCCGAAGAAGGCCTGGAGACCGAGCCGGACGAAATCGAATTTCGAGACCTGCGGCCGTTGGCTTAATGTGTCGTACGCGCGGGACTCTATTTTTCGGAGAATCTCCGTTCCGCCCAGCCAGGTGAGCCGAATTTCCCAGGACAAGGGACGGGGCAGACGACTGGAGAGGGGTTCCCCTTCGCGAAAAAAAGCCCATGTTTTTTCGCACTGGTAGCGAACGCAGTTGCGAAAATTGGGGGTGACGCGGCCGGCGAACAGATCCTCCTCGGCCACCCCGAGACGACGGAGATCGGACTGGGGAAGATAGATGCGGTCTTTGCCAAGGTCGACCGAGATGTCCTGCCAGAAGTTCGCCAGTTGCAGTCCGGTGCACACATGGTCGGAAAGTTGCGCGAGTTCGACGCTTCGTTCCCCATGGATCAGGAGGACCAACCTTCCGATTGGGTTGGCACTTCGGCGACAGTAGTCGAGGACGTCCGGAAAGGTCTCGTATCGCCGCTGGACAATGTCCTGGGCGAAGGCACTGAGAAGATCGGTGAAGAGAGAGTCGGGGAGGTTGAGCTCGGCTTTTGTTCTTTGCAGCGGGGAAAAGATCCACTGGTACTGCGGGTCGTACGGTTCGCCCTTCAGGGCCTGTTGCCAGGCCTCCCGGTAGGACTCCAAGACGGCGAGTCTCTGGGCTTGAGTGGGGGCCTTCGAGTCAGGGTCTTTTTGGCGGGGATCAGCGTACCCCTCGTCCGCCAGGTCGTCGGCCACCCGGGCAAAGGCATAGACGGCGTGGACGTGGGGGCGAAGTTTCTTGGGCACGAGGCGGCCGACGGGAAAGTTTTCGTAATGTTCCCTGGCCAACCGGGTGCACGCTGCATAGGGATCGGTTGGCAAGGCAACGGACGCCGGGGAAATGGAGCTGGGTGCGCCAACCATCGGGGTAAATTCGCAGAAAAGGTGCGATGAGGCGAGACGACATGTGGAGATGGTTTTTCCATTGCACCTTGAACAACTTACAGAAAAATCTGGCCGAAAAGGAGATTCCAAGGCCACGATCAAGGATGCGTTATCTGTCCGGAATTCAGCCCACCGGGAGGCTTCACCTGGGCAACTATTTTGGAATGATTCGGCCCGCCGTGCAGATGCAAAAT
>Ga0214917_10000366_pt1 | contig 59225 bp, 60 predicted proteins | sample LL_1208_BB_MetaG_FD_177983 | JGI IMG/M metagenome (GOLD analysis project Ga0214917, IMG submission 177983) | Freshwater microbial communities from Lake Lanier, Atlanta, Georgia, United States - LL_1208_BB | ecosystem: Environmental > Aquatic > Freshwater > Lake | place: USA: Georgia | collected... | reverse complement strand
GCCCCGAGAACCCGCGAGGCGCTTTGGAAAACCATCGGCGCATCACTCGACCGCTACAGCTCAACCGAATGCAAAAACTACATTCGCCACTGCGGATACGGACACCCTGCGTGAAACGGCTCTAGCACCCGCTCCATATTGCGCAGCGTCACCCCGGTTTGGGCGGCGATGCCTGCGGGCAGCGGCGAAGCTGGGGCGTCAAGGTCGCGCAGGAATGGGCCGGTGAGCTACACCCAGCCATCCACCCCCACCGCATGCGGCGAGGGCGAGGCGCTCGACGGAAAGCCGGGCAGGATGTGGCGGCTGATGCTCATTCCTGGCGCGCGCCATCGAGCAATTTGCGCGCCGCCTCGCGCCGCGCTGCCTCCAGCGCGCGCTCCTCGGCGCTGCGGCCGAAGGCGGCACGGTTTTCCGCCGCCTGGCGCATGCGCTCGGCACGCTCGCGTTGCTTGCGCGCCTTGTTCAGATTGACGATCTCGGCCATGGAGCGTTCATAACCTGCCAATAGGGGCTTCCACCATGGGCAATGTCACTCTCACCGCGGCTGATGGCCATCAATGCGCCGCCTATACCGCCGGGCCGGCCGATGCGACCCGCGCGCTGGTCGTCGTGCAGGAGATTTTCGGCGTGAACCGCCATATGCGCCGCGTGGCCGATGCCTTCGCGGCCGAGGGCTATGCCGTCATCCTCCCCGCATTGTTCGACCGCACCGAGCGCGGAGTGGAACTGGGCTATGATGCGGCTGATGTGGCCCGCGGGCGGGACCTGCGCGGCACGATCGATGCAGGCAAGACGCTGCTTGATGTTCTGGCCGCCGCGGCCGCCCTGCCGCTGGGCGCCAAGCGCGGCATTATCGGCTATTGCTGGGGTGGTACGGTGGCCTGGCACGGTGCCACCCGCTCTTCCGCCTTTGCCGCCAGCGTGGGCTGGTATGGCGGTGGCATCGCCGCGGCGAAGGGCGAGGTGCCCGGCTGCCCGACGCAGCTGCATTTCGGCGAGACCGACGCCTCCATCCCGCTCGCCGATGTCGAGGCGATCCGCGCCGCCCGGCCGGAGACCGAGATCTTCATCTACCAAGGCGCGGGCCATGGCTTTGGCTGTGAGGAGCGCGGCAGCTATGTCGCCGCCGACGCCGCCACGGCACAGGCGCGCAGCCTGGCGTTTTTGGCCCAGCATCTGGCCTGAGGGGCAGCACCGTCGGCGAGATTGTCGCCGACGGGCCTTCCCGCCGCTCGAACACCGGCCCAAACTCAGCCCGAACAAGGATACCGCCAGGCGCTGGCGGTGCGCGAAAGGGTAAGGCGATGTTCCATCTTCTGGGCAGGGTCAACAGCAGCAATGTCATGAAGGTGCTGTGGTGTGCCCAGGAATTGGACATACCCTATACCCGCCAGGATGTGGGCATGGAGCATGGCGTGGTGGACACGCCGGCCTACCGCGCGAAAAACCCCAATGGCCGCATTCCCACCATCGAGGCGGATGGCGAGGTGCTGTGGGAGAGCAATTCCTGCATGCGCTACCTTTGCCTCAAGGCGGGCGGCGATGCGCGAGGGCTTTACCCCACCGCCGCCATGGCGCGGGCGCGGGTGGATCGCTGGCTGGACTGGCAACTCTCCACCCTGCTGCCGGCCGAACGGGACCTGTTCTGGACCATGGTGCGCACCCCCGCCGAAAGCCGCGACATGGCCAAGGTCCATGCCGCCGTGCGGAATTCAGCGGTGTGCTGGACCATTATCGAGAACCAACTCTCCGATGGCCGCCCCTATATCGAGGGTGATGGCTTCACCATTGCCGATATCTGCCTGGGTGTTTTCGCCCGGCGCTGGTTTGGCGAGGAGGTGCGGGTGCCGGATATGCCGCAATTCCCGATCACCCGCGCCTGGTATGACCGCATTGGCCAACGGCCAGGCTTTCAGGCCTGGGTGGCGCCTAAGCTGTATTAAAAGGCTGCTGAAACAGGTGGCGAGGGTGAATAAGATCGAGGGGCTTTGCCCCTCGAGCACCCCAGCAGGAAACTGAGTTTCCTGCACCTTCGTTTAGTTATCGATATAACAAATTAACCAAAGATCCAGGAAAATCGTCGACAGATATGTCGACCCTGGTGGGGGAGCGCGAGAGGCCAAAGCCCTTTCGCTCTTTTTTCCTCTGCCACCAGCGTCTTTCAGCAGCCTGCAAAAGCCGGTTGACAGCGCGGCGCATCCGCTCTGGGCTGCGCCCACAAAATGCGGAGGGGCAACATGAACGCCATCGACAAACCGCCGGCCGAGGCTGTGGCGGCGCAATGGCTGGATGCCTTCAATGCCGCGGCTCCGGCGCCTTCCCGCGCTGCGCTTTTCCTCGCCGATGCGCATGCGCGCGATGTGCTGGCGCTGGGCTGGGAGATTCGCACCATCTCCGGCGCTGATGCCGTGGTGGCGCTGCTGGCCGGGCTGCCTGGGGCGCTGCGCGTTGCCACCGGGCGCACGCCCCCCCGCCGGGTCACCCGCGCCGGGCAGGAATGCATCGAGGTGCTGTTGGAATTCGAGGCGCTGCACGGCCCCGGCCAGGGCGTGCTGCGCCTCGTGCAGACCGAACATGGCCCGCGCGGCTGGACCCTGCTGCTGGCCCTGGCCGAATTGGCCGACCACCCCGATGCCAGCGGCCCCCGCCGGCCCAGCGGCGAGGATTTCTCCCGCGAATTCGGCGGCCCCAACTGGGCCGATCACCGCGCCAAAACCCTCTCCTATGCCGGGCGGGAGCCTGCGGTGCTGGTGGTGGGGGCGGGGCAGGCGGGGCTCTCCATCGCCGCCCGGCTGGGCCAGCTCGGCATTGATACCCTGGTGATCGACCGCCAGGCCCGCACCGGCGACAATTGGCGCCGGCGCTACCACGCGCTCACCCTGCACAATGAAGTGCATGTGAACCACCTGCCCTATATGCCCTTCCCGCCCACTTGGCCGGTCTTCATCCCCAAGGACAAGCTGGCCAATTGGTTCGAGGCCTATGCCGAGGCGATGGAGCTGAATATCTGGTGCGACACCGCGCTGGAGGGCGGCAAATACGCCGATGGCGCCTGGGATGTGGTGCTGCGGCGGGCGGGCGAGGTGCGGCGGCTTCGCCCACGGCATATCATTTTTGCCACCGGCGTCTCCTCCATTCCGCAGCGGCCGAAACTGCCGGGGCTGGAGAATTTCCGCGGCACGGTGATGCATTCAGGCGCCTATACTGAGGGCTCGGCCTGGAAGGGACGGCCCGCCTTGGTGCTGGGCAGCGGCAATTCCGGCCATGATGTGGCGCATGACCTGCATGCCAGCGGCGCTTCGGTCAGCATCGTCCAGCGCGGCACCACCCACATCGTCAGCCTGGCCGAGGCGCAGCGGGTCTATTCGATCTATGCCGAGGGCATTCCCACCGAGGATTGCGACCTGCTGGCCACGGCCACCCCCTTCCCGGTGCTCAAACGCGCCTATCAGCACGCCACCGCCATGTCCAAGCGCGTTGATGCGCCCCTGCATGCGGCGCTGGCAGCGCGCGGCTTTCGGCTGGATGACGGGCCAGAGGGCTGCGGCTTTCAGATGAAATACCTGCAGCAGGGCGGCGGGTATTATTTCAATGTCGGCTGTTCTGACCTGATCGCGGCTGGCGATATCGCCCTGGTGCAATATGCCGATATTGCCGGCTTCGAGGCCGAGGGCGCGCGGCTGCGCGACGGCCGGTTGGTGCCGGCCGAGCTTTTGGTGCTGGCCACCGGCTATCTCAACCAGCAGGAGACGGTGCGCGCCTGCCTGAGCGATGCGGTGGCCGAGCGCGTGGGCCCTGTCTGGGGTTTTGATGCCGGGGGCGAGTTGCGCAACATGTGGCGCCCCACCGCGCAGCCTGGGCTTTGGTTTACGGCGGGAAGCCTGGCGCAGTGCCGGATTTATTCGCATTATCTGGCGATGCAGATTAAGGCGCGGGAAGAGGGGCTGGTGCGAACCGAAGCCTGAAAGGCCAAGCTGGCTGGGGAACCTGGATTCGAACCAAGACTGTCCGAGTCAGAGTCGGAAGTTCTACCGTTAAACTATTCCCCAACGGCTGAGCGCGGGTATAACCCCCCACCGTTCAGGCCGCAACCGCCCCCCGCCGCAAGTTTTTCCTTGCCCGCTGGGGCATGCTGCCCGAACATGACGAAGCTGTGGCAGCGCTATCCCGCGTGGCCCAAGGTTTGCTGGAGGTGTTGCCCTTTCATGGCCGATGGCGCTCTCCCCCTGGAGGCCACGCTCGCCGACAGCGTCCCCGCCATGCCCGCCGTCCAGCGCGCCCCGCGGCGCGAGGTGCAGTATTATGCCGCGCTCGATCTGGGCACGAATAATTGCCGCCTGCTGATCGGCGCGCCCACCCCGGGCGGGTTTCGCGTGGTGGATAGTTTCAGCCGGATCGTCCGCCTGGGCGAAGGCCTGGCCGCCACCGGCCGGCTGGGCGAGGCGGCGATGGAGCGCGCCATCGCCGCGCTCGCCGCCTGTGCCGATAAGCTGGCCCGCCGCCCGGTGCGCAGCTTCGCCGCGGTGGCCACCGAGGCTTGCCGCCAGGCCAGCAATGGCCGCGAATTTCTGGCCCGGGTGACCCAGGAAACGGGCATCGCCCCCCGCGTGATCGGCGGGCGGGAGGAGGCGCAATTGGCACTCGCCAGCTGCGCGCCGCTGCTCAACCAGGGCGACCGCCGCGCCATCCTCTTCGATATCGGCGGCGGCAGCACGGAAATCACCTGGGTGCGCCTCGCGCCCCCAGGCAGCACGGCCGAGCCCATTTTGTCGGGCACCATCTCCATCCCGGTGGGCGTGGTCACCCTGGCCGAGCGTGCGGGCGAGAGCTGCTTCACCCGCGAGGGCTTCGCCGCCGTGCGCGATGAGGTGGCGGCAAGGCTGCGCGCCTTTGATGCGGTGCATTGCATTGGCCAGGAAATTCGCCAGGGCGGCGTGCGGCTGATCGGCACCTCGGGCACCGTCACCACCCTCGCTGGCACCGTGCTCGACCTGCCGCGCTACCGCCGGCAATGGGTGGATGGCGTCTGCCTTGATGCGCATGAGGCGGATGAGGCGCTGGAAAAGCTCTTCGCCATGGGCCGCGCTGGCCTGGCCAGCCACCCCTGCATCGGGCCCGAGCGGGCGGATTTCGTGCTGCCCGGCTGCGCCGTCTATGCCGCCATCCGCCAGGTTTGGCCGGTGGATCGCCTGACGGTGGCCGATCGTGGCTTGCGCGAGGGCATGCTGATGCGCCTCATCCAGGCCGACCGCGCGGCACGCCCGGGCGCCTGAGCTACCCTCGCGGCCCCGGGCCTGCTATCCCAACGCATGGCGAAAACCCCCGATACAACCAAAGGCGGCCAACGCGGCCTGACCACCCAGGTCCGAAAAGTGGCCGGCCGCAGCACCGGCAGCCGGGCCTGGTTGCAGCGCCAGCTCAATGACCCCTGGGTGCAGGCAGCGCAAAAGGCCGGCTATCGCTCGCGCGCCGCCTTCAAGCTGCTGCAGTTGGATGAGAAATTCTCACTGCTCAAGCCGGGCATGCGCCTCGTCGATCTGGGCGCCGCGCCGGGCGGCTGGATGCAGGTTGCCGCCAAAGTTCTGGGCGAGCGCGGCCGGATTGTGGGGCTCGATCTGCTGGAGATCGACGCCATTCCCGGCACCATCATCCTGCAGGGCGATTTTCAGGATGAGGCGGTGGAACAGGCGGTGCTGGCCGCCCTCGATGGCCCGGCTGACCTCGTGCTGAGCGATATGGCGCCCAATACCACCGGCCATGGCCCGACGGACCATCTACGCATCATGGGCCTGGCCGAGATCGCGCTCGATTTCGCCGAGCGGGTGCTCAAACCCGGCGGCGGCTTCGTGGCCAAGGTGTTTCAGGGCGGCAGCGAGGCGGCAATGCTCGTCCGCCTGCGGCAGCGTTTTACCACGGTGAAACACGCAAAGCCGGCGGCCAGCCGTAAGGATTCCTCGGAGCTTTACGTGGTGGCGACGGGGTTCAAGGGCTAGCAGGCTGCTGAAAAACGAAGGAGGGGAAGGAAGACAAGATCGAGGGGCTTTGCCCTTTCGCTCTTTTTCGTCACATTCAGCGTCTTCAACTCCCCGCTTGCGCCGCGTCCCATATGTCGATAAGTCCCGACATATGGACATGACCGGCGCGATCGATGGCTTTGCCGCTTTGGCGCAGGAAACCCGCCTCGCCGCCTTCCGCCTCTTGGTCGAGGCCGCGCCGGAGGGGCTGCCGGCTGGCGAGGTCGCCCGTGCCCTGGGGGTGCCGCATAACACGCTCTCCAGCCATCTCGCCCAGCTCAGCCGCGCTGGCCTGGTGACTGCGCGGCGGGAGGGCCGTCAGGTCATCTTCGCCGCCGATTTCGCCGGCATGCGCGGCCTCATCGCCTTCCTCGTTGAAGATTGCTGCCACGGCCGACCAGAGGCCTGCTTGCCGTTGCTCGATGCCGCCTTCTCGGCCGCTGCGCCAGCCTGTCATCCTTAAAGGAGCACCACCATGAGCAGCACCATCTGGCACAACCCCGCCTGCGGCACCTCGCGCAACACCCTGGCCATGCTGCGCGCCGCGGGTGAGGTGCCGAGCGTCATCGAATACCTCAAGACACCGCCCTCGCGCGCTGAGCTTGTGGCGGCCTTCGCCGCCGCTGGCCTCACCGCGCGGCAGGCGATGCGCACAAAGGGTACACCGGCGGCCGAACTGGGCCTGCAGGCACCGGACATTACCGACGAAGCCATCCTCAACGCCATGCTGGTCCACCCCATCCTGATCAACCGCCCCTTCGTCTTCACCGAGAGGGGCGTAAGGCTATGCCGGCCGAGCGAGGTGGTGCTGGAGATTATGGCCCGCCCGCTGCCCCGCCCCTTCACCAAGGAAGATGGCGAGGTGCTGGCATGAACACCCGGGCGCTGGCGGCCGAGACGCTGTCAACCGCGCTGCTGCTGGCCACCGTCGTGGGCTCGGGCATCATGGCCGAGCGGCTGGCGGGTGGGAATCTGGCCGTGGCGCTACTGGGCAATACACTCGCCACCGGCGCCATGCTGCCGGTGCTGATCTGGGTCTTCGGTCCGGTTTCGGGTGCGCAGATGAACCCTGTGGTCAGCCTGGTGATGGCATTGCGGGGAAAACGGCCTGACTGGCCCGCCTATCTGGCGGCCCAGCTGGTGGGCGCGGTGCTTGGCGTCTTCCTGGCCCATGCCATGTTCGACCTGCCCATTCTGCAATGGGGGGTGAAGGCGCGCAGCGGCGCAGGGCAATGGATTGCCGAGGTTGTCGCCACCTTTGCCCTGCTCTCGGTGGTGTTGCGCGCGCCCCCCGCGCTGGTGGCGCCGGCGGTTGGGCTGGTGGTCACGGCGGGCTACTGGTTCACCGCCTCGACCAGCTTTGCCAATCCGGCAGTGACTCTGGCTCGGTCATTGACCGATAGCTTTGCCGGCATTGCTCCGAGCGACGTTGCCCCCTTCATCCTGGCGCAATTGGCGGGCGCCCTGGCCGCGCATCTCTTTTGGCGCTGGCAGGAGGCGGGCTGAGCGCCGCGCGCTCAATCGGCAAAAGCCCCCGCCGACTGAATCATCGGCCGCCACCGCGCCACCTCGGAAGCCAGGAACTGCTTGTGATAGGCCGGGGTGGCGCGGGCCTGTGGTACCGGCTCGGTCACCAATTCGGCGAAGCGCGCCACCACGCGGGGCTGCTGAATGGCCTGGCGCAGCGCCAGAGAAATCCGCTCCACCAATTCATCCGGCGTGGCGCGCGGCGCATACATGCCATGCCAGACGCTCATCAACAGGTCCCGATGCCCGGCCTCGATCACCGTCGGCACCGCATCCAGCACGGGGCCGGGTAGGCGGGTTTCGCTGGTGACGGCAAAGGCCTTGATCCGGCCCTCACGCGCCAGCGGCGCCAGAATGGTGCCCTGGCCGCCATAGACATCGAGCCGGCTGGCCATCAATTCGGTGGCAATCGGCGCCGAGCCGCGGAAGCCAATGGTGTTCAGCGTGGTGGCGGCCTCGCGCTGCAGCAGCATCCCCGCCAGATGGTCGCTCGAGCCCAGGCCGGAATTGCCGATGGAAATCCGCTCCCCCCCGGCGCGCAGCGCGGCGAGCAACTCCGCCATAGTATTGGCCGGGAAATCCGGCCGCGCCACGATCATTTGCGGCACCTCGGTCACGAGGCCAATGGTGGCGAAGCTCTCCTCCACATGATAGGGCAGGCGGCGATAGAGGCTGGCGGCCCCGGCATGGCCGATATGGTGCATCAGAACCACCGCGCCATCAGGCCGGGCATTGGCCACCCGCGCCGCGCCGATGGTGCCGCCCGCGCCGGTCACATTCTCCACCACCATCTGGGCGTCGAGGAAGGGGCCCATGCTTTCGGCCATGAGCCTGGAGATCAGATCCGTCGGCCCGCCCGGGGCAAAGGGGCAGATGATGGTGATGTTGCGCGGCATCGCCTGGGCGCGCAGCGGGCGGGTGATGATCATGGGGGCCGAAAGGCCCATGGCAATGAGGCTGCGACGTTGCACTGTTTTTCTCCATTGTCCTGGACGTCACTGGTTTGTCGCATGACAGGCAGGCCAAATGAAGGGCGCTGTGCTATCACACCCCCTTGGGACAAGGGATTGCAAAAGGATGGGCTCTACAAGCTGGTGGGCTTTCATTGGCATCTGCTTTTTGGTGTCGCTCTCGGGCGCTGTGTTCAAACCGGGGGAGTGGTATGCAAGGCTGCGCAAACCGAGCTGGCGGCCGCCCAATTGGCTGTTCGGCCCGGCCTGGGCTTTGCTCTATGTCATGATCGCAACCGCGGGATTTTACGTCTGGCAGGCTGAGGGCGTGGGTTTGGCGCTGGTGGTCTATGCGGTGCAATTGCTGCTCAATGCCGCCTGGTCTGGGCTGTTTTTCGGCCTGCGGCGGCCGGATATCGGGTTTTACGGGCTGGTGGCGCTGTGGCTGTCGATCCTGGGCTGCATTATCGTCTTCGCGCCGGTCAGCGCCACGGCGATGTGGCTGATGGTGCCCTATCTGGCCTGGGTGAGTTTCGCTGGGCTGCTGAACTGGACGCTGTGGCAGATGAATGGCGCGCGGCCTGCCTGACCAGGCGATGTCACCGCCGCCACCTAAGCTGGGTTAGCCGCTTGGCCTGACGGGTGGGGCGCCAAACAGACAAGGGCGCCATCTGCTTCTCCGGTTGCCCTATTCCCTCCACCGAGACCAAGTTATGGACGAGCATAGGAATTTTGGATCCTGCCATGTTCGATCGTGTGATCTCCCGCCTTACCATTGAGGCAAATCCCAATCAAATAATTGCAAAAGACTTTAATTCTGACGGGCATATAGACGCCCTTTTCCCGGTGACCATCGGCTGGGGTGACGCCCCGGTGCCGCTGAAACTGTATATTGGCGACGGAAAAGGTGGCTTGGCAGATGGCGCCTCTGTCTTTAACGGTTCGGCGCCGATGGCGGTCAACCCACAGCGCGCGCTGACCGCCGATTTCAACAATGATGGCCGCCCAGATGTCCTTCTGCTGGATCATGGCTACGATAAACCGCCTTTCCCTGGCGGTTTCAGCCAGCTCATCCTCAGTGGGCCAAAGGGCCTCCACCTGGCGGATTCGAACCTCGCCGATGGCCAGCGCTTCACCCATGGCGGTGCGGTTGGCGACATTGATCGCGACGGTGACCTCGATGCGGTGCTGTTCAACCTCAATGATGCCTCCGGTCATGCCGTCCAAATTCTGGTGAATGACGGAGCGGGCACGATGGATGATCGGCCCGATCTGGCGCCCGCCTATTACCAGAGCATCACCATGCGCGCGGGATCGACCTGGGGAGCTTTGTTCGATGCCGATGGCGATAGCGATCTGGACCTGATGGTGGGGAGCTGGAACGTCTCGCCACTGCCAAGCCAGATCTTCGCCAATAACGGCGCCGGCTCATTCGCCAATGCAGCCCCTTGGGACCTGCCTGGGTCAGGCATCCCCAAGGCCGTCATCCTGCAGGCAACGCCTTTCGATCTGAATGGTGACAATCTGCAGGATTTGATTCTGGCGGTGACCAATGGCGGCACCGAAGGCGCGGATTTCTACAATGCCAGCTATCTGCAGTTTTTGGTCAATAACGGCAATGGTCGCTTCGTCGATGAGACTGCGCAAAGGCTTCCGCAATCCATGACGCCCATCGCCAACTCCTCTGGCAGTTGGCCGAAATTCATCCAGGACATCGATATCGATGCCGATGGCGACAAGGACCTGATCGTATTCCGGACCTATCCGTCAACCGGCGCTGCCACTGTGGAGATCAATGACGGTTTTGGACGTTTCAGCCCCGCGCCAGCCTTAGACTACCTCAGCATCACCGCGGCAGATATGAATGGCGACGGGATACCCGAATTCCTGGCCGTCATAGGCAATGAGCTTCGGGTGCTGGCGAATGATTTCGCGCCCTGGAGCGGGGGCGTCATGGCGATGACGAGGGGAGGGAGCGCCTCAAACATCATGGCGGAAGTCTATCGCGGGCCGGTGGTGGGCCTGCGCTATCAATTCATCGGCTCGGATGCGGCTGAAGCCCTGGCTGGAACGGATGGCGCGGATTTTATCAACTTGGCGGGTGGCGATGATGCGGCGCGGGGCGGCGGTGGGGCCGATGTGCTGGATGGTGGCGCGGGTTCCAATTTCCTGACCGGCGGGGCGGATAGGGACACGTTCTTTCTGGATGGCCGGCCCCTTAAACGCAGCTGGAGCACAATCGCCGACTGGCAGCAGGGCGAGCAACTGAGCCTTTTCGGCTACCTGCCGGGCGTCAGTCGCCTGACTTGGGCACCCAATGCGGGAGCGGATGGCTTCAGGGGACTGACCCTGCATGCCGATCTCGACGGCAATGGTGATATTGAAACCAGCGTGACCTGGGCCGGAATGGCCAGCCAGGATGCTTTGCCTAAGCCCTTGGAGTTTACCGGTCTGCTGTGGTTCACCTGACAATACGCGAAAGGCCCAGGCGAAAGCCTCATGCAACCGGCGGCAGGGAGCACCTTGTTCCCTGCCGCCAGCATCACCGGTCTTAGAGCATTATCCGTTCAAACGGCATCGTTTGAGCGGATGAGAATGCTCGACAAACACAGGCTTAGACCGAGTAGTACATCTCGAACTCAACCGGGTGCGGGGTGTGTTCGAACTTGTACACTTCCGTCCACTTCAGCTCGATATAGCTCTCGATCTGGTCCTTGCTGAACACGTCACCGGCCAGCAGGTAGTCATGATCGGCGGCGAGCGCGCCCAGGGCTTCGCGCAGCGAACCGCACACCGTGGGAATGCCCTTCAGCTCCTCGGGCGGCAGGTCGTACAGATCCTTGTCCATGGCATCGCCCGGGTGAATCTTGTTCTTGATGCCATCCAGGCCGGCCATCAGCATGGCGGCGAAGGCGAGGTAGGGGTTCGCCGTGGGGTCGGGGAAGCGAACCTCCACGCGCTTGGCTTTCGGGCTCGTCGCGTAGGGGATACGGCAGGAGGCGGAGCGGTTGCGGGCCGAATAGGCCAGCAGCACAGGCGCCTCAAAGCCCGGGATCAGCCGCTTGTAGCTGTTGGTGGACGCATTGGTGAATGCGTTCAGCGACTTCGCGTGCTTGATGATGCCACCGATATAGTACAGCGCCATTTCCGACAGATCGGCATAGGCATTGCCGGCGAACATCGGCTTGCCGGCCTTCCAGATCGACTGGTGGACATGCATGCCCGAACCATTATCGCCATAGACGGGCTTGGGCATGAAGGTGGCGGTCTTGCCGTAGCTATGGGCCACATTGTGCACGCAGTACTTGTAGATCTGCATGTGGTCGGCCTGCATGACCATCGGGCCGAACTTGGTGCCGAGTTCATGCTGGCTCTGCGCCACCTCATGGTGGTGCTTTTCGATCGCCAGGCCCATCTCGCCCATGGTGCTCAGCATCTCGGCGCGCAGATCCTGCTCGCTATCGACGGGGGGGACGGGGAAATAGCCGCCCTTGACCACGGGGCGGTGGCCCATATTGCCTTCCGGATAGTCCTTCAGGCTGGCCTTGGGGCCCTCGATGCTGTCGAGCTCATAGGTGCCATAGGTGCCGCCGGTGCCGAACTTCACGCTGTCGAAGATGAAGAACTCAGCTTCGGGGCCGAAGAAGGCGGTGTCGCCAATGCCGGTGGACTTCAGATATTCCTCGGCCTTCTTGGCCGTGCCGCGCGGGTCGCGGTTGTAGCGCTGGCCGGTCGAGGGCTCGAAGATGTCGCAGAACAGGATCATCTGCGGCTTGGCCGAGAAGGGATCCATCACCGCAGTCGTCGCATCGGGCATCAGGATCATGTCGGACTCGTTGATCGCCTTCCAGCCGGCGATCGAGGAGCCGTCGAACATGATACCTTCAGCGAAGGTGTCGGGCTCGAGGGTGGAGATATGCTGGGCGGTGTGATGCCACTTGCCACGAGGATCGGTGAAACGGAAATCAACGTATTCAACGCTGTTCTCCTTCACCATCTCAAACACTTTCGCGACAGCGTCGTTAGGCTTCTTCGCCATGAATGGGTTCCTTCAATCAGCGTCCCGGTTGGAAATTCCGGCGGAGATGGCTCCACCGCCACCGCGCTGCCGCCCCGGGACGCTCTCCCCAGGCGCTGCACGGCGAAACCTTGTGCCGGCTAGACGGCGTCCTCGCCGCGTTCGCCGGTGCGGATGCGAATGACATCTTGGATGTCACTGACGAAAATCTTGCCATCGCCGATCCGCCCGGTGCGGGCGGCGGCCATGATGGCCTCAATGGCGCGGTCGAGCAGCGCATCGTCGCACACCACCTCGATCTTCACCTTGGGCAGGAAGTCGACCACGTATTCAGCGCCGCGGTAGAGTTCGGTATGGCCTTTCTGGCGCCCGAAGCCCTTGGCCTCGATCACGGTGAGACCCTGCAGGCCGATCTCATGCAGGGCGTCCTTCACCTCGTCGAGCTTGAAGGGCTTGATGATGGCCTCGATCTTTTTCATCGCATCCAATCTGCTGTGTGGGCCCCTTGGGCGTTCCCGGCATCGGCCCTGGATGACACATGCTGGCCAGGACAGAGCCTCATGCCACGGCTTGGCGGCTCGCCACAATCCTTCCAGCGCCATACAATGGCAGAATGATGTAGGTTTTCGCCCGCCGGGCGGGCAATCCGCCCAATGGCAGGGCATTGCCATGGCCTTGCACGGGCGGGGCAGGCAACCATACAACCACGCCAACCCTTATCTCATCGACGGATCCGCCGCCATGTCCCAAGCCGTGCTGCCTGCCCAGAACACCAGCCGCCCTGGCCGCCCGCAGAATGAATTGCTGAGCGCCACCGGCACCACCATCTTCACCGTGATGTCGGCACTGGCCAATCAGCATGGCGCGATCAATCTCGGCCAGGGCTTTCCCGATTATGATGGTCCCGAAGATGTGATCGAGGCCGCAGCCGCAGCCCTTAAGGATGGCCGCAACCAATACCCGCCCTTGACCGGCGTGCCCGAGCTGCGCAGCGCCCTCGCCGCCCATAATAAGCGCTTTTACGGCATTGATATCGACCCCAATGCCGAGGTGGTGGTGACCTCCGGCGCGACCGAGGCGATCACCGCCTGCCTCATGGCGGTGATCAATCCCGGCGATGAGGTTGTGCTGCTCGAACCGCTTTACGACACCTATGTGCCCACGGTGAAATTGCTGGGCGGCATTCCCAGGCTGGTGCGCCTCAGCCCGCCGGGCTGGGATTTGCCGCGCGCCGAATTGGCCGCCGCCTTCACCGCGCGCACCAAGGCCATCCTGTTCAACACGCCGATGAACCCCACGGGCAAGGTCTTCACCCCCGACGACCTCGCCTTCATCGCAGAACTCGTCCAGCGCCATGACACTTATGCGATTTGCGATGAGGTTTATGAGCATCTGACCTTTGATGGCTGGAAGCACATCCCGCTGATGACGCTGCCCGGCATGCGGGAACGCTGCATGCGAATCGGCTCGGCCGGTAAAACCTTCAACCTGACCGGCTGGAAGGTGGGCTATGTCACCTGTGATCGCTCTTTGCAGCCCAATGTGGCCAAGGCGCATCAGAACCTCACCTTCACCACCGCGCCCAATTTGCAGCGCGGCGTGGCGGTGGGGCTGCTGAAGGATGACGCCTATTTCGCCAATCTCTCGGCCAGCCTGCAGGCCAAGCGGGACCTGCTGGGGGCGGGCCTCGCCCGGCTGGGCTTTGGCGTGCTGGAGAGCCGTGGCAGCTACTTCATCACCACCGATATCCGCCCGCTGGGCTGGATGGAGGATGACGTGGCCTTCTGCCGGGTACTGACCGAGGAGGCGCGGGTGACCGCCATTCCCAACACGGCGTTTTATGCCGCGCCCGGCGCACCGGACCATTATGTGCGCTTTGCCTTCTGCAAGAACGAGGCGCTGCTGGCCGAGGCATTGCTGCGGATCGAGGCCTGGCTGCAGGCGCGCGCCGGCCGGTAAACACCGCCGCCCCGCAGGGGCGCGCCTGGCGGCGATGCCCAGGCATTTTCTGCGGGGCGGTTGACCAGCCCGCCCGCCTGCTCGTAAAGCATTCTGCGTGCGGCGGTCGTAGCTCAGCTGGTAGAGCGCCAGGTTGTGGTCTTGGATGTCGCGGGTTCGAGCCCCGTCGATCGCCCCATGTTTATCTGTATGTGGATAATGCGCTGGGCCCTGGCGCCAATGTCCGCTCTGCAGAAAAAACCTTGCGCAATGGCCATGAATTGTCCTTCCATCCCGGCAGTATCCGGGACCTATTGTCATGCTCAGGCGCACAATCCTGCAGGCTGCGGCCCTCGCCGCCCCCGCCGCGGCGCAAACGTCGCCCTGGCCCTCGCGCGGCCCGGTGCGGATGATCGTGCCCTTCACCCCAGGCGGCTCGACCGATGGCATGGCCCGCGTCACCGCCGGCAAATTATCCGAGAAACTGGGCCAGAGCTTCATCGTTGAGAACCGCGCCGGCGCCAATGGCGCGGTGGGCGGCCAGGCAGTGGCGAATGCAGCGCCGGATGGCTATACGCTGTGCTTCTCAGCCTCAATCCAGGCCATGGCGCGGCTGGTGATGCGCAACCCGGGCTATGATCCGTTGGTTGATCTCACGCCCATCATGCGGGTGGGGCGCGGGCCGCTGCTCCTGGTGATGAACCCCGCGCGCGGGCCCGCCAATCTGGCCGAACTCGTCACCGCCGTGCGGGCCAATCCGCGCGCCTGGAATATCGCCACCTCCAGCCTGGGCTCGGCTGGCCATATCGCCACCATCGAGTTGATCCGCCTGATCGGCGCGGAGATTCCCATCATCCCCTATCGCGGCACCGCACCGGCGCTGACCGATGTGATCGCCAACAACACCGCCATGATGATCGACCCGATTCTGGCCACGCTGCCCCCGCTGCGGGCGGGCACGCTGCGGGGCATGGCCATCACCGCCGCCGCCCGCAATGCCGCGGCACCCGAGCTCGCCACCGCCGCCGAACAGGGTTTCCCCAGCCTTGATATCCAATCCTGGTGGGGGCTTTGGGGCCCGCGGGGCCTGCCCGCCGAGGTCGCCGCCCGCATCGGCCAGGTGCTCAGCACCGGTATGTTCGATGCCGATATCGCGCCGCGGGTCAATAATATGGGCGTGGAGCCAGCGGCTGAGCCGGCGGCGGAATTCACCCGCTTCATTCAGGCGGATTTTGCCCGCTCGGAGGCCTTGTTGCGGCTGGCGAATTTCCAACCCGAGTAAATCGGCATGAAACCTTAACGCGATCTGAAAAATATATTGACGCAACCTTGGGTTGCAATTAATCCTTGGTTCATGCCCGCCGATACATTTATCACCCTCCTCTCCCATTTCACCAGCTGGAACGATCTGGCGGGCAAGCCCGCTGTGGTGACCTACAGCTTCGCCGCCGATGGCCCGGCCGGCTTCGCGCCCTTCTCGGCGCAGCAGCAGGCCTCCGCCCGCAGCGCCCTCGCCGCCTGGGACAGAATCTCGGGCCTCTCCTTCGTCGAATTGCCCGATACGCCGGGCGGGGCGGGCATTGACCTGCGCTTCGGGCTGGAGGTGATGAACTCACCCACCATCCTCGGTCAGACGGAACTGCCGCCCGATGGCGATGTGGCGCTGAACATCGCCCTCTTCCGCACCGACTCCCTGGCCCCCAGCGCCACCCGCATCGGCTATCAGACCCTGCTGCATGAGATCGGCCATGGGCTGGGCCTCGCCCATCCCGATGCCACCATCCCCGCTGCCGCCCAGAACACCCTCATGGTGGCGACGCTGGGCCAGACCCAGCCGGTCAATGCTCCCCTCGCCTGGGATCGCGCGGCGATCCAGAGCCTTTATGGCACTCAGGAGGCCGAGACGCTGCGCTGGTCCTGGGATGCCTGCCTGGGCGCAGTGCGCGGCGAGGGCACCCCCGGCGATGATGTGATGACCGGCACCGCCCATCGCGACGCTTTGTTCGGCGGCGCCGGCACCGACATGCTGCGCGGCGCTGCGGGCAATGACCTGCTCACCCCCGGCCTGGGCGATGATGTGGTGGAGGGTGGCGCGGGCTTTGATACCCTGGCCCTGGGCGTCACCCGCGCCGCCATGACTTTCAACCCCGCCGGTGCGGTGGAAAGCGCCGAGGGGCGGGACAGGTTTTCCGATATCGAGGCGCTGCGCAGCCTTGATGGCACCACCTATCTCCAGGCGCCGGACGGGCTGGCCTCATTGGTCGGGCTTTATGCCGCCGCGCTGGGCCGTGCGCCTGATCCCGGCGGCCTGGCCTTTTGGTGGAACACCATGCAGGGCGGCGCAAGCCTGGGCAGCATCGCCCAGGGTTTCCTGGACAGTGCCGAATTCCAGGCCGGCCCCGGCCTTGCCGCCCGCTTTCAACTGCGCGGCGAGACGCCACCGGCATTGCTCGACGCTGATGCCCTGGCCGGGCTGGCCAGCCGGGCCGATACCACCGCCTTATTCGCCGAAGGGCTGTGGCTGCCCGATGTGGAAGGCCTCTTGGTGGCGCAACTCTACGCCGTCTGCCTGGGCCGCAATCCGGACCCGACCGGCTATCAATCCTGGATGGCGGATTGCGATGCCGGGCTGTCCGACATCGCGCTCTCGGCCGGCTTCCTCTATAGCGCCGAGGCCGCGCTGCATGGGCCATCGCCCTGGGCAAGCCCCGAGGCGCTGCTGGCCGAGGCCCGGGCCGGCATGTGGGCGCATCATGGCGAGGGTGTCGTCTTTGCCTGATGGCCTCACCGCACCGCGTTGACTTCCCGGGATGATTCGCCAATTGCTGGGCGGATGGCGCCCCAGCATGATGATTGAACCAATGAGCCCTCTTCGCCATACAGTTATGCTGCTGGCGCTGCTGGTCGGCGGCTGCGCGGCACCCATCCCGCCCATCTGCGGCGGGGAGGGCGAGCCCATCGCCCTCATCCAGCGTGGCATCCACACCGAATTGATGCTGCCCCGCACCCTGGTGGAGCAGGGCCTGCCCGCCATCGCCCAGCGCCACCCCGCGGCCACCACCATCGCTTTCGGCTTCGGCAAGCAGGGTGTGGTGGGGGTGGATGAGCCCAGCATTCTGGCCATCCTGGCCTCCCCCCTGCCGGGCCCGGCGGTGGTTGAGATCACCAGCATCACCGCCGTGCCAGATGAGGCGGTGCGGCTGCATCTGCCCGAGGCTGGCCGGGCACCGCTGCTGGCCTTCCTGCGCGAGGCCATGGCCGCCGATGAGCAGGAGGTGGCCGATGGCGCCCGTGCGGGCCGCAGCTTCCACCCAGCCGCCTATCTCTATACCCTCGCCTATAATTGCAACACCTGGCTGGCCGATGCGCTGGCCCGGGCGGGGCTGCCCTTTCTGGTCCTGCCGGGGCAGACGGGGGAGGTGCTGATGGCCCAGGCCCGCCGTGTGCCCGGCGCCTGCCACCGGCCGCGCGGGCCTCTCCTCGCCTTCAGATAGCCGGCTTGCGCAGCACCGCGCGCACCACCTCCGCCAGGCCCTGATGCTTGGGGCCCTCATCGAGCCTGACCGCGCCTTCCAGCAGCACCAGCACCTCAAAGCCGGCGAATTCCTGCTCCACAATCGCCCGGGTGAAGAGCAGTTCCGCCATGCGCGGCCCGCCCGAACGCCTGCCCTCCTGCGCCGGCGAGAAGCATTCCAGCACCAGCAACCCGCCCGGCTTCAGCGCATGCCGCAACCCAGCCGAGACAGCCGCACGGTCCGCCGGTGGCAAATGCACAAAAATCCACGCCACCAGGTCAAATTGCCGGAGCGGCCAGTCCCAGATGGTTGCATCCGCCACCACGGCGCGCAGCGCCACACCGCGCGCGGCGGCCAGGGCAGCGGCGCGCGCCATGCCGGTGGCCGACCAGTCCAGCGCGGTGACATCCAGCCCCTGACCGGCCAGCCAAACGCCATTGCGCCCCTCGCCATCGCCCAGCGCCAGCGCCGCCATGCCAGGGCGCAGCCGATGCGCCTGTTCCATGAGGAACTCATTCGCCGCCTCGCCGAACATGCCGGGGGTTTCGCCATAGCGGGCATTCCAGGCGTTGCTGTCGCTCATGCCTGCCCTCCCGCCTGGGGTTCCCAACCCGGTGGCGCCATCTCGAAGCCGGCAAATTCAAAGGCGGGTGAGACGGTGCAGCCCACCAGGGTGTAATCGGCGCCGGCACCGACGATGGGGGATGCTGCCTGCCACCAGCCCTTGGGCACCAGGGCGAAAGGCGACTGCCCGGCGGCGAAATCCACCCCCAATATCATCTCGGCGGCCGCACCGCCCGGCGCCGCCAGCCGCAGCCGCAAGGGCAGGCCGGCATGCCAATGCCAGCACTCCACCGCATCCACCCGATGCCAGTGCGAGGCCTCCCCCGCGCGCAGCAGGAAGAGAATGGCCGTGCCCAGGCCGCGCCCGCCCTCTGCCGGGCGGTCACGCCATGTCTCACGGAAAAACCCGCCCTCGGGATGCGGCTGCAGCCCGAGGCGGGTGATCAGGCTTTCAGCCGTTTCAGCCAACCGGCATGGTCCCGGCCAGGCCTGGATTGCTCAGCGCCGTGGCGTACCAGGCGGCGAGCTTGGGATGCGCCGCCTTCCAGGGCTCATGGGGGAAGCGGAAATCGAGATAGCCCAGCGCGCAGGCAATGGTGATGCGGCCCACATCCATCTCTCCGGAGAGATCAGTATTCTCCAGCACCGCCAGCGCGCGCTCAACCACGCCGGCCTGGCGGGAGGTGAAGGCCACGCGGCCCTCATCCTGCGGCAAGGCCAGCTGCATGCGGCGCGCAATGGCGGCATCCATGATGCCATCACCCAGCGCCTGGAGCTTCAGCGCGGCAATGCGCGCCGGCCCGGCCGGGGGCACCATCGGTGCCGCATCGCCCAGCGTATCGAGATATTCGACGATGACCGGGCTGTCATACAGCGTGTCGCCGCTATCGGTCACCAAGGCGGGGATGCGGCTGAGCGGGTTATCGGCCAGCAATTCGGCCGGGCTGAGATGGGGGTTGGTGCGAATCTGTTCGATGCGCCCATCGAGCCCACGGATGATGGCGCAGGCCATCACCTTGCGGACATAGGGGCTGGCTGGGCTGTGATGCAGTTTCATCGGATTTTCCTGGCGTTGAATGGCGCCACCATGCCGCGCCAGGGTGCCTGCTTCAATCCAGCCCCTTCTGCATCAGCGAAAGCTGTCCTTGGCGGCGCGGATGCGCGCCAGATCCTCCACGGTTTTCGCCCGCAGGAAGGGATTGACCGCGCGCTCCAAACCCAAGGTGGTGGGCAGGGTGGGTGCGCCGGCCTCGCGCATGGCATGGGCTTTCTGAGCCCAGTCGCGCAGCGCCGTATTATCCGGCTCCACGGTGAGGGCGAAGCGGATATTGCTCTCGGTATATTCATGGCCGCAGCAGATGAGGGTGTAATCGGGCAAGGCTGCGAGGGTGGCGAGGGAGGCGAACATATCCGCAGCGGTGCCCTCCAGCAGCCTGCCGCAACCGGCGGAGAACAAGGTATCGCCGCAAAACACCGCCTCGGGGAAGGAAAAAGCGATATGGCCCAGCGTATGGCCCGGGCTGTCCAGCACCAGGGCGGCGGATTGGCCGAGGGTGAAGCTGTCGCCCGGGCGCAGCGCCTCATCGAGCGCGGGCAGGCGATGCGCATCCGCCGCGGCACCGGCCACCCGGGCACCAAATTCGGCCGCCAATGCCACCACGCCGCCGACATGGTCGCCATGGTGGTGGGTGAGCAAAATCCAGTCGAGGCCAGTGCCCTCGGCGCGGATCATGGCCGAGATCGGCCCGGCCTCGCCGGGATCAACCACCGCGGTCTGACCGGTCGCGGGGTCACGCAGCCACCAGGCGTAATTGTCACTGAGGCAAGGAATGGCCTTGATGGCGATGGTCATGCGCGTCTCCGATGGATCACTCCCGCAGCCGCGGGTCAGCCCCTATATCCTCCTCATGAGGCACGAGGTCCACGGTCTTGAAGCATTCTATGCCAGCGCTCCTGGCCTTGTCGCACAGCGCATGCTGCGGCAGGGGCTGCGCGGGATATGGCCGCATTTGCATGGTATGAATCTGCTGGGGCTGGGCTGGGCCATGCCCTATTTGCCGCTGTGGTCGGGGCAGGTGGCGCGCAGCCTGGCCCTGGTGCCGGCACCCATCGCCAGCCCTGCGCCGCCGCCCCCGGCCGCGGTGATGCCCGAGGCGCTGCTGCCGCTGCCCGATCTTTCCATGGATCGCATTGTCCTGGTGCATGCGCTGGAGATGGTGCAGGCGCCCGAGGCGCTGCTGCGGGAATGCTGGCGGGTGCTGCGCGATGATGGAAGGTTGATTGTGGTGGTGCCCAACCGCCTCGGCGCCTGGTCGCTCTTTGACCATACGCCCTTCGGCCAGGGCCGCCCCTGGTCACGTGGGCAGTTGTGGCGCTTGCTGGAGGGGCGGCTATTCCGCGTGGCGCGGATGCGCCCGGCACTCTTCGCACCACCGCTGCCCTGGCCCTGGGCGCTGACTGGCGCGGCGATTTGGGAGGGCATGGGCCGCATGGCCCTGCCGCGCCTATCGGGCGTGGTGATGGCCGAGGCGGTGAAGGATGTGCTGGGCGCTGTGCCGCTGGGCGAGGGTGCTGCGCGCATGGTGCGGATGCCTCCGCTGCATGGGGTGGTGAAACAACTCTAGAGCCGTCTCACCGCAAGCGAAGACGCCCAAACGGCTCTCGCTTTTGTTTGTCGAGCATCTTTATCCGCTCAAACGATTCCGTTTGAACGGATGATGCCCTAGCCGCGCACCCGCTCCGCCGGCGCCTCTGCCAGGGCCGGATTCTCTGGCCAGTCATGCTTGGGGTATCGCCCGCGCATATCTTTGCGCGCATCGCGCCAGCCGCCGGCCCAGAACCCGGCCAGATCAGCGGTGATCGCAATGGGCCGCCCGGCGGGTGAGAGCAGGGCGATATGCAGCGGCACAGCGCCCCCCGCCAGGCGCGGCGTGGTGGTAACGCCATAGAGGTGCTGCGCCCGCGCCTCGAGCCGTGGCACCTCGGCGGTATAATCCACCGCCGCGCTGCGGCCCTTGGGCAAGGGCAGCCGTGCGGGCAGGGCGGCCTCCAGCGCGCGGCGCTGCTCATGCGTCAGCAGCCCCATGATGAGGGCGTGGGTGTCGATCGCGCGCAGTTCCGAAAGCTTGCTGCGACCATAAATCTGCGTTGCCAAAGCAATTACTGTAAGGGTGGCATCGGGCCAGCTCGGGTCGGCGCGGCGCATCCAGCCGATGCGCGCCTGGGCTTGTTTCGCCGCCTCTGTCCAATCCAAATCGCGCCAATCGCGCTCGGCGGCGGCCTGGGCCAGGGCCTGGGCCAGCGCCTCAGGGTCAGGGTTTTGCGGCGCGGCCTCTTCCAGAATCAGCGGGCCAAACATTTTGCGCCGCCGGGCGGTGACGGTGCCGGTGCGCGCATCGAACACAGCACCCTCCACCCAGCGCATCCGGTCGGGAAAGCGCGCCTCCAGCAGCGCCAGATCCAGCGGTGCCGCCATGCGGATGCGCGCCTCGGTGCCGATGAGGTCAAGCTGCGCCACCGCCAGCAGCGGCGCGCGGCGCAGCGGGTCGGTGGCCGCCATGCGCGCACCGGGGCCGGCCCCTTCCAGCCCGGCCAGGCGGAAGGCACCCTCCAGCGCGCCGCGCCGGGCGGCAATGCGGTCGGGAAATCCCGCCGCCAGCAATGGGCCGGCATCACCGCCGGGGAGGGATTTGGCGCCCAGCCCCAGCCGGCGGCGATGCTGCGCGGCGCTGCGGGCGATGCGCGCCACCGTCGGGCGGTCGGCCTGCGCATGGTCGGCGCCATGCAGCAGGCCCAGGCGCAGATTGATATCGGCCGGTGCCTCGCGGTCGCGGATCGGGTCACGCTCCTCCAGCAGGGCGGCGAGGTCGGCGGCAAGGGCCTGTTCGCCCGCATCGCGCGCGGCCAGCATCATCCTCGCAAAGCGGGGATGGGTGCCAAGCCGCGCCATGCGCCGGCCGGTCTCGGTGATGCGGCTGTCGCCATCCAGCGCGTCGAGCGCGCGCAGCAGGGCTTGGGCGGCCGCCAGCGCGCCGGCGGGTGGCGCATCGAGCAGCGCGAGCGAGGCCGGCGCCGCCCCCCAGGCCGCGCAGTCCAGCGCGAAGGAGGCCAGCTCGGCCTCCAAAATCTCCGGCCTGTCCTGCAATGGCAGGCCACGATGCAGCGCCTCGGTCCAGAGCCGGATGGCGACACCGGCTTCGGTGCGCCCGGCGCGCCCCGCCCGCTGTTCCGCCGCTGCCCGGCTGATCCGCTGGGTGGTCAGCCGGCTCAGCCCCGAACTGGCATCAAGCCGCGGCGCGCGGCGAAACCCACCATCGATAACAATACGCACCCCGGGCACGGTGAGCGACGTCTCGGCAATAGAGGTTGCCAACACAATTTTCCGCCGGGCGGAGGGTGCCAGCGCCCGGTCCTGCTCCGCCGGAGGCAATTCGCCATGCAGCGGCAGCACATCCACATCCAGCCCCGAAAGACGCTCTGCGGTGCGGCGTATCTCACCCCACCCCGGCAGAAAGGCCAGCACATCACCCGGATGGGCCCGCAGCGCATCGCGGATGGTATTGGCCATGGCCTCGGGCAATTCGCGCGCATCGGCCAATTCACGCGCGCGATGGGAGATGGCAACGGGATAGGCCCGGCCCATGCTCTCGATCACCGGCGCGCCCAATAGCGTGGCGAAGGCCGCGCCATCCAGCGTGGCGCTCATCGCCAGCAGGCGCAGCTCCGGCCGCAAATTGCGCTGCACATCAAGGCAGAGCGCGATGGCGATATCGGTGTCGAGGTTGCGCTCATGCGCCTCGTCGAACAGCACCGCCGCCACGCCATCCAGCCCGGGGTCGGATTGCAGGCGGCGCACCAGCAGGCCCTCGGTCACCACCTCCACCCGCATGGCGGGGCCGGCCACACGCTCGAGCCGGGTGGCCAGGCCGATGCGCTCGCCCAGCGCCTCGCCCAGCAATTCGGCCATGCGCCGCGCGGCGGCGCGGGCGGCAACGCGGCGTGGCTCCAGCAGCAGAATTTTCTGCCCCGCAGCCCAGGGCTCATCCATCAGCACCAGCGGCACAAGGGTGGTTTTGCCCGCGCCCGGGGGGGCGACCAGCACGGCGGAAGCGCCGGCGCGCAGCGCGTCCAGCAGCGCCGGCAGCGCCTCGCGCACCGGCAATGGCGGAAGGATTGTCACGCCGCCGCCCGAGGCGCCAGCGCAGCGGCCGCGAGGTCGATCCGGGCGCGGATCGGCAAATGGTCAGAGGCCACGCGCGCCAGCACCGTGTCATGCACCTGCGGCCCACGCACCAGCCCATGCGGTTGGCCCAGAATGCGGTCCAGCGCCAGAAAAGGCAGGCGGGAGGGAAAGCTCGGCCGATGCGGCCCGAAGGGACCAAAGCGCGGCTCCAGCACCGCCAAGGCCGAGGCCGCGCCCGCGCGCCATTCATTGAAATCGCCCAGCAGCAGGGTGGGCATGGCCGGCCCCTCCGCCACCGCCGCCAGAATGGCGCTGGTCTGCAGCAGGCGGTGGCGGCGCAGCAGCCCCAGATGCGCCGCCACCACCCGCAGCCTGCCATGGGGAAAGCTCAGATCAACCACCAGCGCGCCGCGCGGCTCCGCCCCCGGAAGCGACAGGCAGCGCACCCGGCTGGCCGTGGCGCCGCGCACCAGCAGCGCATTGCCATGCCAGCCATGCCCGCCCCTGTGCTGCGGCGCGCCGATCAGAGTAAGGCCGCAGCGCGCCGCGATATCGGCCATATCCAGCAGCCCGGTGCGCCGGCCAAAGCGGCGATCCACCTCCTGCAAGGCCAGAATATCGGCATCAAGCTCGGCAATCACATCGGCGATGCGGCCGGGGTCAAAGCGGTGATCCACACCGATGCATTTATGGATATTGTAAGAGGCGGCGATGAGCCCGCCATCCGCCGCAGCACGGCGCGGCGGGGCATCGCCGCCGCGGCGGCTGAGGGCGCGTTCCAGCCGGCGCAGCGCCACCTGCACCTCACCGGTCAGCCGCATGGGGCGCCGATGGGGGCGCCGATGGGGGTGCCTATGGTGGTGGATAATGGCGCGCTCCGACATGGCCGCTCCTGGGCTGCGAAAACCGGCGGGCCGTGGCCTTATGGCAAGGACCGGGCCGGAGGTCTCATGACATGGTGCCAACACGTCTCGCAAGGCCTAAGGGCGGTGCGTGGCCTCAGCGCAGATGTTCCTGCAGGCGCGGCATCAACTCCACCAGATTGCAGGGGCGAAACCGGCTATCGAGTTGATGCACCAGGATATCATCCCAGGCATCCTTCACCGCGCCATTGCTGCCGGGCAGGGCGAAGAGATAGGTCCCCCCCGCCACGCCGCCAATCGCGCGGGACTGAATCGTGGAGGTGCCGATCTTCTGGTAGCTCAGCATCCTGAACAACTCGCCAAAGCCCTGAATTTCCTTCTCCAGCACCCGGGAGAATGCCTCTGGCGTCACGTCGCGGCCGGTGATGCCGGTGCCGCCGGTGGTGATCACGCAATCCACCTCGCGGTTGGCGATCCATTCGCGCAGAATCGCCTCGATCAGCCCGGCATCGTCTTTCACGATGCGGCGCTCGATCATCCCATGCCCCGCTGTCGCAATGCGCGCGGCCAGCGTGGCGCCGGATGTATCACTGGCCAGGTCGCGCGTGTCGCTCACCGTCAGCACGGCGATCTGGATGGGCAGGAAGGTGAGGGCTTCGTTGATCGGCATAGCAACACTATGCCTCAGTTCAGCCGCGGCTGTCGTCCCACCCGCAGCATCGCCGTCACATCGCCAGGCTGGGCGAAACGGGGGAAGCTGCCGCTCGCCAGCGCATCCAGGCTCGCCGCCGGCAGGCCGAGGCGCGAGGCATAGATCCAGGAAAATCCCAGCACCCGCTGCACATAGGCGCGGGTTTCGGTGACAGGAATGCTCTCGATGAACAGCAGCGGGTCCTGCCGGTGCTGCGCCGAGGGCAGCCAGCGCGAGAGGTTCCCCGGCCCGGCATTATAGGCGGCGAGCAGGCGGATCAGGTCACCGCCCACCGTGTCATGCCGCGCCAGGTAATGCAGGTAGCGCTGGCCGAGTTCCAGGCCAAAGCCGGGCTCATGCAGCCGCTCGGCATTGGCTCCGCTCAGGCTTGGGTCATTGGCGATATAGCTGGCCGTGGCCGGCATGATTTGCAGAATGCCGCGCGCGCCGGCGCGCGACAGCGCCATGGGGTCAAAGCGGCTTTCCTGCAAGGCCAGCGCGTAGAGCAAGGCCGGGTCCACCCGGTAGCCGCCCGAGGGCAGCAGGGTGGGCAGCGGGAAGCGGGCGAAATCGCGCGGGCGGCCATCCTCGCTCTGGCTGGCCGCTGCCACCTGGGTGACGAGCGCATTCATGCCCGCCTGGCCGGCGAAGGTGAGAATGGCCTGGGTGAGCAGCGGATTGCCCCGGCCGCGGCGGTAGAGCAGCCGCAATTCGGCCTCGGCGCGCTCGCGCTGGCCGATTTGCAGCAGCGCCATGGCGCGCCAGCCCCCGGCGGTCTCGGCCAGGGCGGAAGCATCGGCGGCGGGGTTTTCCCAGGCGAAACCATTGGGCAGGCCGAGGGTGCGCCGGGCCAGCATGCCATAAAAGGTGCGCGGCTCCTGCGCCGCCTGCAGCATCCAGCCCACATAGGCCTGCGGCCGGCGGGCCCGCACCGCGGCGCGCGCCGTCCAGAAGGCGGCGGCCGAGCGCAGGGCGGGGGCCGCCATCGGCGAGCGCGCGGCGCGCTCGAAGAAGCCCAGCGCCAGCTCGTAGCCCTCCAGCGCCCAGGCGGCGAGGCCGGCCTGGAATGCGGCATTGGGGTTATGCGCCGAAACCCGCAACGCCTCGCCGGCGATGCGCAGCGCGTCCTCATCCTGGCCCATGCGGAACAGCGCCTGGGCAATCTCGGCCTTCAACTGCCCGGCATAGGCGGGGCTGATATCGGCCCGCGCGATGGCAAGCAGCGCCTGGGCTGGCTGGCCCTCCGCCAGGCGGTCGCGCACCTGGCGGTCGAGCGTGCTGTTGCGCGCCAGTGCGGGGCCTGCGGGGCGTTCCTCGGGCAGGACTTCGAGCGCATGCGCGGGCATATCGGGCTGCGCGGGGGGCGGCGGCAGGGCGGCGCCGCGCGGCAGGCGGGAGGCGAGGTGGGTATGCAGCGATATCGCGTCCGGATGGTCGGAATGATCGGCGAGCCAGGCCTGCAGCGCATGGATGGGCGTATCGGCCGTTGCGCGCAGGTAGCGATCGGCCAGGAGGTGGCCCATCAGCCGGCGGTCATCCAGCTGCTCGCTCTCGCGCCCGGCGGCCAGCAGGTCCCCACGGGCCTGGGCCTCGAAGGCACGGCGCATGCGTGCGGCATCGGCCGCGCCCATCACCGCCATGGGCTGTGCCATGCGCTGGGGCGCGCGTGCCGCATGGGCAATGGTGTCGGTGGCCTGCTGGGCTGAGGCGGAGCAACCCCAACTGAGGGCTGCTGCCAAGGCCACGCCACCCAGCGTTGCGCGGGGGCGAGTGCGGGCCTGTGGGAGTGAAACTTCCATGGCTGGCAATTCGTTAGTCGGGCTTGGCCGATAAAGCAATCCAACAGTGACAAATTCACCAATTGCGGTGATGAATAAATCGAGAGTTCAGACCATAGATTTCATTAAATCAACGTTTTAGCGTTATATGTAGCCACCCATTTTGCTGTGCCACAATTCAGCCTTCATCACGGCGGCGGCGCAGCATCAGCCAATCATGCCATGCGTCTTTTTTGGACAGCGGGCTGCGCAAAAGATACGCCGGATGCAAGGTGGCCAGGGCTGGAATGACTTGCCCATCCTCCAATATGACTTGGTGCCATTTGCCACGCATGCGGGTGATGCCATCGCGCCCGCCCAGCAATGCCTTGGCGGCCGTGCCGCCCAGCAGCACCAGCAATCGCGGCCGGGCCAGCGCGATATGCCGCCGGACGAAGGGCAGGAAGAGCTGCATCTCGGCGTCTGTCGGCGTGCGATTGCCCGGCGGCCGCCAGGGCAGGATATTGGTGATGTAAATATTGTCGGCCCGCGAGAGGCCGATGCTGGCCAGCATCCGGTCCAGCAATTGGCCGGATGCGCCAACGAAGGGCTTGCCCTGGCGGTCCTCATCGGCGCCCGGCGCCTCGCCAATCGCCATGATCGCGCTGCCGGGAATGCCATCGGCGAAGACCAGCTGGGTTGCCGTCTCGCGCAGGTTGCTGCCGGTGAAGCCGGCCATGGCCTCGCGCAGCGCATCAAGGCTGGCAGCGCCGGCGGCCAGCGCCGAGGCCTCGGTGGCGGCGGGGGGCACCGGACGAGGCTGGGCGCTTGCCGCCAGGCGCGGCGTGGCGGGCAGAACCTCCGGCGGCGGTCGTACAGGGCGCGGCGCCGCGAGGCCCAGCGGTGCGGCCTCCAGCGCCTCATCGGCTCCCCAATCCAGCTGCAGCCTCAGCGCGGCCAGCAGCGCCGCATGCTCATCCATCACCCATCGCCCCTGGAGCTTGCTTCTGAACCTGGCACCGCTGCATCCGCAGACAGACTCTTACGCAGTCCCGCACCCTTCGCTACATGGCTTATGCCGGAAATGCGGGAGAAAGCGATGGCCGAGCGCGAAGCGATGGAATTCGACGTCTTGATCGTGGGGGCGGGGCCGGCTGGCCTGGCAGCGGCGATCCGTATCAAGCAGCTCTCGCCCGATTCGGCGGTCTGCATCGTTGAGAAGGGCGGCGAGGTTGGCGCGCATATCCTCAGCGGCGCGGTGCTGGAGCCGCGCGCCCTCGATGAGCTGATCCCCGATTGGCGCGAGGATCCGCCGGCCCTGGCCACCCCCGCCGGCGATGACCGCTTCATGATGTTGACCCAGACGCGGGCGATCAAACTGCCCACGCCGCCGCAGATGAACAATCACGGCAATTACATTGTCTCGCTCGGCAATGTCGCCCGCTGGCTGGGTGCCCGGGCCGAGGCGTTGGGGGTGGAGATCTATCCAGGCTTTGCCGCCTCCGAGACCATCATCGAGGATGGCGTGGTCAAGGGCGTCGTGGCCGGGGTGATGGGCATTTCGCGCGATGGCAGCGAGGGGCCGAACTACCAGCCCGGCATGGAGTTGCGCGCCAGCTACACCCTCTTCGCCGAGGGCTGCCGCGGATCGCTCACCAAGAAACTCTTCGAGACCTATGGCCTGCGCGATGGCGTGCAGGAGCAAACCTATGCGATCGGCCTCAAGGAGCTGTGGCAGATCCCCAAGGAAAAGCACACGCCCGGCCTCGTGTGGCATTCCACCGGCTGGCCGTTGAAGAGCGACACCTATGGCGGCTCCTGGCTCTATATGCTGGGCGAGGATCTGGTGAGCGTGGGCTTCGTGGTGGGCCTCGATTACCCCAACCCCTGGCTGAGCCCCTTCGATGAATTCCAGCGCTTCAAGACCCATCCCGAGGTCCGCAAATTCCTCGAAGGCGGCAAGCGCATTTCCTATGGCGCGCGGGCGCTGAATGAGGGCGGCTTCCAGTCCATCCCCAAGCTGGTCTTCCCCGGCGGCGCGCTGATCGGCGATACGGCCGGCTTCCTCAACGTGCCCAAGATCAAGGGCACCCACACCGCGATGAAGAGCGGCATGGTGGCAGCCGAGGCGGTGGTGGCCGCCTTGGCCAGCGAGGAGCGCGCCCCGGTGCTGGCCGAATACCCCGCCATGCTGGAACAAAGCTGGCTGTGGGAAGAATTGAAGGCCGTGCGCAATATCCGCCCCGCCTTCGCCAAATGGGGCATGTGGGGCGGGCTGGTGAATGCCGCGCTCGACACCTACGTCTTCAAGGGCCGCGCGCCCTGGACCATGGGCCACCATGCCGACCATGCGAGCCTCAAACCCGCCGCCGAGGCGCCCAAAATCGACTACCCCAAGCCTGATGGCGTGCTGAGCTTTGACCGCAATTCCTCGGTCTTCCTCTCCAACACCAATCACGAGGAAGACCAGCCGGCGCATCTGAAGCTGCGCGACCCGGGCAAGTGGCTGGCCGAGAATTTTGTGAAATACGCCAGCCCCGAGAGCCGCTATTGCCCCGCCGGGGTCTATGAGGCGATCGAAGATGGCCAGGGCGGCCACCGGCTGCAGATCAATGCGCAAAACTGCGTGCATTGCAAAACCTGCGACATCAAGGACCCGACGCAGAATATCGACTGGTGCACGCCGGAGGGGGCGGGGGGGCCGAATTACATCGGCGGGATGTGATGATGCAGCGGCGCCGCGCCCAACCCGCTGCCATGGCCGCGTTGGTGCGCGGCCTGTCTGCCCTGGCTATGCCCGCCCTGGCTCTGCCCGCCCGGTCAGGGGCAGGCCGCTATCCGGAGGCCTGAACCGCCTTGCCCCTCATCCAAATCATGCGCCTGGGCGTTCTCGCCTCCACCGGCTGGCTCGCCCTCGCCGCGCTGCTCTGGCAGCGCCATGGCTTTCTCTGGGCCTTCCTCGCCGTGCTGATCTGGGTAGCCCTGCTGCGGCTCTTCCAGCAGGCCGTGCTGGCCCATGCCAAATCCCTGGCCGGTAAAACCCCATGAGCGAGGCCGCCGCTCTCATTGTCGCCGCCCAGGGGCTCGATGCCGCCGGCTTCATGCCGAGCAAATCCGGCAATCTCTCCATCCGCACCCCACGCGGCTTTCTCATCACCCCCTCTGGCCTGCCCTATGCCCAGGCCAAGCCCGATGACCTGGTGGAACTCGCCGCCGATGGCACCACGCTGGCCGGCCACCGCCGCCCCTCCAGCGAATGGCGGCTGCATGCCGATCTTTACGCCGCCCGCCCCGATGCCCAGGCCATTATCCACACCCATAGCCCCCATGCCACGGCGTTGAGCTGTGCGAGGCGGCCCATCCCCGCGCTGCATTACATGATCGCCTTTGCCGGCGGCGATGACATTCGCTGCTCAGGCTATGCCACTTTCGGTACGCCCGAATTGGCAAGCGAGGCGGTGGCCGCGCTGGAGGGCCGCCGCGCCTGCCTGCTCGCCAATCACGGCGTCGTTGCCCTGGGCGCTACTTTGGCCGGCGCTGAAACCCTGGCGCGTGAGGTCGAGAATCTGGCCCGGCAATACCTGCTGCTGCTCGCGGCGGGGCTTTCGCCCGTGCTGCTCGATGGCGCTGAGATGGAAGCGGTGGCGGCACAGTTTCGCGGCTATGGCAGGCCGGTGTAATCGTGCTTTTGATGTAACACTGCCCCCTTTGATGTGCCCATGAGGCCACAGCTTCTGGTGGCCATGCCGCAGGGGCTTATATCTCGCTGCAATGATTAGCCCTCAATCCACGATGCGCGCCGCCTTGCTGGCAACCGCCCTGCTTTGCCTCTGCGCCGCAGGCGCGGCGCCGGCTGATCGTGCCTCCACCCGCCCGCCGCGCGCCCCGCAGGCGGCATCGGGCACCATCGGCGCCTTCCTCGCCGGCCGCTTCGCCGCCGCCCAGATTGATACTGCCACCGCCGCCGACCAACTCCTCGCCGCGCTGCATGGTGACCCGGATAATCCCGAATTGCTCATCCGCGCCTTCAGGGCCAGCGTGATGGATGGCCGTGCCGAGGCGCTGCGGCTGGCCCGGCGGCTGCCGGACAACCCCTTGGCCATGCTGCTGCAACTGGGCAGCGAGGCGCTGGCTGGCCGGTGGGACCGTGTGGAGCAACGCGTGCGTGCCCTGCCACGCAATGGCGCCACGGCGCCCTTGCTGCCGGTGCTGCTGGCCTGGACACAGGCCGGCCGTGGCCAGAGCGACCAGGCCCTGGCCGGGCTGCGGCCGATCATCGAGCAGGGCCGTTTTCGTGCCCTCAATGCCCTGCATGCCGCCATGATCGCCGACCTATCAGGCCGCATGCGCGAGGCGGAGCGCCTGGTGCGCCTGGCCCTGGCCGACCAGCCAGACCCCACCCTGCGCCTGGCGGTGCTTGGTGCCTCCATCCTCCATCGTGCCGGTCGACCGGCCGAGGCCAACCGCCTGCTCGATCAATTGGCCGGCAATGGCGATGAAATCTCGCTGGCGGCGATCGAACCCGCCCGCAGCCTCGTGCTTGCCGGCCGCGGGGTGACCTCTCCGGTGGAGGGCATTGCCGAGGCCTATGTCGCCATGGCCGGCGCGCTGCGCGCCCAGGGCGCCAATGATGAGGCCATGCTGCTCTCCCGCCTGGCCCTGCGGCTGCGCCCCGCCTTCGGCCCCGCCCTGGTGCTGGTGAGCGATGTGCTGACCGAGGGCGAGCAACTGCCACAGGCGATGGAACTGCTCCGGCTGATCCGGCCCGATGATCCCTTATACGGCGCGGCAGCGCTGCGCCGTGCCGGGTTGCTGGAGCGGATGGAGCGTCGCGATGAGGCGCTGGCCCTGCTGCACGAACAGGCCGCCAGCATGGCCGGCCAGCCCCAGCCGCTCATCCGCATGGGCGATGTGCTGCGCAATGCCCGCCGCTTCGCCGAGGCGGCGGTGGCGTATGGCGAGGCCGCGGCGCGCATCCCCAGCCTGACCGTGCGGGACTGGCCGCTGCTCTATGCGCGGGGCATCGCGCGGGAGCGCAGCGGCGATTTCCCCGGTGCCGAGGGCGATTTCCTGCGCGCCCTGGAACTCGCGCCCGATCAGCCTTATGTGCTGAATTACCTGGGTTATTCCTGGGCTGACCAAGGGCTGAACCTTGAACGTGCACGCGCCATGCTCGCCCGTGCGGTGGAGCTTCGCCCGCAGGATGGCAATATTGCCGATAGCCTGGGCTGGGCCCTCTTCCGCCTGGGCGACCTGCCCGGCGCCATCGAATGGCTGGAAAAGGCGGTGGAGTTGGAGGTGCGCAACAGCACCATCAATGACCATCTGGGCGATGCCTATTGGGTGGCCGGGCGCGAGCGTGAGGCGGAGTTCCAGTGGCGTCGGGCATTGACCATGGAACTCGAACCCGGTGAGGGGCCGCGCATCGAACTGAAACTGCAAAACGGCCTGCCGCGTGAGGCGGTTCCGGCGGCATTGCGGCGCTGAGACGGCCGCCGATGTTCGAGCCCGCCCCCGCCAAGGTCAATCTCTGCCTGCATGTGCTGGGGCGGCGCGGCGATGGCTATCACCTGCTCGACAGCCTGGCCGTGTTTGGCCCGGCGCAGGATATGCTGCGCCTTGAGGGCCCGGGTGCGCTGTCACTCCGGCTGGAGGGCAAATTCGCCCCCGGCTTGATCACCGAATCCGATAATTTGGTGCTGCGCGCCGCCCATGCCCTGGCCGGGGCGGCTGGCATGGCGGCCCCCTGGGGCGGGCTGGTGCTCGAAAAAAACCTGCCCGTGGCTTCGGGCATTGGCGGTGGCTCGGCCGATGCCGCTGCCGCGCTGCGCCTGCTCAACCGCGCCTGGGGCTTGGGGTTTTCGCCAGAGCGGCTGCGCGCCATCGCCCTCCCGCTGGGGGCCGATATCCCGGTCTGTGTTGAGAGCCGTCCGGCGCGGATGGGCGGGGTGGGGGAGGTGATGACGGCCGCGCCCGCGCTGCCACCTGTTGCGCTGCTGCTGGTCAATCCCGGTCAGGCCCTGGCCACCCCGGCGGTGTTCCGCGCCCGGCAGGGCGGGTTTTCCAGCCCCGCGCCGCTGCCCCCCGCCTGGGCAGATGCCACCGCCATGGCGGCGAATCTGGCACGCTGCGGCAATGATCTGCAGGCGGCGGCGATCAGCCTCTGCCCCGCCATCGCCACGGTGCTGGCGGCCATTGGCGCGCAGCCGGGCTGCCTGCTGGCGCGGATGAGCGGCTCGGGCGCCACCTGTTTTGGCCTTTTCGCCACCACGGCAGAGGCCGAGGCAGCGGCCAGCGCCATGCCTGCCCATTGGTGGTCGCATGCAGGCCCCCTTTACGAACCGCCCGCCTGATGGCACTTCCCATCGGCGCCGGCACTGGGGTGTAGCCAAGCGGTAAGGCAGCGGTTTTTGGTACCGCCATTCCTAGGTTCGAATCCTAGCACCCCAACCAGCCGCCTGTAATTTTCCATGGAATGCGTGTTGCTCAGGCAGCGTCCTGGATAACGCTCGCCTTGGCCTGGCCTGGCCGCACCAAGCCGAGGAGGATGCAAACGGGCCTTACCGTGTCATGGTGACCCATAACCCGTAGAGCGACACCGCCCGGAGGGTGATAAGCTATTCGACCACCATATTGGGCGATGATGAGCGCCCCAAAGGAGAGAAAACATGCGTTTGGGCGAAGGTGAATCGGCGCGGCCGGGGGCGCGGCTGCGCGCAGCGATGGCAGCGCATAAGCCGCTGATCATCCCTGGCTGCTACAATGCCATGTCGGCGCGGGTGCTGGAGGATGTGGGTTTTCCCGCCCTCTATATGTCGGGCTATGGCACCTCGCTCTCCCTGCTCGGCCTGCCCGATGCGGGCCTCGTGACGCAGACGGAAATGGCGCTCAACGCCCGCCTCATCGCCGCCGCCGTCCGCCTGCCGCTGATCGCGGATGCCGATACCGGCTTTGGCAATGCCATCAATGTCGCCCGCACGGTGGAGGAATATATCCGCAGCGGCGTGGCCGGCATGCATCTGGAGGATCAGGTGGCGCCCAAGCGCTGCGGCCATGTGGCAGGGCGCGAGGTGATCGACCGTGACGAGGCCATCGGCAAAATCCGCGCCGCCGCCGCGGTGCGTGACGCGATCGACCCCAGCTTCGTGCTGATCGCCCGCACCGATGCCCGCGGCGCCCATGGTGGCTCGATGGAGGAGGCGATCTGGCGCGCCAATGCCTATCTGGCGGCCGGTGCCGATCTGGCCTTTGTCGAAGGCCCGGCCAGCAAGCCCGAAGTGGCGGAAATCTGCGCTGCCGTGCGCGGGCCGGTCTTCTACAACATGACCGGCATCTCGCCGCGCATGTCAGAAAGCGAGATGGCCGAACTCGGCATCGCCGTCTGTATCCTGCCCGGCGCCGCCATGCGCGCCACCCTCATGGCCGTGCATGATTTCGCCACCGCCCTCAAGGAGCACGGCCCCATGGCCGAGGCGGAATTCGACCGCCGCTTCCAGCAGCACCCCGTCGGCAATTTGCATGTCTTCTCAGGCTTTGACCGCATCCGCGAGATGGAGGCGGCATGGCTGCCGGCCGAGAGTGCAACCAAATACGAGGGCACGCTCGGCCATATGCCCAAGCCGGCGGAATAACCCGCTCAGCCGCCCGGCAGCGCCAGCACATCCATATGCGGCACGCTGGCGCTCAGGCGCTGCTGCTCGGCCTGGGCTGCACGCGCATCGGCCCAATCCTCAATGCGCCAGGCCTCACGCCGCTCCTGGCGCAGCGCCGCCTCGGCGCAGCCCATCGCCAATTCGCCCACCATCAGGTCAAAGGCGCGGGGGATTTTCCACGGTGATGGGCTTTGTTCCACCACATAGCCCTGGGCGGTAAAGGCCCGGGCAATCGCCGCCGGCGCCGCATGCCCCAGCGCCCGACCACCAAAGCCCTTATCGCGCGCCTGGTCACGCAGGAAGCCGCGCGTCACCCAGGCATCAGCACGATGCGGCGGGATGAAGCGCGCCGGGCCCGTCACATTCAGCGCGGCATAAAAGGGAATTTTGCGCGCCACACAGGCCGCCGCCATCCGCTCCAGCCAGGGCTCACTCACCAGATCGCACAGCGCCGTATTCACCACCGCATCCACGCTGTGCAGCGGCAGATTGGCCGGCGCGTCGCGCAGATCAGCCACCAGCCCCTCCACCCGCCAGGCACCGCGCGGGGTATGCACCAAAAGAACGCCCCGCCCCGGGCTGGTCACCTTCCAGCCCATTTGCTCGGCCCGCTCGGCGATGGTGTCAAAGGCGCGCTCGATCAGTTGCGGGTCGGCATCGACCAGAATCCAAGCCTGCGGCCGCCCGATATACAGCCCGAGCCAGCGCAGCAGCGCGCCCGTGCCCGCCCCCAAATCCATGATACGCGGCCGCGCCGGCAGCGCCGCCGAGAGCTTCACCGCCAGCATCTCATCGCGCGCCGCGGCATCATGCGGCTCGCGCAGTTCCAGCCAATCGCCGGAAAAATATTCAGCCATGCGCAAGCTCCAATTCGGCAGCGAATTTCGCCGCGCGGTCTTCCCAGCGCGGCAGGGCCTGGCCGGCGGCCCAGGCCGCCTCGGCCATCTCCGCCCGCAGCGCTGGGTCGAAAATCACCCGCCGCAGCGCCCGGCTGAACGCGTTATGGTCGCCCGGTGCGGCGATGATGCAGGCGGGCTTGGGCACCACATCGGCAATCGCCCCACCTTCGGTGATGGCACAGGGCAGGCCACGCGCCAGGGCCTCGGCGGCGGCCATACCATAGCCCTCCCACCAGGTGGCCAGGGCGAAGATATCCGCCGCCGCATAGGCGGCCTCCAGCGCCGCGCCATCCAATTCGCCGGTGAAGGTGACGCGCTGCCCCAGGCCCAGCTCCTCAGCCAGCGCCGCCAGGCCATGGGCATGCACGGCATCGCGCGCGCCGCCCACAATGCTCAGCCGCCAATCCAGATCGGTCAGCCGGGCCAAAGCGCGCAGCAGCACATCATGCCCCTTGCGCGGGGTGAGCGTGCCCACGCTGATAATACCCACCGTGCCGCCACTCTCACCGCCCCGGGCGCGCCCAGCCGGATCGGTGCCGGGCTCCACCACGCCAACCGAGCCAGCCGGCACGGCAAAATCCGCCACCAGCCGCTCGGCAGTCAGCCGCGAGGTGGCGATGAGCCGCCCCATGGCCGGAAACAGCGCCATTTCCCTTGCCCGCAGCGCCTGCCCATCCAGGCCGGTTTCCAGCGCGGTGGGATGATGGATGAGCCCAATGGCGCGCCGCCGGCTGAGTTCCCTGGCCAAGGGCGCGAAGGCCGGCAGCCCCAGCCCATCGATCACCACAATGCTCTCCTCCGGCAGCGCCGCCAGTGCCGCCCCGGCCGCAGCCTCGGCGGCGGCATCGGCCAGCGGGTGCTGCCCGGCCAGCTCGATCACCTGCACCGAATGCCCCAAGCCCCGCAGCCCTTCGACCATGCGCCGGTCATAGACATACCCGCCCGAGAGGGTGCTGAAGGGCGCCGGGACGAGCAGCGCCAGGCTCTTGGCGGCCAGGCTCACGCAACCGGCCCTTCAAAAGCGGCCCAGGCAATATGGCTCTCGCGCAGCAGCACCTTGATGCCATTCACCTGGCCTGCACCCGGGCCCATGCGGCCATCCCGGCAGGCCGCGGCCAGCAGGCCATGAATGTGAAAGGCCAGATATTCCGTGGTGGTGTTCTTGCCGGCGAATTCCGGCTCGGCATCCAGATTGCGATAATCCATCGCCGCGAGAATTTTCCGCAGTTCATCCTTGGCCAGGCCGATATCGATCAGCAGATGCAGATGGTCGATGGTCTCGGCCCGGAACTCGGCCTCCACCACAAAAGTCGCGCCATGCAGCCGCTGGGCCGGGCCGAATTCGGCACCACGAAAGCTGTGTGCGACCATGATGTGGTCAACAACGGTCAGGCTGTACATCAGAGTGGTTCTCCGTAGGAAATGACAGGGCAAAGGGCGGGCTCGTCCAGCAGCGCGGCATATCGCGCCGGCAGATCATCAAACGCCACCGGGGATTCCAGCAGCGCATCCAGCCGCGCATCGCAGAGCAGGCGCAAGGCCAGCGCCATGCGCTCGGCATGGCTGCGCCGGCCGCGCATGGCGGGTGCCACGCTGCCCACCTGGGTGGAGATCAGCGCGAGCCGTTTTTGGTGAAAATTCTCGCCCAGCGGCAGGGCAGGGCGGGTGGCACCGAACCAACTGGCCTCAATGATCCGCGCCTCGAACCCCGCGCGGTCCAGGGCAAGGCAAAGCCCGGCCTCGCTGGCCGAGGCATGGATGATCAATTCCCGCTCGCCCGGCACCGCATCCGGGGCGGCAAAGCGCGCGCCCATCGCCTCGGCAATCGCGGCACGTGAGAGGTCACGATCCGTCACCACCACCTCCAGCCCCGGGATTTGCGCCAGCAGAAAGGCGGTGAGCAGCCCCACCACCCCAGCCCCCACCACCAGCGCACGCTCACCCGCCAGGGGCCGCGCATCCCAGACAATATTCAGCGCGGTTTCCATATTGGCGCCCAACACCGCGCGGGCGGTGGGCAGCGCATCGGGCAGCACCGCGCATAGGCCAATGGGTGCGACAAAACGCGCCTGATGCGGGGCGAGGGCGAAAACCCGCTGCCCCTCCAGCCGCCCCGCCTCCACCATCCCCACGGCGCAATAGCCATATTTCACCGGCCCGGCGAAATCCCCCTCCTGCAAGGGGGCGCGCATCACCGCATGCTGGTTCTCCGGCACGCGGTGATGCAGCACCAGCCGCTCCGTCCCACGCGAAATACCGCTGGCCAGCATCCGCACCAGCAGATCCTCCGGCCCGCATTCGGGCAGCGGCGTGTCGCGCAGCGCCACCTCGCCGGGTGCTACCACCCACAATGCACGCGCGCTCATCGGCATAGCGGCGGCCGGGCGCGGTTGAGCGCTATGTCGCAGAGCAGATCAGGGGCGATGTCATGCATGGTCCAGCCAAAGCGCAGCCCATCGGCAATGCTCTGCGCCTCGGGCAGGGCGAAGGCGGGGCGGCCGGAGCCCAGGATGATGGGCGCGATGGTCACATGCAGCCGGTCCAGCAAGCCGGCCATGAGAAAGCGCGAGACGGTCACGCCACCGCCCTCGATAAAGATTTTCCGGCATCCTCGGCTCGCCAGTGCGCCCACCAGCGCCGCCAGATTCAGCCGCCCATCGCCGCCGCGCGGCAGGCAGAGGACCTCCGCCATGCCATGCTGGCGGCCAAGCGCGCGATCCTGCGCCACCACCAGCAGCGTCGCCGGGCCAGACTGAAAGAGCTTATGTCCAACCGGCAGCCGCGCCTCGGTATCGAGCACCACCCGCAGCGGATTGGGGCCAGGCACCAGCCGCGTGGTCAGCAGCGGGTCATCGGCCGCCACCGTGCCCCCGCCCACCACCACCGCATCGCATAAGGCGCGCAGCCGATGGGTGTGGCGCAGATCACCCGCACCGCCGATCCATTGCGACACACCACCGCGTGTGGCGATACGCCCATCCAGCGTCTGCGCCAGCCGCCCCACCAGCATGCAGCCATCGGCTGCGGCAGGGGGCGCCAGAATCGGGCCAAACAGCGCTCCAAGGCTGCCGCCAGCAGCGCTGCCCGCCAGCAAGGCCATCCATTCGCTGTCGCCGCCGTGATTCATGCCCCGCCTATGCCTGTGGAATGTGGCGACAGGAAGGGGCCTCGCGCATCAACCGCGCGAGCGGGCGCGCAATAATCCGCCAGAATCAGGCGCGGGCAGAAATCGCCAGCGGCGGCGGCTGGCGCAGCATGCGCGCGCGGCCCATCGCGCCATAGCCCGGGGCTGCGGCGCGTGGCAGTGCGGCGCTGGCGATGGTCTCGATCACCCGGCTCTGCAGCGCGATGGCGTGTTCCAGCAGCCGCCGGTTTTCCGAGCCCAGGGATTGCAGCCGCTCGGCCAGGGCGGCGGTGGTGCCACGCTCCTCGCCCATAGCCCTCATGCCGCTGCGGGTCGCCGCGGCGGTGGCGGCGGCCAAAGCCTCCGAGGCCTGCATCTTGGCGGTGGCCATGGTGGCGGCCCGGCCCAGATCGAGGGCGGCGAGCGCCTCATTCTCGGCCCGCAGCGCCTCTGCCAGCCGGGTGCCTGCCTCAATCACAGCGTCCATCATCGACTATTCTCCTGGTTGGTCTGTTGGGCTTCCTGGATGCGGATCATGTGCGCGAGCACCATGTCGCGCAGGCCAAATCCGCCGGCCTGGGCCATGCGGTTGGCATAGGCCTCGGTCATCATGGGCTGCCACTGCGCCTCGGCCGCACCACCGCCGAACCCCCCGCGCGGATTGCTCGCGCTGGCAAAGATGGGCTGGAGCAGCAGCCCCAGCACCTGGCCCTCGAATTGCTGCGCGGCCTGGCGCATGCGCGGCGTCGCGCTGGCGAGGTTGGTGGCTATGGGCAGTATGCTCATCGGAGTTCCAATTCGGCTTGCAAGGCGCCAGCCGCCTTGATGCTTTGCAGAATCGTGATCAACTCCCGCGGGCCAACGCCGAGGCTGTTCAGCCCGCGCACCAATTCCTGCAGGGTGACGCCGGTGCTCAGCACCCCCAGCCGCCGCTCGGCCTGGTCATCCACCTCGATCTGGGTGCGCGGCACCGTCACCGTCTGGCCATTGGACCGCGGTGCGGGCTGGCTGACCTGCGGCGTTTCGGTGATGCGAATCGTGAGGTTGCCCTGGGCGATGGCCACCGTGGAAACCCGCACATTGGCCCCCATCACGATGGTGCCTGAGGCCTCCTCGACAATCACCCGGGCCACCTGGTCGGGCTCGACGCGCAATTGCTCGATATCGGTCAGCAGGCTCACCGCCTCGCGGCCGCGCAGCGCCAGAAGCACGGTGCGCGGGTCGGTGGCGCGCGCCGTGCCATCGCCAGCGGCGCGATTGATGGCGGCGGCCATCCGCCGGGCCGTGGTCAGATCAGGGTTGCGCAGCGAGAGGCGCATTTGCTCGCGCCCCGCCAGCGAGAATGGCACGCCGCGCTCCACAATGGCGCCCGAGGAAATCCGTGCCGAGGTGGGCACGCCGCGGTTGACCGAGCCCCCGGCACCGCGCGCGGCAATGGCACCCGTGGCCACCGCACCCTGGGCCACGGCGTAAACCTCGCCATCCGCGCCCAGCAGGGGCGTGACCAGCAGCGTGCCGCCGGTGAGGTTGGTGGCATCGCCCAGCGCACTCACCGCCACATCGATGCGGCTGCCGGGCTGGGCGAAGGCGGGCAGATTGGTGGTGACCATCACCGCGGCGACATTGCGGGTATCAAGCCGCTGCTCATTGTCGCGGGTATTCACCCCCAGCCGCTCCAGCATCCCCACCAGCGATTGGCGGGTGAAGATGGCGGTGCGCAGCCTGTCACCCGTGCCGTTCAGCCCGACCACAAGGCCATAACCCACGAGCTGGTTGTCGCGCACACCCTCGATATCGGCGATGTCCTTGATGCGCACCGGCTGCGCCGCAGCCAGCCCCGCGAGCAGGCATAGCAGCCCCGCCAGCGCGGCCATCTTCGGCAATCGGCAAGAATTTCCCAGTAACATCACCCGGTTCCGATCAGCTTCGGGGGCAAACCCCGCGCTGATGGGTATGGCAAATGGCGTGCCAGGCTTTGGCGCCGCTGGGCCCGGCAGGATCTGCCGGAACTGGGCAAATAGCCGGGCCCCGCTGGGCAATTATGGATGCAGGGCAGGAGAGTTGGCGATGGCGCATCGGATCAGAACGGGACAGGCGGCACCTTATCAGGCGCTGAAAGCCTCCCGTGGCGGGGGGCAGGGCGCAGCCCCGGCTGGCGGCTTCCGCATATCGCCGCTGGCCGCGCCCATCGCCCCGGCCGCTGTGCCAGGCATCGAAGTGGCAGGTTTGCTCGCCGCCACCGCCTCACCGCGTGACCATGTGGCGCGCCGCCGTGGCCGGGCGCTGCTGCGTGGGCTGGATCAGCTGCAGCGCGATTTGCTGGCCGGCACAGCCAATCCCGATGTCATGCGCGCCCTGACCGGATTGCTGGAAGGAGAGGATGGCGATGACCCGGACCTGGCCGAAGCCCTGCGCGCCCTGGCGTTGCGGGCGCGAATCGAGCTTGCCCGGCGTGGCATCCTTCGGGAGGATCAACCCGATGATTCAAGATGATGTTGCGTGCAGACCCCCATACACTTGGTGAAAATTACGCGAAAATCAGCCATGTAAGGCCCAAGCCCTTGGCTTCTCCATGACAGGGCACTATGGTGGACCCCGCCGAAGACGGGCTGGCGCCGGGCTGGACTCGTCTGTGGCAGGGGAAGTTCTTCCATGTTGGTTACAATCCCGCCGGATTATCGTCCAAAAGAAGACGAAGAATTCATGAACGCGCTTCAGCTGGAATATTTCCGGCAGAAGCTTCTGCGCTGGCGGCACGAATTGCTCCGCGAAGCCGGGGAAACTCTCAATAGCCTCTCAGCCGGTGGCATCACCGAAGCCGACCTGACCGACAGGGCCAGTGTCGAAACCGACCGTGCGCTCGAATTGCGCACCCGCGACCGCGCCCGGAAACTGATCAATAAGATCGACCAGGCGCTCGAGCGGATCGACAATGGCTCCTATGGCTATTGCGAAGAGACCGGCGAGCCCATCGGCCTGCGCCGCCTCGAGGCTCGCCCCGTCGCCATCCTCTCCATCGAGGCGCAGGAGCGCCATGAGCGTATGGAGCGTGTCCACCGCGACGATTGATCGGCCGCCTTCAGGCTCGATAATCCCAGGCGCCGCCCAATTCGGGCGGCACCTCTATAAGCTGCCGCGGCAGGATGGCCGCGCCTGGCTCAGACGATCTGGTTGACCAGCGCCGCCTCGCCCCGCCACAGCCGCTCGAGATTCTCCAGCAGCAGATCGATCACATTATCCTCATAGGCGCAGGTCTCGCCTGCGGTATGTGGGGTGATAAAGACATTGGGAAGGGTCCAGAGCGGTGATGCCGCCGGCAGCGGCTCCTCCGCCGTCACATCCAGCGCCGCACCCTTGATCTGGCCAGCGCTCAGCGCCGCAATCAGCGCCGCCTCGTCACACACCTTCCCTCGGGCGCAATTGATGAGATAGGCGCTGGGCTTCATCGCCGCCAGCGCCGCCGCGCCGATCAGCCCGGTGGTCTGCGCGGTCAGCGGGCAAACCAGCACCACCATATCGGCCTGGGGCAGCAAAGCGGGCAGGGCTGCGATGCCATGCACCTCATCCGCCCCCTCAGCGCCCGCGCCCGGATTGGCCCGCACGCCAATGACGCGCATCTCAAACGCCTTGGCGAGGCGGATCAGCCGCCCACCAATCCGCCCCATCCCCACCACCAGCAGTGTCTTGCCGGCCAACTCATCCTCGCGCTTTTCGAAATCGCTCATCATCCCGCGCCAGGTCTTCTGGTGCTGGTTGTCCCGCGCCTCCACCAGCCGCCGCGTCATGGCGAGCATCAGCGCCATGGCATGCTCGCTCACCGCCTTGGCATTGACCCCCGCGGCACTGGCCAGGCGAATGCCATGGGCGGCGAAGACCGCACGGTCATACTGATCCGTCCCCGCACTCATCGACTGCACGAATCGCAGCTTGGGCGCCCGGGCGGGAATGTCATTGCGCCACATGCCCGAGAGGCTGAGCACGTCGATCTCGGGCAGCATGGCCTCCAACTCCGCCTGGTTGCGCGCCTCAATCGCCCGCATGGAGGTGTTGCGCAGCGCCAGCCGCGCCTTGCAGTTATAGGCCACATGGGCAAAGCCGATGGTGATGTTTTCGCGCGGGGTCAGCATGACGGGCTCCAATTGTTGCCACAGGCTTACCCCAACCGGCGCCGGCGGCAATCCCGCTTGACCTTCTCCCTCAGGCCGGCCCAGCATGTCGTTGTGGATATGACATCGGCCAAGCTGGTCAGCCTGCATCGCCGCGAGAGCGGGGGCGAGGATACGCTCTGGGCGGTTGTCGCCTCCATGGGCAAGCGCCACCGTGTGGCCGAGGTGTTTCGCAGCCACGCCGCCGCCGCCGCCGATATGGCCTGGCGCACCCAGCAGGTGCAGGCCTATGTCGATTTCCTGCGCCGCAACGAGCAGCCCGTGCCGCATTACTCCCTGGCGCCGATCAAGCGCACAGACCTGCCACGGCAATGGAAACCTCTCCCCGCGCTGGGTTTTCTGCGCGGGCAATTCATCTGAGGGTGACCAGAGCCGTTTCGCCGCAAGCGAAGACGGCGAGACGGCTCTAGCTTTTGTTTTGCCGCATGTTCCGGGTCGCCTTGCGAAGCCGCAAGACTTGACAATGCTCTACCCCAACATTCCCGCCACCAGCAGCCCCACATTATGCCGCATCATCGCCTCATAACTCGCCGCCACCCCATCGGGCGCTGAGAGCGCATCGGCGTAAAGCCTGCCGCGCACCCGCACCCCCGCCTCGCTCGCCAGGCGGCGCAGCGTGGCCGGGTTGCCAATATTCTCCATGAACACCGCCGAGACATTCTGCGCCCGAACCTGCTGTATCAGCCGGGCCACGGCCTGGGCAGAAGGCTCGGCACTGGCCGAAACCCCCATCGGCGCCAGGAATCGCACCCCATAGGCGGCACCGAAATAACCAAAGGAATCATGGCTGGTCAGCACCACCCGCCGTGCCTCCGGCACCCGGGCGATCTCGGCGCGAATCCAGCCATCCAGTGCCACCAGCCGCGCATCATACCCCTCGGCCCGCCCCGTCAGCCCTACCATCTGCAAGCCAGAGGCGATTTGCCGGACATAATGCCGTGCCAGGCTCACATCCTGCCAGGCATGCGGGTCCGGCCCCTCATGCCGATGGCCGGCATGGCCGGGCGCCTGTCGGGCGGTGAGGCCCTCGCTCGCCGTCACCATCACCCCGCGAAAACCCGCACCGCGCGCCGCACGGTCAAACCAGGCATCGAAGCCCAGCCCATTGCGCAAGGCCAGGGTCGCGCCGCGCAGCGCCTCGGCCTGGGAGGGGCGGGGCTGAAAATGATGCGCATCCACATTCGGCCCGGCCAGCACGCGGATATCGGCGCCCTGCGGCGCCACCTCGGCCAGCATATCGCCCAGGATGGAAAAGGAGGCCACCAGCACCGGCCGTGGCTGCGCCAGTGCCGGGGTCGCGAGTGCAAACAGAAAACAACGACGCCGCATGCCCGCTACTCCGCCTTAGAAGGCCGCGCGAGCAGCGCGCCCATTGCCTCATGCACCGAGGCCCGCCCGGCCAGAATCTGCGCCACCGCAGCACAAATCGGCATATCCACCCCCAAAGCCGCCGCCCGCAGCAGCAGGGCAGGGGCAGTGGCCACGCCCTCCGCCACGCCGCGGCTTTCCGCCAACGCCTGCTCCAGGCTCAGGCCACGGCCCAGCCTTTCGCCCAGCGCGGTGTTGCGGCTGGTGCTGGAACAGGCGGTCAGCAGCAAATCCCCCAGGCCCGAAAGCCCCGATGCCGTCTCTGCCCGGCCACCCAGGGCCAGCACCAGCCTTCCCAATTCCGCCAGGCCACGGGTGATCAGCGCCGCACGGGCATTCTCCCCCAGCCCCGCCCCCATGGCGGCGCCGGCGGCAATGGCCAGCACATTCTTCGCCGCGCCGCCGGCCTGCACCCCCAGCACATCCTCGCTGGAATAGAGCCTGAGCGTGGCCCCCCCCAGCGCCGCCAGCCCCGCCTGCCGCAGCCCCGCATCGCTGCTCGCCAGCACACCGGCGGCGGGCAGCCCTGCGGCCACTTCGGCGGCAAAATTCGGCCCCGAAATCACCCCCAGCCCCGCCCGGTCGAGAATTTCGGTGGGAAACAAGCCGCTGCCCGCCTCCACCCCCTTGGAGGCCACCAGCATCGGCACCGCGGGCAGCCCGGCCAGTGCGGCGCGCATATGCTGCACCGGCACCGCCAGAATGGCGAAATCCGCCCCCGCCATGGCGATGGCAGGCTCCCCGCTCAGCCGCATATTCGCCGGCAGCGGCGCACCAGCCAGCCGCGGATTGCGCCGGCTCAGCGCCATCTCCGCCGCCCCGCTGCGCGCCCAAAGCGCCACATCATGGCCCTGCCGCAGCGCATGCAGCGCCAGCGCCGTGCCCCAGGCCCCCGCACCCAGCACCGCAATCCTACTCATCGGCAACCCTCACTATCCGCACCCCGCCGCCGGCCTCACCATCGCTCAGCCGCTCCAGCAAGGCCGCCAGAATGGCGCCGCCCTCGGCCTCAAACCGCCACGGCGCATTCACCACCAACAGCCCGCAGCCATTGAGGCGCGAGGCATCCAGCGGCTCGCGCAGCCACAATTCCGCCGCCAGCACATCGCGAATACCCGCCGCACGAATGGCCTCATGAAAGGCCAGCACCGGCGCCATATGCTTGATGGGATACCACGCCGCCTGCACATGCCCACGCGCCCGGCCCCAGACCTCAGCCATCCCTTTTGCCAGCCGGCCAAACTCATCCCCCGCCTCAAAAGGCGGGTCGAACAGCACCAACCCCCTCCGCTCCGGGAAGGGTGTCAGCGCCCGGGCGCATTCATAGGCATCGCGCATATGGGCCGGCGTGCCGCGCATGGTCTTGCGCAGCGCCGCATGATCCTCCGGATGGAGTTCGTTCAGCACCAGATGATCGTCGGCGCGCAACAGCGCCTGGATCAGTGCCGGGCTGCCCGGATAGTGCTGCGGCATGCCCAATTGCCGCAGCAGCCCAACATAATCAGCCAGCGGGCCATTCTCGAGCGCCATCAGCCGCCCCACACCCTCCCACCATTCGCCGCTGCGGCGGGCCTCCTCCGAATCGAGCGGATAGATCCCCCGCCCGGCATGGGTGTCCAATACCCGAAGCGGCGTGGGTTTTTGCTGCATGGCGCGCAGCAGCCACACGAGCAGCGCGTGCTTCATGCAATCAGCGAAATTGCCGGCATGGAAGGCGTGACGATAGTTCATGCCCCCCCTATCGCGGCTTGCCGCCCCGCCGCCTAGCCCCCCGTAGAGGCGCAGAATTCCTGCCAGATCTTGCGCAGCGCCGCCTGCAGGTCCCGCGTATAGCGGTCAATATCCCAGGCGGGTGTGGCCAGCAGCCTCGCGCGCATGCCCTGCTTCAGCGCCAAAAGCCCCGCGCGGTCCGACCCATGGCGCACCGCCAGCGCGACATAATCGGCATCGCTATCGGCCACCCAATCGCCAAGGCCGGCGGCGGCCATGAAACTAGCCCCCATGCGGGAGACAAAGCCCTCGCCGCGCCGCGCCACCACCGGGGCTCCCATCCACATTGCCTGCAGCGTGGTGGTGCCGCCATTATAGGGCACGGGGTCGAGCGCGATATCGATGTCAGCATATTCCGCCATCATCTCGGCCATGCCGGTGGGCCCGCGCAGCTCCAGCCTATCCGCCGCAATCCCCGCCGCTGCCATGCGGCGGGTGAAACCGGCCATGGCGCCGGGGTCGCGGAAGCTTGGCGCCTTCACCAGCAGCCGCGCCTGCGGCAGGCGATGCAAAATCTCCGCCCAGAGGCCCAGCGTGCGCGGCGTCAGCTTGGGCAGGTTGTTGAAGGAGCCAAAGGTGAGCGGGCGGCCCGCATGCGCCGGGCCGAAATCGGGATAAAAGGAATTGGGCGCCGGCGCGTAGCAGAACACGGTATGCGGCAGCCGCATCACCCGCTCGCTGAACAACCCCTGGGCACCCTCCGGCGCCACCGTGGAATCGGCAATGATCCAATCCATATTCGGCACGCCGGTGGAGCCGGGATAGCCCAAAAACGTCACCTGCACCGGCGCGGCGCGTTTGCCAAACAGCCCCATCTTGCCGCGCTGGGTATGGCCTGAGAGATCGATCAGAATATCGATACTATCCGCCTCGATCCGCCGGGCCAATTGGCCATCCGTCCAACTCGCGCATTCCACCCAATGCGCCACCCTGCCGCGCGCCTGGCGGGTTTCCTCATCATGGCTGATGCCGGTGAAATAGAGGCTGATGGGCATCGCCGCCCCATCCCAGCGGGCCAGCACCGGCTGCATGAAGATATTGACCGGGTGCTGGTGGTGCAGATCCGGCGTGATCATGCCCACGCGCAGGCGCCGCCCCGGCTCGCGGCCATTGCGAAAACTGGCCACCGCCCGCGCCCCCTCGCCCAGCCGGGCAAAGAGCCGCCGATGCAGCGCCGCCACCTCGGCCGCATCGATGCTATCGGCATATAGCGCGCTCATCGCCGCACCCGAGGCCAGGGCGGTGTCCCCCGCCTCCACCTGCGCCAAAAACAGCTGCAAGGCGGTATCGGCCTCGCCCTGGCGGGAGGCGATGGAAGCGCGCATCGGCCCCGCGCCGGGCTGTGGCGCCAGCGCCTCGGCCCGGGCGAGCGCCTCCAGCGCCTCCTCCATATACCAGGCCTCGGAGAGCATATGGGCGAGGTTCCAATGCGCCGAGCCATTCTCGGGCCGCAGCGCCACATTGCGCCGCAAAATGGTCAGCGCCTGCTGCCAGAGATTGTGGCGCAGCGCCAATTCGGCCGCCTGCACCAAAATGGCTTCGTTCTCGGAAGCCTCACTGGCCTCGCCCAGCCGCCGCTCCGCCTCTTCACCCAAGCCCAGCCGCAGCAGGATGGCCGCAAGGTCCAGCTGCATTCGCGCCCGCTCATCCGCGCTGGGCGGTGGCTGTTCCAAAGCGGCGCAGAGCATCGCCTGGCGCAGTGATTCCAAGGCCAGGGCGGCGGCGCCGCGCTCCAGCCGGTATTGCGTCATATGCAGATGCAGCCGGCGCGGCCTGTCATCGCCGGCCAGTGCCAGGGCCTGGTGGTAATGCGCCGCACCCTCATCGGCGCGCCCGCCCTCCTCCAGCGCCCGGGCCATCGCCAAATGCCCCTCCCAGCGCGCCGGCGCAGCCTGGATCGCCATGGCATAGCAGCCCAGCGCCTCGGCCTCGCGGCCCAGCCGGCGCAGCGCATGGCCGCCTTCGAGCGCTGCGTTGAAATTGCCCGGCTCGCCGCGCAGCACGGCGGCAAAGCCGGCCGCCGCCTCATCATATCGGCCCAGCCGCGCCCGGGTGCGGGCCAATTGCAGCGCCGCCACCGTGAGCGCCGGATTGGCGGCCAGGGCCTGGGCCAGCGGCGCCTCGGCCTCGGCCCAGCGCCCCTGGTCGCAGAGCGCATTGCCAAGGTTGAAATGCAGCTCCGCCGGCGCGCCGGGCAGCGCCAGGGCGGCCTGATAAGCGGCAATGGCGGCGCCATGATCGCCGCTTCGGCGATGCGCCAAGGCCTGTTCGGCCAGGGTCTGCCATTGGATCTGCGGTGGTCGGGGCATGGGAGATGTGTGGATTATCCCCATCGCGCGCGCAACCGTGATCAGCCTATGGCGATAATCGCCCCCTGCCGCGTCTCACCGGGCAGGCACAGCGCGGCAATGGCCGGGGCCACATCGGCCGGGCTGGGCAGCGCCGCCTGGTCCTCGCCCGGATAGGCCGCCCGGCGCAGCCTGGTGCCCACCGGCCCAGGCTGCGCCAAATTCACCCGGATATTGGTTTGCGCCAACTCCTCGGCCCAGCATCGCACCATATGGCGCTGCCCAGCCTTGGCGGCGCTGTAAAGGCCGAAATAGGCCGAAGGCGCCGCAGCGCGCTGATCCGTCAGCACCACCGCACGCCCCGCCGGTGCGGCGCGCAAGGGCGGCTCCACGCTGCGAATCAACCGCCATGTCGCGGTCAGATTGACCGCCAGGGAGGCGGTGAAATCCCGCGGCTCGATATGCGCAACCGGCGTGAGTTTGCCCAGCCAGCCCGCCGCATGGACCACAATATCCAGCCGCCCAAACCGCTCAACAATACTGGGCCCCAGCAGATCGATCTGCTCCGCACCCTCGATCAGGTCGAGCGGCACGAGGCTGGCACTGCCGCCCACGGCGCGGATCGCGTCATCGCTCTCCTCCAGCCCGCCCTGGGTGCGGCCGGTGATGACGCAATGCGCCCCCATCCGGGCCAATTCCACCGCCACCGCGGCACCTATCCCGCGTGAGGCGCCGGTCACCAGCGCCACGCAACCCTTCAAAGCGTTCATTGGCCGGGCAGAAGCTCTGCCGTGGTGGCATGCGCCTGCTCGGCCGGCCAATCGGTCAGCGGAATGGCGTAATCACCCGTGAAGCAGGCATCGCAGAATTGCGGCTTATCGGCGTTGCGGCCATCCTGCCCCAGCGCGCGATACAGGCCATCCAGCGAGATGAAGGCCAGGCTGTCCACGCCGATCAGCTTGGCCATCTCCTCGATACTATGCTGGGCCGCAATCAATTGCCGGCGCGATGGCGTATCAATGCCGTAATAGCAGCTATGGGTGGTGGGCGGTGAGGAGATGCGCATATGCACCTCCGCCGCCCCGGCCTGGCGGACCATCTCGACGATCTTCTTCGAGGTGGTGCCGCGCACAATGCTGTCATCCACCAGCACCACCCGCTTGCCCTCCAGCATGGCGCGATTGGCGCTATGCTTGAGTTTGACGCCAAGGTGCCTGATCTGGTCCGTGGGCTCGATAAAAGTGCGCCCGACATAATGGTTGCGGATAATGCCCAACTCGAAGGGCACGCCGCATTCGCGGGCATAGCCCATCGCCGCCGGTACCCCGCTATCGGGCACCGGCACCACCACATCGGCCGCCACATGGCTCTCACGCGCCAATTCGGCGCCGATCAGCTTGCGGCTTTCATACACGCCGGTGCCCTCAACCACCGAATCCGGCCGGGCAAAATAGATGTATTCGAAAATGCAAAACCGGCTCGCCGTCTGGGCAAAGGGCTTGATGGATTTCAGCCCGGTATCATCGATCACCACCAATTCGCCCGGCTCGATATCGCGGACGAATTCAGCGCCGACAATATCCAGCGCGCAGGTCTCGCTGGCCAAAATCCAGCTCGGCTGACCGCCAGCATTGGGCATGGAGCCCAGAACCAGCGGCCGCACGCCCAAGGGGTCACGCGCGCCGATCAGCGCGCCATCATGCAGCGCCACCAGCGAATAGGCACCCTGCACCTGCTTCAAGGCATCGATCAACCGGTCGATCACATTGCTGTAAAGGCTGATGGCGATGAGGTGGATAAACACCTCCGAATCGGTGCTCGACTGAAACAGGCAACCGCGCTTGACCAGCGCCCGGCGCAGCCCCTGCGCATTGGTGAGATTGCCATTATGGCCCACCGCGAAGCCACCAAACTCGAAATCGGCATAAAGCGGCTGCACATTGCGCAGCGCCGTCTCGCCCGTGGTGGCATAGCGATTATGGCCACAGGCCGCACGCCCCTTCAGCCCGGCCATGACCTTGGCATCGCCAAAAATATCCCCCACCAGCCCCAGGCCGCGATGGGTGTGGAACACCCCCCCCTCCGAGAGCGAGACAACGCCCGAAGCCTCCTGCCCGCGATGCTGCAAGGCATGCAGGCCCAGTGCCACCAGCGCCGCAGCATCGGCATGGTTCCATACGCCAAAGACACCGCATTCCTCGTGGAATTTGTCGTCGTCATGGGGATTGGTGCTGATGGTCATGCGATCCTTCAGGCCATTGGCATGGCCATGTCATCCAGATGTCGCATAGCACCGGCGCGGATATTTTTCACGGGGGGGGCGATGCGCCCTCTATGTGCGACTGCCAACGCGCGGACGCAACAGCTCTTCCTGCGTCGGCACCCGTGGTGCGGGAGGGGTTGCTATGCGTGGGCGGTATTCCGGCGGCAAGAGCGCCGCCACAGATTGCGCCCCAGCCACGACATTGGGCAGAAACCGCGCCTGCAGCACCGGCTCCGGCCAACGCTCGGTCGCGGGCAGGAACAGCCCGCCGATAATATAGGCGAGCACCACCAAAAACGCCCCGCGCACCAGGCCGAACAGGGCGCCGAGCGAGCGGTCCACCCCACCCAGCGCGCTATCCGCCACCCGATTGGCCACCAGATTGACCACCAGCGTGAGCACCACCAGCACGGCCAGAAACACGCCCCCCACCGCCAGCCCATCGGCCAGCCAGGGCGGTTCGACAAAGCCTTCAAAAAATGGCTTGGCGGCCGGGCGGAACGCAAAGGCCGCAACCACCGCGCCAATCCAGGCCGCGATCCCCAGAACCTCACGCACAAATCCGCGCCAGAACGCCATCAGCCCCGAGGCCACCAGAACGGCCAAGGCCGCCCCATCCACCCAAGTCATCCTCAACTGCCCCCGCTACGGCGCGCCGCTATAGCCCGGGCGGGCCGGGGCGGGAAGGCGCGTTCAGCCCCTTAACAGCCCCAAGATGGCCGAAAGCCGCTCCGGCGGCAGCTTGCCAATCCGCAGCGCCAGACGATTGGCCAATTCCGTCGCCTCGGGCGCGAGACCGGCCGTATCGATCACCACCCGCGGGTGAGAAAGCTGCGCCAGCCGCGAAAGCTCATCCGCCTCATCCCAGATCAGGCCGAAAAATTCGCAGACCTGATGAATCAACCCCGCCGAGGGCCTCCCGCGATGGCCATTCTCCAGCGCCGACAGATAGGCCGAGGAAAGCTGCATCGCCTCCGCCATGGCGCCCAGGGTCACGCCCCGGGCCTGGCGCAGCGCCCGCAGCCTGGCGCCAAAGGGCGTCACACCCGCACCCGGCGCAGCAGGATATGCACCGAACCCGTATTGGCCCGGTGCGGATGCGCCACCGCCAGCACATGGCCCCGCAGCCCCGGCCCATTCAGCCAATGCGGCAATTCACGCCGCAGCACGCCGCCCTCGCCGCTGCCCTTGCCGGTGATGATGCACACGCAGCGCAGCCCATCGGCCATGGCGCCGGCCATGAAGGCGTGAAAGGCGCCATGCGCCTCCTGGGCAAAGCGGCCATGCAGGTCGAGCGTGCGTTCGGGCCGCAGCCGGCCACGGCGCAACTCCTTCCACCGCCGCGCATCGAGCCCCGCTGGCTGCGCGCCAATGGCGACCGGCGCGGGTGGGGCAGGGCGGCTGGGCGGCATAGGCGCCGCCGCCGCCACCGGGGCCGGCGGCGGCGTGATGGTGGGCGCAAGTGGTGCAACCGGCATGGCACGGCCCGGCAGCGGCTTGATATGCCGCGCGAAGGCGGCCCAGAGGCTGCGATCCTGTTCGGAAAGGGGGCGGCTGCGTCGCACCTATTGCGTGTCATCCAGCAGGAAGACATGCAGCCGGCGCGGGCCATGCGCGCCCAATTCCAGCGTCTGCTCGATATCGGCGCTGCGGCTCGGCCCTGTCACCAGCATCACATTGCGTGGCATGAAGCCGCCGGTGCGGCTATCGCTATTCTCCGCCCGCAACAGGTCCCAAGCCTCCTCATAGGCGCCAACCACGCGGCTGGTGCGCAGCAGCACCATGGCCGTGTCGGGCAGCAGGTTCAGCGTGGTGGGGCGGGTGGGGTGGCTGGGCAGCATCAGCGTGCCGGTCTCGGCAATGCCGGCAAAGCCATGCTGCAACGAGGCGAAATCCTGCGCCTGCCCAGGTCGGGCCTCGATGCGCAGCATTGGCCGCTCTTCCCAGGCGAGGCCGGTGAGTTCGGGATGCGGCGCGATGGCGAGCTGCGGCGGCAGGTTCTGGGCGGCCAAAAACTCGGCCACCGCCTCCGGCACCTCCGACAGCGCCGTCAGCCGGGTGACGGTGGCGAATTCCTTCTCCAGATTGGCCACGAACAGCGCCACCTGCCCCGCATGCGCCAGGCGCGAGCGGGCGGGCATGAGGTGGCGCGGCGGGCGGGCCATGCGGGTGCGCAGCATGGCTTTCTGGTCCTCGGGCAATTCGCCCCGGCGCAGGCCACGGCGAATGCCGGCCAGAATGGCGTCGCGGCTCATTGCCGCTTGCTCTTGGCATATTGCGCCATAAACGTGCCGCCCGCCTGGGGCGCCGGCAGGTCCCGCCCCGCCGTCCAGCCCCCGGCCAGCGGCAGGGCGGCGAAAGAACCCGTCTTGCGCCCCAGCAGCTTCAAGGCCCGCACCGCAAGCCCCGTGGCGGCGCGATACACCTCCGGCCGCTTCGCCAGCCAGGCCCAGAGCCCCATGGCGCTGCGGGTGGTGGCCGGCGAGAGGTGGCGTTCAAATTCGCGTTCCCGCCAATGTCGCATCATTTTGGGCAGGGGGATTTTCACCGGGCAAACACTCTCGCAGCGGCCACAAAACGTGCTGGCATTGGGCAAATGCCCGGCCTTGTCCACGCCCACCAGCGTGGGCGTCAGCACCGAGCCCATCGGCCCCGGATAGACCCAGCCATAGGAATGCCCACCAACCGCGCCATAAACCGGGCAATGATTCATGCAGGCCGCGCAGCGGATGCAGCGCAGCATTTCCTGATACTCGGTGCCCAGCATATTCGACCGCCCGCCATCGAGCAGCACCACATGATATTCCTGCGGCCCATCCAACTCCGCCGCCCGCCGCGCGCCGGTGGAGAAGGTGGTATAGACCGAAAAATCCTGCCCCGTGGCCGAGCGCGCCAGCAGCCGCAGCAGCGATGTCGCATCCTCCAGCGTCGGCACCATTTTCTCGATGCTGGCGAGTGCGATATGCACTTTCGGCAAGGTCTGCGTGAGGTCGCCATTGCCCTCATTGGTGACGATGACGGAGGAGCCGGTCTCAGCGATCAGAAAATTGGCGCCGGTGATGCCCACATCGGCGGTGAGGAATTTCTGCCGCAGCCGCGCCCGCGCCTCAGTCATGATGTCGCGCCGTTCGGAAAACACCCGATCAGCCGGCAGGTCGGTATGGACGCGGCGGAACGTCTCCTCCCAATCCTCGCGGTTGAGATGGAAGGCGGGGGCGATGATATGGCTCGGCCCCTCATCGCGGATTTGCAGGATATATTCGCCCAGATCGGTCTCAACCGGGGTGATGCCGTGCTTTTCCAGGTGTTCGTTGACGCCCAGCTCCTCGCTGATCATCGACTTGCCCTTGGTGACGGTCTTCGCCCCCGCCTTCTGGCAAATGGCCAGCACCGCCGCGCGGGCCTCATCGGCGGTGGAGCACCAATGGACATGGCCACCGGCCTTCTCCACCCGGGCGGCGAATTCCTCCAGGTAGAAATCCAGATTGGCCAAGCTGTGGTTCTTGATGTCGCGGCCGACATCGCGCAGCGCCTCGAATTCCGGCAGCCCGGCCACGGCGGCGGCGCGCTTGACCTGAAAGCCCTGCTTGGCCCGGCCCAGCGCCTTTTGCAGCCCGGGATCGACCAGCGCCTCGGCCGCGCGTTGCTTGAATTGAGGGGAATGGATCTGCATGACGAACAATCTAGCGCGCTGGCTTCGGCACGGGTAGCGTTCCCACAAAGAGGAAACGCAACCATGGAATTTTCCCGCCGTAGCGCGCTGGCCGCGGCCACGCTTGCCGCAACCATCCCTGCTCGGGCGCAGACGCCCCCGATCCGGCTGGGCGTGCTGACCGATATGTCCGGCCCCTATGCCGGCAATACCGGCCCGGGCAGCGTGATGGGCGTGCGCCTCGCCATCGAGGATTTCATGCGCGAAAACCCCGGCATCCGGGTGGAAATGGTGGTGGCGGACCCGCAGAACCGCGTCGATACCGGCCTGCAGATCGCCCGCTCATGGTTCGACCGTGAGGGGGTGGATGCCATTATCGATGTGCCCACCTCCGCCATCGCGCTCGGCCTCGTCGATATCGTGAAGGAGAAGAACAAGGTCGCGCTGATCACCGCCGCCGCCGCCTCCGACCTCTCGGGCCGTGCCTGTTCGCCCAACCATGTGCATTGGGTCTATGACACCTGGGCCATGGCCCATACCGTGGGCACCGCCACCGTGCAGGAGGGCGGCGACACCTGGTATTTCCTCACCGCCGACTACGCTTTCGGCCATGCCATTGAGCGCGATACCGGCGCGTTTGTGACCGCAGCCGGCGGCCGCGTGCTGGGCTCGGCGCGGCATCCTTTCCCCGGCACCACCGATTTCTCCTCCTTCCTGCTGCAGGCCCAGGCCTCGCGGGCCAAGGTGCTGGGGCTGGCCAATGCGGGCACGGATGCGGTGAACAGCATCAAGCAGGCGGCCGAGTTTGGCCTCACCCGCCCCGGTGCCATGCGCATTGCCGCCATGCTCACCCAGATCAATGACGTGCATGCGCTGGGCCTGCAGGCGGGGCAGAATCTGCTGCTCACCGAGAGTTTTTACTGGGACATGAATGATGGCACCCGCGCCTTCGCCGCCCGCTTCGCCCGCGAAATGCGCGGCCAGCACCCAGGCATGATCCATGCCGGCGGCTATTCGGCGGCGATGCATTACCTCAAATCCGCAGCCTCGCTGGGGGTGGCCGCCGCCCGCGCCGATGGCGCCGCCGCCATCCGCCGGATGAAGGAAATGCCCACCAATGACCCGCTTTTCGGCCCCGGCCAGGTGCGGGCGGATGGCCGCAAAATCCATCCCATGCATCTCTTTTTGGTGAAAAGCCCGGGCGAGAGCCGCGGCCCCTGGGATTATTTCCAGTTGCTGCGCAGCCTGCCGGCGGGCCAAAGCTTCCGCCCCATGGCCGAGGGCGGCTGCGCCCTGGCGCGCTGAGGCTTGCGCCCGAGGGGGCGAGGGGTTTTTATGCCCCTCTCACCCCGGGGCCAGCCGCCATGAACCATATTCCGCGTCCGAACAATCTCGAAGCGTTCTGGATGCCCTATTCCGACAATAAGTATTTCAAGGACACGCCGCGGATGCTCGCCCGCGCCGAGGGCATGCATTACTACACGCCGGAGGATAAACCGATCCTCGATGGCACGGCTGGCCTGTGGTGCTCCAATGCCGGCCATGGAAGGCGCGAGATCATCGAGGCGATCCAGAAACAGGCCGAGATTCTGGACTTCGCGCCCACCTTCCAACTCGGCCACCCCATCGCCTTCGAATGCGCCGCCCGCCTGGCCGAGATCACGCCGCCGGGGATGGACCGCGTCTTCTTCACCAATTCAGGCAGCGAAAGCGCCGATACCGCGATCAAGATCGCGCTGGCCTACCAAAAGGCCCGCGGCCAGGCGCAGCGGGTGCGGCTGGTGGGCCGTGAGCGCGGCTATCACGGCGTGGGCTTTGGCGGCATGTCGGTGGGCGGCATCGGCGGCAACCGCAAGCAATTCGGCGCCATGCTGCCCTATGTGGACCATCTGCCGCATACCCATGACCTCGCCGCCAACGCCTTTTCCCGCGGCACGCCGGCGCATGGCGCGCATCTGGCCGACCAGTTGGAAAACCTCGTCGCCCTGCATGGCGATACCATCGCTGCGGTGATGGTCGAGCCCATCGCCGGTTCCACCGGCGTGCTGGTGCCCCCGGCCGGCTATCTGGAACGGCTGCGCGAATTGTGCACCAAGCACGGCATCCTGCTGATCTATGATGAGGTCATCACCGGCTTCGGCCGCATCGGAAAAGATTTCGGCACTGAGCGCCTGGGCGTTCAGGCCGATATCATGACCATGGCCAAGGGCCTGACCAATGCCGCCGTGCCGATGGGCGCGGTTGCTGTCCACAACCACATTTACGACGCCATCGTGAATGGGGTGGAGAACGGCATCGAGCTGTTCCATGGCTATACCTATTCCGGCCACCCGCTGGCGGCGGCGGCGGCGATTGCCAGCATGAATATCCATCGCAATGAGGATTTGCCGGGCCGCGCACTCGCCATCGAGGATTACTTCGCCGACGGCGCGCATAGCCTGCGCGGCTTGCCCAATGTGATCGATATCCGCAATTTCGGCATGATTGCCGGGATTGAATTGGCGCCGAGGCCCGGCAAGCCGACCCAGCGTGCCATGGATATCTTCCGCCGCTGCTTCGATGACGGCCTGCTGATCCGGGTGACCGGCGAGATCATCGCCCTCTCCCCCCCCCTGATCATCGAGAAGACCCACGTGGACCGCATCTTCAACACGCTGGGCGAAGCCATCCGCGCCGAAGCCGCCTAAAACAGAGAAAAATAAAAGAAGGGGGCCCGGGGGAATTCCTTCCCCCGGCGCTTGTTAGCTGAGCAGCGCACTCCAAGACGGATCCGAAGCATCGGTCGGCGTCACAATCTGCCGCTCATTGAACCCAGCAATATCAATGCTGGAAATCCGCGCCGAATACCCATTGCCCCGCGCATCCCGTGCCGGGCTTTCGCGATAGAACATCAGCACCCGCCCATTGGGGGCGAAGGTGGGCCCTTCCATGCCCCAGCCTTCGGAGAGGATGCGCTCGCCCGAGCCATCGGGGCGCATCACGCCGATGGCGAAGCCGCCGCGGCCGATGCGGGTGAAGGCGATGAGGTCACCGCGCGGCGACCATACGGGGGTGGCGTAGCGGCCCTGGCCGAAGGAAATCCGCCGCGGCCCGCCGCCGCCCGAAGCCATCACGTAAAGCTGCTGGTCGCCGCCGCGATCGGAGTTGAAGACAATTTGCGAACCATCGGGCGAGAAGCAGGGCGAGACATCGAGCCCGCCGCCCGAGGTCAATTGCCGCTCCCGCCGCGAGCCGACATCGACGACATAGATATTGGCATCGCCGCCGCGCACCGCTGAGAGCACCACCGAGCGGCCATCGGGCGAGAAGCGCGGGCTGAGGGTCATGCCGCCGAAATTGCCCAGCACCTCCTGCCGCCCCGTTTGCACGTTGAACAGGAAGACCCGCGGCTGGTTATTGGCGTAGCTCATGAAGGCGATTTGTTGGGCGTTGGGATGGAAGCGCGGCGTGAGCGCCTGCACCGCGCCATCGGTCAGATAACGAAAATTTTCGCCATCCTGATCCATGATGGCCAGGCGGCGGGAGCGGCGGTCACGTGGGCCATTTTCGGCGATGAAGGCGATTCGGGTGTTGAAATAGCCCTGCTCGCCCAGGGCGCGCTGGTAGATATCGTCGGAGATGATGTGGGCGATTTGCCGCCAATTGGAGATGGCGGCGTTATAGGCGGTGCCGAGTGCCTGTTGCTCGGGCAGCACGTCCCAGAGGCGGAATTCCACCCGCAGCTGGTCGCCCGAGGTGGAGACCCGGCCGGTGGTGAGGAAGGTGGTGCCGATCACCCGCCAATCCTGGAAGCGCGGCGTGGCGGCGGCGGCTTCAGGGGTTTGGATGAAGGCGGCGCGGTCCACCGGGCGGAACAGGCCGGAATTGCGCAGATTGTTGAGGATGACGCGGGCCATGTCGCGGCCGAGGCGCTGGCCATCGGGGGTGGTGCCGGCCATGTCGGGCACGGCGATGGGCACGGGCTCGGTGCGGGCGCGGGTGATGTCCACCACGCTGCCTTGGGCCAGGGCCTGGCTGGCTGCGAATGGGGCGAGGAGCGCGGTGCGGCGGGTGATGATGGTCATGGGCGAGAACTCCCGGGCGTGATGGCTGGCTTGGTGCCGCAGGCTGCGTGGTCAATGCAAGGGTGGATGGCGCCTTGGCGGTGATGAAAAGTGATGTTTACGGACAAATACCACATATGGTGGATGAATGGATTTTGAACGCTAGATGTTGTTTTGCGGCTTTGATGCGCGGGAACATGTCGTATTCGGACAAATACCATGGCTGGTGTGGCGGCGGGGGCGGGGCACAGGATGTTGATCGGCCGCCAGGCGCGGCCGGTGCCGCGCGCGAGGTGTCATGGCCGCGCCTGCCCGGGTTGGGGCAGGCCGGCCTTCCGGTTGGGTAAAGCCATAAGGATAGCCGCGACGGGGCAAAAAATCAAGGATAATAAGCCTAAATCCACGCGGGGGGCTCGGCATTGTGTCACCGCAGCCCCAGATCGCGCGGGTTGAAGCGGAACACCGTATCGCGCAGCGCCGCCAGCCGCGCGGGGGGCAGCGGCAGCGGGTTGCAGCGCGGGCTGAGCAGGGCGCGCCGCGCCGCTTCATAGACCATGCGCGCGCGCGGCTCGGTGGGGATTGCGCCATTGGGGCGCACCGCGCGCACGGTGCCGCCGGCATCCACCTCCACCCGCAATTCCACCACGATATTCTGCACCCCGGGGGCGCCGGCATCGATGGACCAGCATTCGCCGATGCGCTCGGCGAGGCCGCTGCGCTCGGCCGCGGTGAGATTGTCGGTGCCTTGTGGCGCGCCGCCGCCCTGGGCGGGCGCGCCGGCGGGGTTGGCCCGGGCGGTGGGCGGCTGTTGCTGCTGCTGGGCGGCACGCAGGCGCTCCAGCGTGTTCAGCACGCTTTGGCTGCGCTCTTGCGGGCGTTGCACTGCGGGCGTTTGGCCGGTGCCGGGCTCCTGCCGCGGCTCAGGCGGTGGCGGGGTGGGGCTGGGCGGCAGGGGCAGCGGCGGTGCCGGGTTGGGGCGCG